>Ga0209190_1003467_pt1 | contig 10450 bp, 14 predicted proteins | sample M_140205_XF_Meta_FD_187315 | JGI IMG/M metagenome (GOLD analysis project Ga0209190, IMG submission 187315) | Freshwater microbial communities from Lake Montjoie, Canada to study carbon cycling - M_140205_XF_MetaG (SPAdes) (version 2) | ecosystem: Environmental > Aquatic > Freshwater > Lake... | reverse complement strand
AATATCAAATGCTCAACCAACTCCAGTAGAGCCTACGGTATCAACCGATTTGCCTTTAGCGCAAACGATGTTACTTTTGTTAAATGACGATATCACAACCGTTACATCAATAGGAACTGGTTTAACTGGTCCTGCATAATTTTTTGAAATATAAATCTCATTTGAAGTGAGATACATATAATAATTATAACACCTAAAAAATGTTATAACCAAGTAAGTAGAACAAGCTTAGATTAGGTGAAACTAATTTAATCCGGAGTAAGTAAGTGAATCTAAGATTTAAGTAAGTTCATATTAAATAAACAACGTAAATAAAAAAGTAAGTAAACATGGAAAACAATTTCGACATCTTTAATCTGTCTTTGGAAGATTTCAAAACAGAAGAAAAACCAAAATCTGGTCAGGATCTTTACAAAACAGATCCTAAATTATCTAAAGACTCTATTTATAGAGCAATCATTCGATTCATTCCGAATGTTAAGAATCCAAAAAAATCTTTCGTTAAAAAATTCTCATACTGGTTGGAAGACGCAGGTGGAAATGGATTTTACGTAGATTGTCCTTCGTCAATTGGTGAAAAATCAATTATTCAAGACACTTTTTGGAAACTATACAAATCAGAATCTGCTTTCGATAAAAAACAAGCTGAAAAAATTAAACGTAAAGAGTACTACTATTCTTTAGTTTATATTTTGAAAGATCCTCAACGTCCTGAATTCGAAAACACCGTACAAATTCTTCGTTACCCTCGTGCTGTTAAGAAATTAATTGACTCACAAATTCAACCGGATGTTACCGATTTGGAAATGGGAACAGAACCAACTAATGTTTTTGACTTCTTTGAAGGTAAAGACTTCTCATTAAAAGTTACAATGAAAGGTGGTTATTGGAATTATGACGAATGTAAATTCGCTCAAGCTAAAACTCCTATCGCAGTAAATGCCGTTAAAATGGAAAACAATCCAGAATCACGTAAAATGATTATGGACCTTTACGAAGGTGCTGCTGATATTGTAACCTACGACTTCAAACCATGGGATGAAGAATTAAGAAGTAAAGTTAACAATGTATTAGGTGAAATTACAGGAAACCCTGGTGCTGCTTATAACGCAGTCACTTCTCCTGCTAAAACCGCTTCTGTTACTAAAAAATCAGAATCTGCACCACAAATGACTGAATCAACTCCTGCTCCTTCTAATCCAGGTACCGATGAAAACATCGAGGATTGGTTGAAAGAATTTGATATCAAGTAATCAAATCTTATTAACACAAATTCAAAAAGGGGTTCTATATGGACCCCTTTTTTCTTATAATAAATATGGAACTAAAGGAATCTTCTAAGAATCATATTACCTCATTGATAGATTCAATTCTACATGAACAATTTTCAGGAGAAAAATCTCAACCAAAAATATATCGAGATCGAATAAATTTTGCATGTCCTTATTGTGGTGACTCACATGGTTCTCACAAGAAACGCGGAAATATCTATTGGAAAAATTTAAAATTTCATTGCTACAATGGTGGATGTCCTAAACCACATACAACCGTAGTTGATTTTTTACGAGATCATGGAAAATCTTTCAATAAGAAAGATGAACTTATTTATGTACTAGATTTTATTCAAGCAAATACGATTGTAGTACCAACCAAAGATTATCTTCAAGTAGGTATATTCGGAGAACTTCGAAAAGGCGCAATACCTTTAAGTGAAGTAAAAATGAAACTAAATCTAGTTGATCCAAATCAGAATTTAAGAATCGCAGCATATTTAAAAGCTCGATTCATGCATTACAAAATGGAATTCTTTGCATATGATCCTAAACGAGATCAACTTTACATATTCAATCTAACCCCAGATAAACAAAGTGTATTAGGTTGGCAAATTCGTAATTTTGGTAAAAGAACCGATGAAGCAAAATATGTAAGTTATAATATGGAAAAGATGCATCTCCTTATCCGAGAAAAACTTCTAGAAGGAAATGGTGAAACCGTAATGCGTTTAAATACTTTATCACTTTTCTTCAATATAATGTTAACTGACTTTACTCAAATGGTAACCGTATTTGAAGGTCCGATGGATGCATTCCTTTGTAAAAATGCAATAGCACTTTCAGGAATTGATAAACCATTCGATATGTTTAATGAAATGCCAAATATTCGTTATCTATTTGATAATGATTATATCGGTAAAAAGAAAATGGAAGATATCCTGAAGAAAAAACGATCAGTATTTATGTGGAATAAACTCGTACGAGATTATAAGATACGTGAAAAGGTGAAAGATCTACAAGATCTATTCGCTTATTGTTGGAAAACTAAGAATGAAGCAATTAAACATTATGGAGAATATTTTACATCAAATCCCCTCGATATCAGATCTGTATAGAATGGAAAGTGAAGCTAAGAAAATCGAAGAATTCGAGGAACAAAACCTCAAAGCACCGATAGATTTTATCGCATCAGATAAATTAGCAGTCAAAGACATACATAAACAATTTGAGATTCCCAGCATAAAATATAAAGAAAGACCCAAAAATAAAGGGAAAGCCTCTGAAGTAAAATTGAATCGAAAACAAAAGGCTACTAATAATTTATTTTAATGACACCAGAAGAACAAAAAGTCGAAACCTTAGATACTGCATTAACATCTGAAAGAGATGATTTTTCGGTAAAGATTCTTGATCTAATTAAGAATATTAATGATGTATCTAAAATTGCAGAGGCTCAAGTTCTTATGTTATCATATAGACACATGATGGTTGATAAGATAACTAAATACCGAGTAGCTCTTTATAAAAAGAAAACTTCTGATTCAAACTATCGAAAACTTCGATATGAATATTATAAAACTCAACATGATGTTAGATTGGATCATCGAGAAATTAATCAATACATCGATTCGGATATGGCACTTAGAATTCGTCAAACTGAATTATTAGAATCTCAAGTAAACTTCTTTCAACAATGTGTTGAAACTCTCGATAAAATGGGATTCTCAATAAAGAACAGAATTCAAATTGAGGAAATTAATCAAAGAGCATATTAATGGAATGGAACCTAACACATAACGATAAAATACTTACTCTAGTTTCTGCAACAGAAATGGAGATAGAACAACTCAATTTGACATTTGAAAGAGAAGTGGCAAATGCTAAATGGGATCCACGAGTAAAGAAAGGTTGGTGGAATGGTAAAATTTCCTATTTCAAATCGAACCGATATCTTCCTGCCGGATTATGGGATGAGCTAGTAGGATTAGGAAGACAATATAATTTCGAACTTAAAATCAATGGTATTGAACGTAAATTCGATCGAAATATTACAATGGAAGATTTACAGGCTTGGGTTGACGATCGGTGGAAAGATGCTAAAATGAAACCAAGAGATTATCAGATTGAAGCGGTATTCAATATTATTAAATATCAAAATTGTTTAGCTGAACTTGCAACATCTGCTGGTAAGACTTTGATTACTTACATGGCAATATCTTATTTGCTGGAAACTCAAAGAGCTCACAAGATTTTAATGATCGTTCCTACCGTTGACCTTGTTGTACAAGGAACCGAAGATTTCTATGAATATAACGAAGAGTCTTGTAGATTAAAGCTAGACATTCAACAAATATTTGCTGGATCTATTATTCGAGAAAAATCTAACGTGGTTATCGGTACCTATCAATCTCTAGTTAAAAAAGACAAATCATACTTCGACGAATTTGACGCTATTATCGTAGATGAAACTCATAAAGCTAAATCTGCATCAATCAAAACTATTCTTGAAAAATGTGAAAATGCAACAAGGAAATTTGGTTTATCTGGAACTATTCCAAAACCAGGAACTCTTGATAGATTAACTCTTATGGCATATACCGGACCAGTTATCTCTAACGTTCGAGCAGATTTTTTAATAGAACAAGGACATATTACTCCTTGTGAAGTATATGTAGTTGAAATGGATTATGCCACTAAAGAAGTTAAAGAAGGATTCAAAACTTTATTTCAAAGATCAGAAGATGATCGTAAGAAGCTACTTCATATGGAACAAAATTATGCAATCCAATCTGAAGAAAGACTAGATTTTATTACTGATCTAATTCTAAAGAACAAGAAAAATGCACTAGTTCTTTTTTATCGAATTGAATATGGTCAAAAAATATTCAATAAGCTAAGAGATAAAACCGACCGAAGAGTACTTTATATAGATGGTGGAATTGACAAAGATATCCGAGAAAATCACAGAGAAGCTTTAGAAGAAGGTGAAGAAAAAATAATGATTGCCTCTTATGGAACTTTCTCAACTGGTATTAATGTAAAGAATATTCATACCGTATATCTAACAGAATCTTTCAAATCTGAAGTAATTATTCGTCAATCTATTGGTAGAGGATTAAGATTACATGAAGATAAGAAAAAACTTCTCATAGTTGACTTCGTAGATGATTTTAGATCAGGAAAATTTCAAAATTACTTATATAAGCACTCTATAGCTCGCCAAGCTATCTATGACGATCAAAACTTTCCATATACGATAAAAACCGTAGATCTTCAGAGAATATATAATAAAAAATAGTAGACTCAGAATGGCGATACTAAAGTTCAAACAATTTCGTAATGTACGAAATGAGACTAAAGCGACGAAGTTAAAGGAGAAAGCCTCAACCGCTTTCAAGGAAGCATATTATTCTAAATTGGAAGCTTTAGGAGCTAAAGATGCATCTGAATTAAACGATGCTCAGCTTACTCAATTCTTAGATGAATTAAAAACCTACCGAAACCAACAATCATAATGGCAGAATTACAATCCCTAAAGTCGATATTCCAAAGAGAGGGCTTAGAATTTATTCAAAAACTTTTCAACAATTTTGTGATTGTTTCAGAAAAAGTTGGTGGGACTAGATTTGCATTTGAGAAAACCGAAAATGGTTTATCTTTCTTTAAGAAAGAAGGTAAAATCACTAAGGTCGATAGATCTTTATCTAAATTATACGAACAACCTATTAGATATATTGAAACTTTATCCAAAGATATTATAAAGGAACTTCCTGAAGGTTATCGTTATGGATTCCGATATTTCTTAAATACCAAACCGGAAGCTATTCAATATGATAATATGCCTCTTAATGGTTTGATTCTAACGGATCTTCAAAGAACATCTGATGGAAAAATGATTGAAGATCCTAAAATTCTTCAAAAAATATCAGATCTTTTAACCGTACAAACTCCACCAATCATTTGGTATGGTAAATTAGATGACATTCAAAAAGAAGATCTTTTGACTTTTGTAAAGACGGCAGAATCTGAGCTAACTTTACTTTATAAAACTGCTTCATTTACAAAATATGTAGTTTCTATACTAAATCCAAAGTTGAAGAAAACCGCACTTAATAATGATTTGAACAAACCTATTGATTCCATCATATTCAAATTCATATCTGATGAAAATCAAGAAACCATTTCTGCTAAAGTAGTAGATCCTATTATTGCAAATATAAACCGTGATAAAAAAGTTGATAGAGAACCAACTGATATGTATGGAATTATTCTATCAGATATCGTTGAATTTATTAAAATTACCGGTCTTGGTCAATACAGTTTAAAAGAAACCGAAGAAGAAGATCGATTCCTTGAGTTAATGTGCCTCATATACAATCGGTACATTAAGAAAAATGAATACAAATACGAAGGTGTAGAAATGGATCCTCTTTCATTTACTGCAGTTCCTCAATTCGATCTTAATATTGGATTCATTACTAATGAAGAAACTCGAGAATTCCTAGAGAAATCTAAGATGAATAAAATCATCTTCAGAATTCTAGTATCTTCCATAATTAAACCCAAGAAGAAACCTACTGGAACTCTTACCGATCTTCTCTTAAAAGAACTTAAATTGATCGCTGATAAGATTTCCATCAAAGTTCAAGGCAAATCTGATATAAATAAAAATGAAGGTCTTGCAACCTTTGAAGACTTCCTAAAAAGAAAACAGGAAGGTAAATATATAATAAAAGACTAAAACACCAAATGAAAGCTATTCCAAAATTTAATGAGTTTAAAAATGTAGGTATGAATGAAGCCCATGATAATGTTGAGCATTACATGTTCTTTAAGAATATCGAAACCATTAAAAGAATGATCGATGATCTTATGCAAATGAATCCTACAGAAGTAGATATGCTTTTGAATAATGGACACGATTGGGCAGCTGATCATATTGCATCTTCGAAAGATGATATTCAAGAAGTTACTGACTTCCTTAAAGGAGAAATAAAACAACAATCATAAAAAAACATATAAATATGTCACAAGATCTAAACGAAGGCACTCATCAAATTAAACGCAAATATGCGGAACATGGAGCAATCAATGTATATGAAAGAGGTCCAATCAGAAACAAAATTATTGAATTCGTAAAAAACAAACATGTTACGGAATCTGAACTTAAAGATTATGTTAAGAAATTAGCAGAAGATCGTGGAGCAGATTTTGACTCTAACAAATGGTTCAAAAGAAACGAAAGATATTTTGAATCATATCAAAACCGAGGTCAACAAGTATATACTCTTTCTAAATTCGGTCAACGAGTTTATGAGTATATTGTTAAAGCTCAAGCACAAAAACAAATCAACGAATCTATTGGTTTATTCAAATTCTAAATAAAACTTAACATAAATATGAAATTACTTAACTTTAATGAGTTCATTACTCATCTAAATGAATCACAAGAACTTCTATTAGAAGCTTTCAATTCGAGCATTCTACAAAGCATCGTGACTAAACAACGTCAAGGAGGAATTGATAAGAAATTCTTTGATATGCTTTCTAGAAATTATGGTATTGCTCCTTCGGAAGTAACCAACCTAGATATTAATATCGTTCAACCAGAAGATGCAGCTAAATATGCGGCCGCTAATCCAAACCAAATCTTAATTTATTACTCGACAACTGAGAAAGAAAATCCTTATGTTTCCAAAGATGGTAAATACTACTATGGAACAATTAAAGCAGATGTTCCTTTAGCTATCGTTAAAGGTAAATTATTCATGGGGTTATCTTATGATCGTTGGGCTTCTAAAGGCGGAAAAGCCGTATATAAATTAGTTCCTGGAACCGATGCTGGTACTTCATTAGGACTTGATAACAAACAAGGTAGTGGATACGGTTCTAGTGGAATCAATACTCTTAAGAAAATGGCAGATGTTTCTGATGTGGTTTATGCCATCAATCCTGATACAGTTCCTTCATCTAAACAAACTAGAGATGATCGAAAAGAATCTAAAGCCGGTGCTGCTGCTTTTATCGATGATAAACAATTTAAAGCGGACAATCAAGCTAGATATGAAGCTATTTTAAAAGATCGTGCTTCTAATGAAGATATTGATGCATTAGTTTCTGCTGCAATTGAAGAGCTTACTGCACAAATCAAAGCGGCCGTAGCTAAAAAGACCATGACCAAATATGGAGATATTCTTGTTGGAACTTCACCTAAAGGAAGAGAAGTTAAAATGAGTGATGCTGGTAATCATATGAGTAACATTCTTAGAGATTATGGTTATTATGCTCAAGGTAAAAATGATCAAGCTAAATCTGAAGAACGTTGGGGTGAAATGGACAAATACCAACGTGATAGATCAGCTCAATATGCTAAATCTATTAAAGACGCTTATAACAAGATTAGTACTTTTAATTACGCTTGGTAATATGCCATCAACTTCAATTGCACAACAAAGACTTATGGGTCAGGCTTACGCTCTCAAAACAGGAGAGCTTAAGTCTTCTGACTTAGATCCTAAATATAGAAAACAAATAGAAGATCTAGCCGCATCAATGACAGAAAAAGACCTAAAAGACTTTGCTGAAACATCACATAAAGGCCTACCACAAAAAATAAAAGAAAACTATAAAATGAATAAACACATACCTACGTTCGAATCTTTCATTAATGAAAACATTGATGTTAAATATTGGGCAGATTATAACGACGATACTTCTGGTCAAGGAGAAAAAGAACATGAAGTAAAATCTAAAGATTTTGAAGATACCTTCGAAGATGCAGTATCTTATTGGAATCAAGAAGCTGAAAGTGCTGAAAATCGCGTCAAAGGTGCTAACCTTCAAAGGATCAAGAAATTAGCGAAAGAATTCTTCAAGCAAGCTGGATGGATATCTGTTAATGTTGTTCAAGCAATGATTATGCAAGAATCATACTAATGAAACCTATAAAAGAAAATACTGCTGCTGCAACACCTTCTTCTGTAAATGGAATGGGTGCTCCGGCATTGCCGGGTAATCCTGGAACTCAAGCCGGATTCGTCTCACAAAAGACTGGATCCGGTGATATACCTTATTCGTTGGTTAAAGGCCAACCGAAGAAAAAGAAGAAATCCTCCTTCAAGAAATTTAAAGACTTCATTAAAGGAAGCGAGGAAGTTAGAACTGCCTTTTAAGTTAGCGGTCCTTAATAAAACAGAGAAAATGGACAGTGATAATTGTAAAACGAACATTCAACAAATTGTCTTGGAGGACGATTTGCCTGATCCTAGCAACATTCTTCAACCCTCTTGGATTCGACGCCTTATTCGCTTTGGTGACGAAACTGACTGGATCTTATCTAATAACCGATATTATCTTCTATTCAATTTCGGCATTCTTTTTTGGTTTATATTTTTTAACCGATCCAAATAAAAAGTTTTCTACAAAGTAAAATCCCAACATATAATTTCATATAATTATAAAATCATATGAAATTTCTAAAAGTACGTAATGTGAAGTCACCTATCCGAGGAACTTCAAGATCTGCTGGTATCGATTTTTTTGTTCCTGATGAATGGAATGAAGGTCAACCATACTCAATACCTCCTGGAGGCAGAGTTCTAATTCCAAGTGGAATCAAAGTAAATGTAATTGATGGTCATGCTCTTATTGCTTTTAATAAGAGTGGAATTGCCACGAAGAAAGGTATCGTCGTAGGTGCCGAAGTAGTTGATGAAGATTACCAAGGTGAAATTCATTTACATATTATAAATACAAATCAACAAACCGAAACTTTCGGTGACAGTTCTTTTGCATTCGATAATGGTTATGTAGACATTATTCCAGGTGAAAAATTAATGCAATTTATTTTGCTACCTATTAATTATTCAATGCCAGAAGAAGTCGAAACCATCGATGATCTATATGATGGTGTTACTGAAAGAGGTGAAGGTGGATTTGGATCAACTGGATTAAAATAAAAAAAAACAAATTATGCAAAATCAAAATTTAAAAGGACCGAGTGTCGATTTATCGATGACAACCGCTGTAAAATGTGAAGCTGAAGATTGTGAGAATGAACGTTTCCGAGAAGTATATTTGATTCGTAAAATATCATCTATAATTACTGGAAGTGCTAAAGATTCTTACATGCCAATACCAACTTTCGAGTGCACTAAATGTGGTCATATAAATAAAGAATTCACCGTAAAAACAACGTAAATGATATTAGATATTGAAAACAATTTCAATGAATTAACCATTTCTTATTTCAATAAGGAAGGAAATATTCGCCTAAAGAAATATAAACTAACTGAAGAACAATGTTCCAATTGGCGATTATGTTCTGAATCAGATACCAAGAAATCTACACAATTCAGGAATTGGGACGGAAAACCAGTAAAGAAAGTTAAAGATAAAAAACTTCAAAAATTCTCCATCTATGAATTTATCAACAATTTAGAAGATGAAGATAAAGATGAAATTATCGGCTTCCATCTTCCTAAAATACAATCCGTCGATATTGAAACTGAAGTAATTGATTCTTTTCCAGATCCAAATATTGCTCGAGAAAGAATCACCACAATTGCAATTTCAACAGAAACTAATAAAACTATTGTTCTTGGTTGGAAAAAGATCACAAAAGAACAAGAGAAAGAAATATTCGATAAACATCGAGAATATCTGAAAAACTTCGGTGATTGGGATTTCAAATATATTTGTTTCGAGGATGAATTCAATATGATGTATACCTTCGTTAATCAATTTATTCCAAATTTCTCCGTAATGATTGGATGGAATTTTATGAACTTTGACTGGAAATACATCTATAATCGTTGTAAAAAGCTCGGGATAGATATTACCTCGGCTTCTCCTAGTAAGAAAGTACAAGGTAATGACAATATCTTAATGCACGTTGGTATTATCGATTATCTTGATATTTATAGAAGATGGGATAGAACAGTAGCTATCAAAGAAAGCAATTCATTAGATTTTGTTGCTAGTGCTGTTTTAGGAACAACCAAATTAAAGTACAACGGAACACTACAAGAATTATACGAAAATGATTATGACAAATATATTCTATATAATGCCGTTGATGCTGCATTGGTGTCTTTAATACATCGTAAATTAAAAACTCTTAATATGGTATTCTCTATCGGATGTATTTGTCGCGTTCCCATCTATCGAGCTTCCTC
>Ga0209190_1003462_pt1 | contig 10455 bp, 8 predicted proteins | sample M_140205_XF_Meta_FD_187315 | JGI IMG/M metagenome (GOLD analysis project Ga0209190, IMG submission 187315) | Freshwater microbial communities from Lake Montjoie, Canada to study carbon cycling - M_140205_XF_MetaG (SPAdes) (version 2) | ecosystem: Environmental > Aquatic > Freshwater > Lake... | reverse complement strand
CGCTCGCGGGAGGTCACCGCCAGCACCGTCAGGCGACCGCTTTTGACCTGCGATAGCACGAGTCCTGCCGAGGCGATCATCGCGTCGACGTGGCCACCCACCAGATCGGTCAGTGCGGGCCCGCCGCCTTTGTAATGAATCAGCATGGCGTCCAGCTGGGTGGTGGATTTGAATAACTCCACCGAGAGCCGGCTCGAGGTGGCAGCACCCGCAGTGGCGAAGTTAAAGGGGGCGCGGCGGACCTTTGCTGCCGCAAGCAGGTCGTTGAATGATTTGATGCCCAGTTTTGGGTGGACCACCAACAATTGCGGCCCGCGGATCAACAGAGAGATGGGGGCAAAGTCGCGAAGGGTGTCGTAGGGCGCGTTACCAAACACAAACGGATTGGAGATAAAACTGTCGAAGACGGCCAGCAAGGTGTAACCGTCGGCGGATGCCTTGGCCACGATGTCGGTGCCCGGTACTCCGCCCGCACCGGAACGGTTATCGACGATGATGGGTTGCCCCAGGAGTTCAGTCATTTGTGGTGCGATGGCGCGCGCGGCGATATCGGTGACTCCACCGGGCGCGGCGGGAACCATCATGCGAATAGGTTTTGAGGGGTAGGTTTGCGCAGTAGCCGTCAATACTAATGTGCAGAGGACGGTGAGCAGGAGGCCAGCAAGCGCGGGAAATATTTTCATCGGCTGCATTCTACCGTTGGATAAAGCGCATATCCATTACCCCGGGGCAGCAGCCCTGCTGCGAGAGCGGTCTTAACGACGGCTTATCTAACGGGGAGCTTCGTCCGGGGAAGACAGGTGTTTATTAAAAGCGGTAAAAAACTGCTCTGCGAGTTTCTTGGCGACCCCGTCGACCAGCCGTGAGCCGACCTGTGCGAGCTTGCCACCAATCGTCGCTTTCGCCGTGTACTCGAGGCGTGTTGATGTGCCCTCGGTGGTCAGTCTGACCTCGGCCTGTCCCTTGGCAAAACCGGCAACACCGCCTTGCCCCTCGAAAATCAGCATATACGAGTTGGGGGCGTCGACGTTGGTCAACGTGATCTTGCTCTTGAATTTTGCGCTGACGGGACCAACGCGTGCGCTCATGGTCAGGTCGAATTCAGAGTCTGAATTCTTGATCATGGAGTCGCAACCGGGGATGCAGATTTGCAGCACCGCCGGGTCGCAGATGGCATTCCAGGTCTTGTCCTGGGCTTGGGGGATTAATTGTTGACCGATGATTTCCATGTGACCAATTTTACTACCGCAGATGCATTTTGGCGCGACTACTTGCGGCGCTGCGGCTTGGGTTCGACGCTGTTGCCGGCGTTCTCGTATTCACGGGCCAGTTTTCTGATGGCGTAAGAAGCGGCGATACGTCCGCTGCCAACAAAGGCTTCGTGGTTGGCCTCAACCTCATCAAGGTCGTAGATGTAATTGACCATCATTCCCGCTGAACGTTGCAGGCCTGCCGGCGTGGTGTCGGCCAGCCAGTGCAGATTTTCCAGGCGTGCGCCGTTGCCCAGATGAAAGCGGGCGACTGGATCGACGGGTTTGCCTTCCTGTTTTTCGTGCAGCAGATAACGCGCGCATTGCGATGTGAGCGCAGGGCGCAAGGTCTCTGCCTGCGCTGCTGGCAGGTGCCAGTCATTGGTCTGCAGTGTGGACAGCAACGCGGCGAGCGCCGGAGTAGCGATGGCCTGTTGTTCCAGCCAGCGCGCAAAGCCCGGGATCGGCGAGAGGGTGGCGAAATTTTTGAGTCGAGGGAACTCACGACTGAGCTCTGCGGCGACTTGTTTGATCAACAGGTTGCCGAAGGAAATTCCGCGCAGACCGTCCTGACAATTGGTAATGGAATAAAAAATGGCGCTGTCTGCATGAAACGGATCAGCCACAGGCGAGTTCGGATCGAGTAGCGGTGCGACGGTCGAGCTGATGCGTTTGGTCAGAGCGACTTCGATAAAAATAAGCGGCTCGTCCGGCAGTGCCGGATGGAAGAACCCGAAGCAGCGACGGTCGGCAGCGAGCCGCCGGCGCAAGTCATTCCAGCCGGCAATCTCATGCACCGCTTCATAAGCAATCAGTTTTTCGAGGACCAGCGCCGGCGTCCGCCAGTCGATACGTTCGAGCTTGAGAAAGCCGCGGTTGAACCAGGAGCTGAAGAGATGAGCAAGGTCAGAGTCCACCGCCGCGAGTTGGGGATGGACTTTAATCTCCCGCAATAAACGGCGTCGCAGTTCAATCAGCATGGCGGTTGCGCCCGGGGCTACGTTCAGCCGGCGGAACAACTCCTGACGCGGTGATTCAACAGCGCGCTGCAAAGCAATTAAGTGATGCGGCGACGGTTCATCGGCGTAGGTATTGGCGGCGCGGGATATGGCTGCCGCATCCGGTGAAAAATCCGAGGCCAGCAAATTCAGAAACGGGGTGTGCGCTGCGGCGGGCAGGCCGGCATAGGCGGCGAGCAGTTCGCGCGCCAGTGCGGCGCCTGAAACCTCGCCACGTCCGGAGAGTAATGAATGACATAGTTCTGCCACTTCCCGCGCGCGCCGTGCCGCTCCGCGTGCGGGGTCTGCGGGGGCCGCAACTTTGTCCAGCAGGCCTTTAAAAAATGAACCGGTATTCATCGAGTAAAGTTATCCGCATTTGGTCGCATTGATCGGCACAGGCTTGAGATTTTCGGCAGTTCGGGCCGCACTTATCCTAGTCGAGGCTAAGGCCTGGCGCAATCGCAACAAGTGCGCTTGACCTGTGTGCTTGACCGGTTACTTGGCCTGCACTACCCTTGATCGTATCGCGCTCTTGCGCAATAACATTAACGGCAACCATTATGGATAGTGTAGATACCGAAGTCATCAAGAGTGCCATTGCCTGGCTCGATGCGGGGCACCGTTCCACCCTGGCGACGGTGGTGCGGACCTGGGGGTCGGCGCCGCGACCGATCGGTGCGATGCTGGTGATTCGCGACGACGGCCATGTGGTCGGATCGGTTTCGGGGGGCTGCGTCGAGGACGATTTGATCGAGCGCGTCAAGGCCCACCAGATGAAGGGCGGTGCACCGGAGGTGGTGACCTATGGGGTGACCACCGAACAGGCGGCGCGTTTTGGTCTGCCCTGCGGTGGCACTCTGCAGCTGGTGCTGGAGCCGGTACGGCCTGAATCCCTGTTGCAGGAATTGCTCGAAGTCATCGGCCGGCACGAACTGGTTGCACGCAACCTCGATATGCACTCTGGCGTGGTGACGCTGGAATCCGGGCGCTGGTCTGATTTGCTGGAATTTGATGGCAAAGTATTGCGCAGCATCCACGGGCCACGCTGGCGTTTGTTGATCATCGGCGCCGGCCAGACTTCGCGCTTTCTTGCCCAGTTTGCGCAGGCGCTGGATTATCAGGTGACGGTATGCGACCCGCGCGAAGAATATGCCGACGAATGGACGGTGACGGGCGTCAATTTCAGCCGTAGCTATCCGGATGACGCGGTGCTGGAGTTGAATGCCGATCCGCATCTGGCGGTGGTAGCCGTCACGCATGACCCCAAGCTTGATGATGCGGCGCTGACTGAAGCGTTGAAGTCGCCGGCGTTTTACGTTGGCGCCCTGGGTTCGCGTGCCAACAACGAAAAGCGCCGCAAACGGCTTGCCGATTTTGATTTGTCTAGCGCGGAGATCGCCCGTTTGCATGGCCCGGTCGGGCTGAAAATCGGCAGTAAAACGCCGGCGGAAATTGCCGTCGCCATCATCGCTGAAATGACCGCCGTGCGGCGTGGCGTGAAGCTCGAGAGTATCGGCGTTGCCGCGCCGGCTACCACTGCGGCGGCCTCGTCCGATCCGTTTGCTTGTAGCAGCTGATTTGGGCGTATGAGTCAAACGCGCAGGCGCTTGCTCGCCGCCGCGTTGGGGGTGGCCTGTGCACCTGTTGCGCGCGTGTTCGCGGCTGCACTCGATGACGCGCCCGACGGCGCCGTATTCCTGGTCGCGAAACCCGATCTCACGGATGCCAATTTTCGTGACACCGTTGTCTGCGTGATGCCGGCGCCGGAAGGCGTCGGCACGATGGGCCTGATTCTCAACAAGCCGCTGGCTGCACGTCTTGCCGATGCCGCCCCCGAGGCCGGTGGCTTGGCGATGGCCTCCGAGCGGATTTATCATGGCGGGCCGTTGGCGCAAAATCGCATCGTGTTTTTGCTTCAAAGCGAGGTTGCGCCAGCAAACAGCCTGCGTTTGCTTGACGATGTTTTTCTTAGCGCTGATGCCGGGCTGCCGCAGCAGATTGTGCGGGGTGAAATCGCGGCGCAGGCGTTGCGAGCCTATATCGGTTATGCGGCGTGGGCGCCGCGGCAGCTCAAGGCCGAAATCGCGGCGGGCGCCTGGCTGGTGACGGCGGCTGACGCGTCAACGATTTTTTCTGCGGATGCGCCAGCGCTCTGGCCAGCCATGATCAAACGCCTGACGACGCGAACAGCGCACAGCGGGTGGCGGGGCGCGGAGCGGGTTTAAATGTCTTGATGAGGGATTGGAGGAGGGAAAATGTTTGCAGCGTGGTATGAAAAAAATGGTGCGGCAGCCGACGTCATGAAGACCGGCGAATTGCCCGCCCCCGAGCCACAGGCCGGCGAAGTCCGGGTGCGGCTACATGCGTCGGCGGTCAATCCCTCTGACGTCAAGGCGCGCGCCGGTAGTCGACCGATCCGCTGGCCCCGGTTGATACCGAACAGTGATGGTGCCGGTGTGGTCGATCGTGCTGGTGCCGGCGTGACCACACATCGCATCGGTGACCGGGTATGGACTTTTAACGGGCAGTGGGAGCGGCCGTTCGGTACCAGTGCGCAATACATCGTGTTGCCTGCGGCGCTTGTCGTGGCCTTGCCGCAGTCACTGTCTTGGGCGCAAGGGGCCTGCCTTGGGATACCAGTGATGACGGCGCATCGTTGTTTGTTTGCCGAGGGGCCGGTAGCCGGTCTCAACGTGCTGGTCACCGGTGGTGCTGGTGTGGTCGGCCATTATGCGATTCAGCTGGCGAAGTGGGCGGGGGCGGCGCATGTGATTGCCACTGTTAGCTCGCCTGAGAAGGCTGCGCATGCGCGTGCCGCCGGTGCGGACACGGTAATCAATTACCGCAGCGAAAATGTCGTGGAACGGGTGCGCGCGGTTTGTGGCGGCGTTGATCGTATCGTCGATGTCGATTTTGGCAAGAACCTGCCGGTGTCCAAAGAGATCATCAGGCCGTTCGGGGCGATCAGCTGTTATGCGTCGATGAGCGTACGCGAGCCGGTTTTTCCGTATAACGATTTGCTACGGCTTAATGTGACGGTGCGCCCGGTGTTTGTTTACACCATGTCGGATGCCGCCAAGCGTGCTGCGCAGGCCGATATTGCGCGTTGGCTCCAACAGTCGAAACCGATATTTGCGATCGCGCAGCGCTTTCCGCTGAGTGGGGTAATCGAGGCCCATCTCGCTGTTGAACGTGGCGAGAAGATCGGGCATGTCGTGTTGGACATCGATTAAACGCCGCCTGGAGCGGCGTTTAATCGGAGGTCTGTTAGAGCGAATGAATTTTTTTGCCGGGGCTATTCGGCAAAGAATTCCTTGACCTTGTCCATCCAGGACTTCGCTCGCGGGTTGTGCTGACCGGAATCCCTGTTATTGATGGCTTCGAGTTCGTTCAGGAGCTCGCGCTGGCGGGCGGTCAGATTGACCGGTGTTTCGACGACCACATGGCAGAGCAAATCGCCGTGGGTCGAGGAGCGCACGCCCTTGATGCCTTTGCCGCGCAGACGGAACACCTTGCCGGACTGCGTTTCGGCCGGGATCTTGATCTTGGCATAGCCTTCGAGCGTGGGGATTTCGATATCGCCGCCAAGTGCTGCGGTGGTGAAACTGATCGGCATTTCGCAATGCAGATCATTTTGTTCGCGCTGGAATACCGCATGCGCCTTAAGATGAATGACAACATACAGGTCGCCAGGCGGACCGCCATTGACACCCGCTTCGCCTTCGCCCGACAGGCGGATGCGATCGCCTTCGTCAACGCCCGAGGGAATTTTGACTGACAGTGTTTTGTGCTGCTTGAGGCGGCCGACACCACGACAGGTCGTGCAGGGGGACTCCACCATCTTGCCCGCACCGCGGCACTTTGGACAGGCTTGCTGCACGGAAAAGAAGCCCTGTTGCATGCGGACCTGACCATGCCCGTCGCAGGTGCTGCATTTGACCGGTTTGGTGCCGGGCTTGGCGCCGCTGCCGTCGCAGGTTTCGCATTGCTCCATCGCCGGGATACGGATTTTGGTTTCCGTACCGCGGGCGGCTTCTTCGAGTCCGATTTCCAGGTTGTAACGAAGATCGGCGCCGCGATAAACATTCGAGCGGCCGCGCCCACCGCCAAAGATGTCGCCGAAGATATCGCCGAACGCATCGGCAAATCCCCCGCCCATGCCAGCGCCACCTCCGCCCGCCGAAGGGTCGACGCCGGCGTGGCCGTATTGGTCGTAGGCGGCGCGTTTGTTGGCGTCGGAGAGTATTTCGTAGGCTTCCTTGGCTTCCTTGAACGATTCCTCGGCTTTGGGGTTGTCCGGATTACGGTCCGGATGGTGTTTCATCGCTAATCTGCGATAGGACTTTTTGATGTCGTCTTCGGAGGCGTCCCGATTGACGCCCAGTACTTCGTAGAAATCGCGTTTAGCCATTGTTTTTTAGGATCTGATGTGTGAGGTGTTCAACGCATTTAACAACGCGAAAGGGGTGAGGCGAATTTGATCGCCTCACCCCTCGCGTCTGACGTCTGTTGCGGCTACTTCTTGTCTTTCACTTCTTCGTATTCGGCATCTACCACGTTGCCGTCGTCTTTCTTCGCGTCGGCGCCGCCCTGGGCGTGTTCACCGCCTGCCGCCTGCTGCGTAGCCTGCTCTTTCGCGTACATCTGTTCGGCCAGTTTGTGCGAGACGGTGGCCAGGGCCTGAGACTTGGCTTCGATCTCTTCCTTGTTGTCGCTCTTCAGGGCCTCTTCAGCCTCTTTCAGTGCCGCTTCGATTTTCGCCTTCTCTTCGGCGCTTACCTTGTCACCGTGTTCGGCCAGGGTTTTCTTGACCGAGTGGACCAGACCGTCGCACTGGTTACGCGCAGTGACCAGTTCGATGGCTTTTTTGTCGTCTTCTGCATGCGCCTCGGCATCTTTCACCATGCGCTGGATTTCATCTTCGCTGAGCCCCGAGCTTGCCTGGATCTTGATTTTGTTTTCCTTGCCGGTGGCCTTGTCCTTGGCCGACACATGCAGGATGCCGTTAGCATCGATGTCGAACGCAACTTCGATCTGCGGCGTGCCGCGCTGTGAAGGCGGGATATCGGTGAGGTTGAACTGACCGAGGCTCTTGTTACCGGAGGCGACTTCGCGTTCACCCTGCAGCACATGGATGGTGACAGCCGACTGGTTGTCCTCGGCGGTGGAGAAAACTTGTGCCGCCTTGGTCGGGATCGTCGTGTTTTTCTGGATCAGCTTGGTCATCACGCTGCCCAGTGTTTCGATGCCGAGCGAGAGCGGCGTGACGTCGAGCAGCAGCACGTCCTTGACGTCGCCTTTCAACACGCCGCCCTGAATAGCGGCACCGACGGCAACGGCTTCGTCCGGGTTGACGTCCTTGCGCGGCTCCTTGCCGAAGAATTCCTTGACCTTGTCCTGCACCTTCGGCATGCGCGTCTGGCCGCCGACCAGAATCACGTCGGAGATGTCCGAGAGTTTTACGCCGGCGTCTTTGACTGCGAGTTCGCAGGGCTTGATGGTGCGCGCGATCAGGTCTTCGACCAGACTTTCAAACTTGGCACGCGTGATTTTGATCGCCATGTGCTTCGGCCCTGAGGCGTCGGCTGTGACATAGGGCAGATTGATTTCGGTCTGCTGTGACGACGAGAGTTCGATTTTGGCTTTTTCGGCGGCGTCCTTCAGGCGCTGCAGGGCCAGCATGTCTTTGCGCAGATCGATACCCTGTTCTTTTTTGAACTCATCGCACAGGTATTCCATCAGGCGCTGGTCGAAGTCTTCGCCGCCGAGAAAGGTGTCGCCATTGGTTGAGAGGACCTCGAACTGGTGTTCTCCGTCAACCGCTGCGATTTCGATGATCGAAATGTCGAAGGTGCCGCCGCCAAGGTCATACACCGCGATTTTGCGGTCGCCTTCCTTTTTGTCCATCCCGAAGGCGAGTGCCGCGGCGGTCGGCTCGTTGATGATGCGCTTGACGTCGAGACCGGCGATGCGTCCGGCGTCTTTGGTGGCCTGGCGTTGCGAATCGTTGAAGTAGGCCGGTACCGTGATCACCGCTTCGGTGACGGGCTCGCCCAGATAATCCTCGGCGGTTTTTTTCATTTTCATCAAAACCTGTGCCGACACTTCCGGCGGAGCGATTTTTTTGTCGCGTACTTCAACCCAGGCATCGTTGTTGCCTGCTTTGAGGATTTTGTACGGCATCAGGTCGATGTCTTTTTGCACTTCTTTTTCATCGAAGCGACGGCCGATCAGGCGCTTGACGGCATACAGCGTGTTTTTCGGATTGGTCACTGCCTGACGCTTGGCCGAAGCGCCGACGAGGACTTCGCCGTCCTCGGTGTAGGCGATGATCGACGGCGTGGTGCGCGCACCTTCCGCGTTTTCAATAACCTTGGGTTGGCCGCCTTCCATGATGGCGACGCAGGAGTTGGTGGTGCCCAGATCGATACCGATGATTTTCGACATTGCTGACCTCTTTATGCTGATTCTGAATAGTGCCGACCCACAGGGGCCGGCAGCCCGTTGTCCGATTAATCCATGCCCCGTATATGGGGCTCACTCGCTTGCTTTCAACCGCCTTTTGCCTTCGCCACCGAGACCATGGCCGGCCGCATGACACGGTCGTTCAGCATGTAGCCCTTCTGGAAGACCTGCAACACTGTGTTCGGCTCCGCCTCGGATTCGACAGCACTGATCGCCTGATGCTGATGCGGGTCGAATTTCTGTCCGGTCGGGTCGATTTCGATCACTTTGAATTTTTCGAACACAGAACCGAGCTGTTTTAGCGTCAATTCGACACCGCTGCGCAGATTTTCCAGGGTTGCGTTGTTGGTGGCCAGCGCAGCTTCAAGGCTGTCCTTGACAGGCAGCAGCGCGTTGGCGAAGTTGTCGATGGCGTACTTGTGCGCGCTGGCGATATCGGTCTGCGCACGCTTGCGGATGTTCTCGGCGTCGGCTTTGGCGCGCAGCCAGGCGTCGTGATGCTCTTGCGCGGTGAGTTCAGCTTTTTTGAGAAGCTCTTCCATGCTCGGCATGATTTCCGGGCCGGCGTTGGTGTTGGCAGCGGCATCGGTAGCCGGCGTGTTTCCGGCGTCGCCGGTTGGTGGGGTGTTTTCTTGCATTGTTTACCTCAAAAAGGCGGCTCTAAATTAGTTAATCCAGAGCTTATGGGGGCGCTGCCGCCGATTTCAAGAGGCAGGCAAGCGCTTGAGCTGAAAAGAAAAGCGGGGCGGCGTCAGTTTTTTGCGCCGAGCGCGAGGGCGCTGGCGCGGCTTTGTTCGAGCGTGGCGGCGGCGGGCGGTAGTTCCAGCCAGCCCTGCAGGTTGTTTTGCACGATATCCGCCAGTGCACGTATCCACAGGTCATCCTCATTCAGGCAGGGGATGGCGTGATACTCGCCGCCACCCGCGTTCAGGAAAATGCCCTTGCCCTCGATCGCGATTTCTTCCAGGGTTTCCAGGCAGTCGCTGACGAAACCGGGGCAGACTACGTCGATCCGGCTGGTCTTTGCTTCCCCCAGCTTTTGCAAAACCTCGGCGGTATAAGGCTTTAACCATTCGGCGCGACCAAAGCGCGACTGAAAGGTCAGGCGGTATTTGTCTGCCGGCAACGCCAGCGCCTCGGCCAGCAGCCGCCCGGTTTTGTGGCACTCACAATGGTAAGGATCACCACGATCGAGGGAATAACGCGGCACGCCGTGAAAGCTGATGACCAGAACGTCGGGGCGCCCGTTGACGGCCCAGTACTCCCGAACTCTGTGCGCGAGGGCTTCGATATAGCCCGGGTCATCATGGAAGTTGCGGATGGTACGCAGTGCGGGTTGGTTACGCAGACGGGCCAGCGCCGCGCCAATTGCATCAATGGCGGTGGCCGTCGTACTGGAGGCATATTGAGGGTACAGTGGCACTGTCAGGATGCGTGTACAGCCTTCGGCTTTCATCCGTGCCAGCGTCGCCGCGATTGAAGGATTGCCGTAGCGCATGGCGTATTCGACCGTCAGCGGCGTCTGGCTGCGCTCGCCGAGATAGCCACGCAACAGGCGCGCCTGTCGTTCGGTATGAAATTTGAGTGGCGAGCCCTCGCTGGTCCACACCTGCGCATAGCGTTTTGCCGACTCTTTCGGACGGAAGGGCAGAATGAACAGGTTAAGGATCATCCACCATACCGGACGCGGAATTTCGACGACTCGCGGGTCGGACAAAAACTCGCGCAGATAAGTGCGT
>Ga0209190_1003461_pt1 | contig 10456 bp, 4 predicted proteins | sample M_140205_XF_Meta_FD_187315 | JGI IMG/M metagenome (GOLD analysis project Ga0209190, IMG submission 187315) | Freshwater microbial communities from Lake Montjoie, Canada to study carbon cycling - M_140205_XF_MetaG (SPAdes) (version 2) | ecosystem: Environmental > Aquatic > Freshwater > Lake... | reverse complement strand
TTGCACCAGTTGTACATAACTCCCGGGAAACCCGTTGTACTTCGGGGGATTTATACTGTAAGCGAAGTCAACCCGAATTGGTCCCACAGGGGTCCGATAGCGAACCCCAAAACCCGCTGCGTGCACCATGTAGTTGAAGTCCGCCAGATCTTTCTGTTTGGTCCGAAATGACATGCTCTTCGGGTTCGCAAAAATATTACCGGCATCCTCAAACAGAACGCCGCTGATGTTTGCCCCAAACAGGGGGAAACGCAGCTCCGTATTGTTGAAGAAGAGCGCCGAGCCACCCAGCGGGAAGCCCGTCAGCAAATCTCGCGTCCCCGCCTGATTCTCCGGAAAACCTCGCTGGGTATTGCCGCCGCCACCGTAGAATCGTTCCGGCAGCGGAATGGGGTTTGTGGGATCAGCATTCACCGGGACGCGCCAGGCCGTCTCAATACCCACCTGGGTCTCCCGCGCAAACACCAGCTTTTGCCCGAGCCGGTGGTACGAAGCATTCCGTCCCAGCAACCGCAGAAAATCGGTCCGGGAACCAAACACACGCGACGCCAACCCCACTTCCAGGGTATTGTAAATCCCCTTGTGCGAGTCCGTTGGATCATCGCGCCGGTCCTGTAACAGACTGAAGGACGCAATGCCCACACGCACACTCTGCGCCAACCGCGGCAACAGGAGCGGGTCAAGCTTCAGATTCCCCACCGAAACATCCCGATAGTTAAACCGGTACGACACTGTGGTCGGTCTCGAAACACGGTGCACCAACTGCGCCGCGGCCTCTTTGCGCCGAGCCTGAAACGTCCGCACATCATTGGTATCGTCGTACAGTATGGAAAAGTTTGCGTCGAACTTATCCAGGTTGCCGATATGGGGGACAAAGTAGTTCACACTGCCCCGCTTCTGCAGCGTCGAGATGCGGGTTTGTACTCCCAGGGTCTGCCCCAGCCCCAGAAAATTCAGCCTCGACACCCCCAGTGAAATACGTGGCCGCACCCCGGTCGCACCCCCCGGATCGGAGAGATCCGCCAAAGCCCGACTCCCCCCCAGGCGCGCAAACTCCGCCCCAAACCCGGCCGTCACCGAATAGCGCCGCGCTTCTGTTAAATCCAACAGGACGTTCTTGCTGCGCTCCTCACCCTCGGGGTTCTGAATCGCCATTTTGACCTGTGCGAAGATCCCCAGGTCATACAACTTCTTCTGGGTCTCTGCCAACGCCGTCGGTGACATCGGATCACCCGCACCCAGCAGCAGCAAGCGGGTCACCAACCGGGGGCGCGTCGTCTCCAGCCCGGTCGTCACCACCTGGCGCACGGTCTGGCGCTCGCCCTCATACACCTGAAACCGCACATTCACCTGATGGGGCTTGAGTGAAGGCTCGGAGTTCCACTCGAACGTGGCATCAGCAAAACCGTTATCGCCATACATCCGCAGAATGGCTTCCCTGTCTGATGCAATATTGAACTCGCTGAACACCTGCCCGGCCTGAGAGTTGAGGGACCCGATGATCGGACTGAGGTTTAGGTTCGTCGTGCCCTCAATGCGCAGCGATTCCACCATGTATTGCGGGCCTTCGACCACGGTAAAATGAACCGCAAAATCGCCCTTGTGGCCCTTGTAGTCGTCCTCAGTGCGGGAGGTTACCTGAACATCGCGGAACCCATTCGAGAGGTACAGGCTGCGAATCGTCTCTTCATCGCGACGCCTCGTCCCGTCGCTATAACGCCCCCGCCGCAATTCAAAGGATCGCGCCGTGACATACAATCTCTCCCGAATCGTCTTCGCGTCGAAGTACTTATTGCCTTCCGTCAGAACTTCTGCCAGGCGATGCTGCTCCCCCGGCTTCACACGGTACACAATCTCAGTCTTGTTGTTCTTGGTCACCTGCCGGTCCAGTTCCACCTCTGCCTCAAAGTAGCCCTGCGACTGAAAATAGTCCCGTAGATTCTCCGCGCCCTCCGAAAGCAGGTCCGCATCCAGCGTTCGCTCTTCGAATACCGGCACGGCCTTTCGAAGACTCTTCTGGCTAATCTTTGCGCCCTCCGCCCGGATCTCCACAATCGACCCTGCATTGACCCGCAAATGCGGCCGCCCCGTCTTTTCGTCGATGCCTTCCAGCGTCACCGTCGCCATCAACCGCGTCGACTTGTGGTATTTGGCGCGAACACTATCCAGCCCCGCCCGGGTCCGGTTCTGCGTAATTCCCCGATACCCCGGCAGATTCACGCCCGGCAGAATCGTCCGGCGCCATTTTGTGGCGTTGATGATCTGTTGAGCCGTCAGCCCGCCCTTGTCCCCCAAAATATCCGGGGCGGAATAGTGAGTCCGCTTACCCGGCTTCACAGAATAGGTGACCATCACCTGCTGGTACTTCGAATCTCGATGCAGTTGGTGCGAAATGGTGGCAGAAAAATACCCGTTTTCGCGCAGCAGCTTCCGAATACTCTCTTCGCCCAGAACGACCTGCGCCTCGTCGAACGGACTCCCCAGGTCGAGGCCCACAGCACTCACCATCTGCGCCGGACTGGGCGGTTCCGCAATATCGGTTTCCACCAAAACACGCCCCACAAACCAGGTCCCTTCCGTAATAAACCGGATCGCAACTCCGGCACCAGATGCCCGTGCATCCACCTGAATATCGCGATATCTGCCGGTGGCGTACAGCCGCTCGATGGACAAGCGGATATCCGTCTGTCGGTACACACTACCCGGTTTCACGGTGACGGTTTCCCGAACGACAGCCGCATCTAACGGTTGCTCCGCAGGCTCAAACTCAACGGAAACTATCGGTCGCCCGACAAAAACGGGCGCACTTTCCTGAGCCCACGCGTTCCCGGCGCGGAGCAAATAGCAGACGGCGAGGAAAGCTGTGGCATATCGGTGCCGCACCAGTTTCATCCTACCAGCGAAGAATGTCCCGATTTTCAGTGTCCACGCACGCCGGGGACATCTCAGCGTCTATCGCGCACGTTCTCTTTGACGGTCAGTTCGTGGTAGCCGGCACTGTCGACCGAAAGCCGAAGTAGTTCCGCCAGCGATAGTCGCGTCTTCACACAGCCCGCAGTGGTAACCAGTATTGACCGCCGTATCCCTGCAAAAAATAGCTATCACAGCCACCGGTGGTTCGCTGAAAAAAGAACCGGGCCGCGCCGTCGGGCATCAGCGACTGCCCATTTGTTCTGAACCACCACGCGGCACCTCTCTGGCTTCTTTGTAACGATATGCAGCCGCTCTTCCCCGCAGAGCAAATGCACAGCCACTGCAGACGAATCAACGTGGCAGTAACAACCCTCGCCGCAACTTATTTCAATCGCGGATAGCGCCCCTCAGGGCAGCTCAAACACATACAAAGCATTCCCATTCCCCGGATGGTGAATCTCCGGAGCAATCACGTGCGGCACGTCCCGCGGACTCCCCCCGCCCAACCCCGTCGTCACCGCCACATACTGCTTCCCGTCAATTGAAAACGTGACCGGATGCCCCTGCACCGAAGTCCCCAGCCTCGTCTGCCACAACTGCGCCCCCGTCTTCACATCCACCGCTTTGAAGTAACGATCCAGATCCCCCACAAACGCCACACCACCCGCCGTCGACAATACCCCCGTCAGAAACGGAGCCCTCTGCTCAATCGACCACTTCTCCTTCATCGTCCGCACATCGTAAGCCGCCAGCTTCCCGATCTTGCCGTTCTTCCCCGGCATCTCCAGAAAATGCCTGTTCCCCGCGCCGCCGCCCGACCCTTCCTTCATCTCCACCTGCCGCCCCGACATCTCCATACAGCTCTGACTCAGCGGAATAATCAGCTGCTCCGTCGGCGCGTGGTAACTCATCGATTGCCAGTTATGCCCACCCTGCGTGCTCGGACACACATTGATCCACTGCCCCGTCTGCTGCTCCAAAATGTCCGGTCGATACCGAAGTTCACCCGTCTTCCGGTCCACCCCCGAAAACACACTCTGATAGACCGTCTGCACCAGATCCAGATACTTCCCCGTCACCCGGTCCAGTTTCCACAAAATCCCGGCCTTACCAATCGAAAACACCAGTTTCTGCCCATCCACATCCACCAGCACGCGCTCAAACACCTCATCCAGATCGAATGATTCCTGTTGCACATGCTGGAAGTGCCAGCCCAGCTTCCCTGTATCCGGGTCCAGCGCCAGTGTGCTGTTCGTATACAGCCCCTTGTCGCTCCACTTCGCCCCACGACTCGCCACCATCCAGGGCTTCGCCTGCGACACACCCCAATACGTCCGGTTCAGCTCCGGGTCATAACTCCCCGCAATCCACGTATCACCTCCGGCCCGGAACAGGTTCGATAACGTGCCCCATGTATCCCCGCCCGGCGTGCCCTCGCGCGCAATCGTGAAGAACTTCCACGCCTGCTTGCCCGTCTCCGCATCCCACGCGCTGATGTAACAACCTTCCGGCTTATAGGACGTGCAACCCGTCAGACCCTGCAGGATCTTCCCGTTGATCGCCATCGTGCCCGAAGTACTGCTGTACCCGCGCTTTACGTCAGCCACCTCACTCTGCCAAACTACCCGCCCGGTCTTCGCCTCCAGCGCATAGAGCTTCGCGTCCGTTGTGGAAAGGTAAACCTTATCCCCATAGATCGAAATAGCCCGCGTCGCCCCATATGCCCGGGTTGCATCCGGCCCAATGTGGTTCTCCCAGATCAAATCGCCGGTCCGCGCATCCAGAGCCTGCATCGTGTTGCTGGTGTTCGAGAGATAAATGATCCCGTCATGCACAATCGGCGATGGCTGATTCGCCCCGCCATCGTTCATTGCCCATACCCATTTCAGCCGCAGATCCTTCACATTTGCCGCCGTCACCTGGGCCAACGGACTGTAACTCCAGGCCTGATACGTCCCCCGCAGCATCAGCCAGTCTGCCGGGTCCGGCTTCCGCAGCATGGCATCCGTTATCGGTCGGAAGTTCTTCACCGTGCCCTTCACCGAATGCCCTTTGGGCCCGGCCTGTGTAGATAAACCAGCCTGGTCTGACGAAGGATCGTTCAGCTTCGCCAGCAGCGCCGCAGGCATCTGGCCATTCGATACCGCCCCGATCATTAACCTGTTTGCGGCACCCAGAGGTTGCGCTCCCGCCGGCGCACCATTCGCCTCCAGAATGAACGCCGCTAATGCGACATAGGTCTCTTCCCCCAGGCCCCCCGGATTTCCCGGCGGCATCGTCTGCTGCATCAGCGCCGTCAGTTCCCCCACTGTCTTACCCTTCCAGGCATTCTGGAAGTTTCCGCCAGTCAGCGGCGGCGCTTCGTTGCGGCCGCTCATATTCGGCAGGTGGCAACTCGCGCAATTACTCAGATACGCCGACCTCCCGGCCAAAGCCTGAGCCGCTGTGTACGTTTGGGCCAACAGGGCCGACGTCACCGTCAGGCCAACAAAGATAATCTGCATACTGGTCATAGGAAGCGCTTCCTATCTTAATTCCGAATCCACGATGAACACGGGAAACGCTGTCTCGCGTTAGACTGAACATGCAATGAAGATCGATCCGGTTTACCTGCAACGGCACTACGCCTCACTTTCCGACGACGCCCTGCTCGCCGTAGACCGCGAGGATCTCGTCGAGGCCGCCCGCCAGATCTACGATGCCGAGATCGCTGATCGGGGTCTGGACGCCGACAACCTCCTCGACGAAATGTCCGACTCCACAGGTGACGACCCCGAATTTGAGTCCACACATTCCGATCTCGCGCCCGCCGAAGACGGTGATGCTCCGGAATGGCTCGACGAAGCGGCCGAAGTCTGGTCCTGCGTCGTACACCCCGGTCGCGGTCCTGCCCCTGAAGCAGCCGATGCCCGCGCCGTTCTCCTGGAAGCCGGTATTCCCTGCCACCTCGAACTCCAGGAGATTCTGCCCGAGGAAACCGCCAATCGCGAAGTGCGCCACCACTGGCGTCTCATGGTTCCCGGCAATCTCAACCTCCGCGCCACCAGCGAACTCGATCGCGAAATCTTCAACGAAGACTTCGAAACCGAATGGAAGGCTCACCTCGAAGCCTTCTCTGACACTGAACTCCGCACCATGCACCCCCACGTCGCCTTCGGGGGACTCTTCGATAAAGTGGAACGCATCACCCGCGCTTATAACGAAGAGCTGGCTCGCCGCCGCCTGGCGTAAAAATCTTTCCGGAAATCTACAGGCTCCATGGCACTTTTTGCCGCGCTTTGACGCTTACATCTATGAAGGCGGCCGTAGACAGTAAACGCCGACGCCTGACGAGCTCCCCCAAACGGAGGTCGACCGCAGAGGCAGGGACCTCCTCCCCCCTACCCTGCGGTCGAGTAATCTTTAAGGAAGCCGCTATGCCTTCCTTTACCCGCCGCACCTTCACCAGTAACCTTGCTGCCACCAGCGCTCTCGCTGCTGCACCCCTGCTGAACGCTCTCCAGACCGCACCAGCCAGTGGTCCCCGACCCAACATTCTTTGGCTCACCTGCGAAGACACCGGCCCCCACCTCCACGCCTGCGGCGACGACTACTCCGTCACGCCCAACCTCGATCAGTTCTGCACCCGTGCGTCACTCTACATGAACGCCTGGTCCAACTTTCCTGTCTGCGCCCCGGCTCGGACCACCATCATTTCCGGCGTCTACCCACCCGCCACAGGTGCGGAACACATGCGCTCCATGACTCACATGCCAGCCGGATGGAAGATGTTCCCCGGCTACCTCCGCGATGTCGGCTACTACACCAGCAACAACGAAAAGGAAGACTACAATCTGGAGAAGCCCGAAGGCACCTGGGATGATTCCGGCAAGAAAGCCCACTGGCGCAACCGCCCTGCCAACAAACCCTTTTTCTCCGTCTTCAACTTCCTCATCACCCACGAAAGCCAGCTCCGCACGCGCCCCCACAAGTTCGTCCACGACCCCGCCAAAGTCCGCGTCCCCGCCTACCACCCCGACACCCCGGAAGTCCGTCAGGACTGGGCGCAATACTACGACAACATCACCACCATGGATGGTCAGGCCGGGCAGGTCCTCGCCGATCTGGAAAAAGACGGCCTGGCCAACGACACCATCGTCATCTTCTTCGGCGACCACGGCTCCGGCATGCCCCGCAGTAAACGCTGGCCCTACAACTCCGGCCTCAACGTCTGTATCGCCGTCCACATCCCCGAGAAATTTCGCCACCTCGCGCCCAAAGATTACCTCCCTGGCCAAAAGAACAATCGTCTCGTCAGCTTCGTCGATCTCGCGCCCACCATGCTGAGCCTCGCCGGCGTCAAGCCCCCCGACTTCCACCAGGGCGAAGCCTTCCTCGGCCCTCATGCCACTGCCCCCCGCAGCCACGTCTTCGGCTTCCGCGGCCGCATGGATGAACGCTACGACTGTGTCCGTACCGTGCGCGACCAGCGCTTCATCTACATCCGCAACTACATGCCCCACAAGATCTACGGGCAACATCTCGACTACATGTGGGAAACGCCTACCACCCAGGTCTGGGAACGCATGTACAAAGAGGGCAAACTCAATGTGGCACAGAGCAAATTCTGGCAAACCAAGCCCGTCGAAGAACTCTACGACCTGGCCAATGACCGCGATGAGATCAACAACCTCGCCAGCGCCCCCGAGCACCAGGCCACCCTCCGCAGTCTCCGTTCAGCCCTCCGCCAAAACGAACTGAAAATCAAAGACATCGGTCTGCTTTCCGAAGCAGAGATTCACAGCAGAGGCAAAGGCTCCAGCCCCTACGAAGCCGGTCACAACCCGAAGACGTTCAACGCCGCAGGCATTTTGGACGCTGCCGAACTCGCCAGTGCCAACGACCCCAATGCTGTCACCAAACTCACCAAAGCCCTGAAACACCCCGACAGCGGAGTCCGCTACTGGGCCGCCATGGGTGCCGTCATCCGGGGCGCAAAAGCTACCGAAGTTATGCGCGAAGCCCTCACCACCGCGCTCTCTGACGCCAACCCCAGCGTCCGTATCGCCGCCGGAGAAGCCCTCGCACACTACGGTACTGAGCCTGACGCCGCCAAAGCTCTCGAAGTCCTCATGTCGCTGGCCGATCCGGCGAAAAATGGAGCGTACCTCTCCATGCAGGCCCTCAATGCAATTGACGCCTCAGGCCTCCGCGCCACGCCCTTCAAAGCTCGTATTCGCGCGTTTCCGAAAACCGACCCCAACGCCCCCGATCGCGTCAAAACTGAGTATGTAACCCGCCTCGAAGCTGCGCTCACCCACTAACCGTCATCCTTGCAAATCAAGCATCATGATGTATGATTTGCAATGGTCATCTGTCAACAAACACACCCCTAAACCTTGCAATTCCAGCATCATGATGCAACAATTGCAAGCATGATACAACGCCGGCTCCGTCACCTCGCCGAAGACCGTCTCGATCAGTTTCCGGCCATCGCCCTCCTCGGCCCGCGCCAGTCCGGCAAGACCACGCTCGCCCTCGAAATCGGTGCCAGCCGGGACAGCCTCTACTTCGATCTCGAATCTCCCCGTGACCGGGATAAGCTGGCCGACCCGGAACTCTACCTTGCCCGCAACGAAGAAAAGCTCGTCATCTTCGACGAAGTCCAGCGCATGCCGGAGCTGTTCGCCATGCTGCGGGGCCTGATTGACAGCGGCCGCCGTCGGGGCAAAACCTCGGGCCGTTTTCTGCTGCTCGGTTCGGCCTCGGGAGAACTGCTCAGGCAGTCCGAAACGCTCGTCGGACGCATCGCCTATATGGAACTCGGCCCCTTCGGCATCCTCGAAGTACCCACCGACAGGCACGCCCAACTCTGGGTTCGCGGCGGCTTTCCGGACAGCCTTCTCGCCGGCAGCCACAACCGAAGTTCCGTATGGCTGCGCCAACTGATCACAACCTACCTGGAGCGCGACATACCCCAACTCGGCCCGCGTCTCCCCGCTACAACGCTGCGTCGTTTCTGGACCATGCTGGCCCACGCCCAGGGCAATGTCTTCAACGCCGTTCAGCTCGCCGAGAGTCTGGGAGTTGACACCAGAACGGCCGGGCGCTATCTCGACATGATGTGTGACCTGCTGCTCGTTCGGCGCCTCCAGCCCTATCAGGTCAACATCGGCAAACGCCTGGTAAAGACTCCGAAGGTCTATATCCGCGACAGCGGCATCGTCCATGCGCTGCTCAATATCGCGAACGAAAACGAACTCCTCGGCCACCCCGTGGTGGGCGCAAGCTGGGAGGGTTTCGTTATCGAGAACCTCATCTCCGCAGCCCCCGAAGGCACCGTCCCTCTCTTCTACCGCACCTCAGCGGGAGCCGAAATCGATCTGGTCCTCGAAATCCCCGGCCACGGGCTGTGGGCCATCGAGATCAAACGAGGCGCCAACACACACCCGCAGAAGGGCTTCTACATTGCCTGCGCCGATATTCGGCCACAGCACAAATTCGTCGTCACCTCCGGCACGGACCGCTATCCTATTGCCACCGGAGTTGAGGTCATCGGCCTGCACGAACTCGCCTCCACCCTGAGCGACCTGGGCAAGCCCCGCAAGCACAAACGCAAGACTGCTGCTGCTAAGGTTTAGCCGCCGGCGCATAATGGTCCGCCAGTTGCGCCGGCGTAAATTCATAAGTTGCAGTCTTCTGGTCAAGCGGCAGCATGCCCGCCTCCCAGGCCGCGTACTCGGCCATCAGTCGCCGATAATCCTCCGGGCGCCGATCCTTCAGATTTGCTCGTTCCCGAGGGTCAGCAATCAGGTCAAACAGAAACGTATTTCCACCAAGCCGCAGCCATTTCAGGTCCCCGTCCCGAACCGCCGCCTGCGCCTTTGAACGAAATCGCCAGAACAACTTCCGCTGTACAACAGGCGCCTGCCCCCGCAATACCGGCAGCAAACTCAAACCATCCGAGGGGTACGCGGCATCCCCGCTTACAGCCGCTGCGGCAAGCAAAGTCGGCACCCAGTCCATCGTGATCGAAACTTGCTGCGACGTCGTCCCCCGAGCCACCCGTCCCGGCCATCCAACAATCGCAGGAACCCGCAAGCCACCCTCCAGCAACTCGCTCTTCATTCCCGAAAACGGCCAGGTATTCGAAAATCGTTCGCCGCCGTTATCGCTGGTAAAGACAACAATCGTGTTCTTCGCCGCCCCCGTCTTATCCAGAGCCGCCAGCACCCGCCCCACCTGAAAATCCATGCGCTCCACCATTCGCGCAAACGTCGTCATCGACCCCGCGTCAAACGAAGCCAGACGGTGCACCCGTTTCGATTCCGCTTCATCTCCAGGCGCTTCCCACGGCCAATGCGGAGCGTTGAAATGCAGGCTCAACAGGAACGGCGTCCTGGCGGCCTCAATCACGGCAACCGCCCGATCCCCCAGCAAATCCGTCAGATACCCCTCCCGCTGGATCTTCGTGTCTCCCTCCCACAAATCTTCGCTATCCGTATTCGCCGCCCCCGATTTATGCGTGTAGTAGTCAATCCCCCCACTTCGAAAACCCCAGAAA
>Ga0209190_1003457_pt1 | contig 10465 bp, 10 predicted proteins | sample M_140205_XF_Meta_FD_187315 | JGI IMG/M metagenome (GOLD analysis project Ga0209190, IMG submission 187315) | Freshwater microbial communities from Lake Montjoie, Canada to study carbon cycling - M_140205_XF_MetaG (SPAdes) (version 2) | ecosystem: Environmental > Aquatic > Freshwater > Lake... | reverse complement strand
TGGAACTACATCACTATCATATACTCAAAACTACAGTGCAAATTCAATCGCAGGCGGAACCAGCAATGTAAGAGTATTTTCAAATGCCAACGTTGTTATAAGTTCGGCTGGCACAGCCAACGTGTTGACCATAACTTCTATTGGAACGGTGACTACCGGAACAGCAAGTGCTACGGGTAACATCACAGGAAATTACTTCTTGGGCAATGTATTTTACGCCAATGGTATCACCGCCAGCAAAATCTATAACGGAACCAGTGAAGCCAACGTTGGAACAAGTGGTGGGAATGCCAACATCAGCATTGGTGGCACAAGTAATGTAGTAGTATTTGCATCAACTGGAGAATATGTCTCGGGATTGTTAAGTGTAACCGGCAATATTACAGGTGGCAATATTTTAGCCACCAACCACACAGGAACCAACGTCAGCGTTACAGGTACTGCAACTGCGGCCAGCACAGTGGGTGGCGTGATCACTGGCTCAAGCACAAGTGTCACTGGTACACAAACAGCAGCCTCTACAGTGGGTGGCGTGATCACAGGTAGTAGTAGTTCAGTTACAGGTACACAAACAGCAGCCTCCACCGTGGGTGGAGTTATAACCGGCAGTTCAGCATCAGTAACAGGTAATGTAACCAGCGGCAATGTCTTAACTGGCGGTGTAGTAAGCGCAACAGGCAACATCACAGGAAATTACTTTTTAGGCAATGTATTTTACGCCAACGGTATCACTGCTAGTAAAATTTACAATGGAACCAGTGAAGTCAATGTCAGCACCAGCGGTGGCAATGCCAACATCAGCATAGGCGGAACCAGCAATGTGGCTGTGTTTGCCAACACTGGTGCGTATTTTAATGGCAATCTTGTTCCAGCTACGTCAAATGTATACAGTTTAGGAAGTTCAACCAACCGCTGGGCCAATTTATGGTTGACCGGCAACACCATTTACCTGGGCAACAGTATCATCACTGAAAATGCCAGCGGCGATCTTGTGATCGACAACACAGGTAGTTTTGCGGTTCCGGTGGGCACAACTGCCCAGCGTAGCGAAGTTACCGGTGCCATACGTTATAATACCACAGTGGGTGCATTTGAAACCTACGACGGAGCAGGGTGGAATACTCTGGCCTACGGAACACAAACAGACTTTCCGTTTGGTGATTACGGCAGTGTAAGTGATGCGGCCACAACTGATGCATTTGGAGTATCTATAGCAGCCACATTTGATTGCAATGCAGAAGGCCCATTTAGCTATACCGATTTAGCTGACGGTGAAGCCTATGTCGGCGCATAAATATAGCAGTATATAAGGATAATTCATGCCAACAGTAGTCCAATTTAGACGGGGAACAACCGCACAAAACAACAACTTTCTTGGAGCCAACGGCGAAATTTCTGTTGACACCAGTCTCAATGTTTTGCGTGTCGCCGATGCGGTTACACTGGGCGGGTTTGCAATGGTTGGGCAAAATTGTGTTCAAACCATTGCCAACAAAACGTATACTGGAACAAGTTTAAGTGTAACTGGCAACGTTACCGGCGGCAATATTACAACAGCAGGATTGGTAAGTGCTACTGCTAACATAACAGGTGGTAATGTAATTGCATCTACTGGATTAACTGCCGGCACATTGTCCTTGTCTGGCAACACAATTACATCAACTGACAATACAATTACCATTGATCCTGCTAGTTCGGGGTCAACTGGGCATGTCATTATTCAAGGTAACTTGAGTGTAACAGGTAATGTAACATATATTAACTCTAACAATGTCACCACAAACGATTTAACAATTAACATGGCCAACAACGCAGCAACCGCCGCGGCCGCCAACGGCGGTGGTATTGAAGTTGGTCCTGCTGGCACACCTTATGCCACTATTACCTACAACAGCACCAGCAATACTTGGGCAGTAAGCAACGGTGCCAACATAAGTGGAGCCGTAAGTGTCAGCGGCAACATCACTGGTGGCAACATTAGCACCGGTGGAGCAATGGTTATTACTGGTACAAGTACCGCCGCAAGTTACAGCGCAACTGGCAACATTACAGGTGGCAACTTGTCAGCTGGCACAGGTACCATCACTGGTGGCAACATTGTTAATGCCAATGGAAATGGTATTGGTAATATTGGCAGTGCAACAACATATTTTAACACAGTGTTTGCCAAAGCAACAAGTGCTCAATACGCGGACTTGGCTGAAATGTATGTAGCTGATACCGGCTACACTCCCGGCACTGTAGTAGAGTTTGGCGGCACTCATGAGATAACAGTCGCAACCGCAACACATTCCGCACAGGTGGCCGGTATCATATCTACTCAACCAGCCTACCTAATGAATGCCACACAAGCCGGCGAGCACCTACTTGAAGTGGCCTTGGTTGGACGAGTTCCCTGTTCAGTAATTGGTACAATACGCAAAGGCGATCGTTTAGTATCCAGTGGTCTACCTGGTGTTGCCCAAGCCCTAGATATCAATTTATACCAACCTGGATGCATTGTTGGTAAAGCCTTACAAGAATACAATTCAACCGAACCTGGAGTGATAGAAGTAGCAGTAGGAAGGTCATAATGCAGTCTAGATATCGCACAGACTATGCTGGCGAATTTGTAATACTAGAAACTCGATGGGGCGCCGGCAAAAAACAAGAAGCCAGAGAATGGATTCCAAATCCCATTGACAATCATCACCTGTCGGGTCGTGCGGCCTGCATTGGTAGCAATTTAGATCAGTGGCAGTTTGATTACACACGACTACAACGTCACCGCGGCGGATTGTTGGGCAGTAAAAAACTACAGACCTACGGCACAGGATTGGTTGCTCAACAAATGCGGTTAGATTTTGCAGTAGAAACCAACACCGATAATTTAAATAAAATTTTAGCAACAGGTTATCAACGTGATAACATTGTGTATACCACTGCACGTAATTGTATCAGTAATCCAGGAGAATTTTATTTAATTCCTCATAAACCCAGATTGATTGACATGACTCTTGCAGTATATCTGGCTGCGTTTGATGGCCATAAAGAAGTGTTCTTATTAGGCTACACAGATGAATCACCAGGCAATTCATTAAATTGGCAAGCACAACTTGCTGAAGTATTTTTAGCTTATCCGGGTGTTAAGTTTTATCTGGTAGGCGAAAGCACACGTATGCCTGATGTTTGGGTTGACTGTTTTAACACTCAGGTTATGACCTATCCTGAGTTTATCAGTTACTGTGATGTATAAACGCTGGATTCAATAGTCAAAATCTTATTTTGCACCGCTTCAAAATTCACAGTTGACCACAGGCCTGGATGCATAGGTTTGGGCCATGTGCCCGAATCAATCCAGGCATAGCCTATGTGTTCGTAATTTAGTATGGGTCGAAATTCTTGATTTACAATGCAAAAAAATGTATGATATTCAAATCCTGCATCTGTTGTGGTGAACTTTTCCAACGGCATCATACGCACATAGTCGGGCATTGAACCAATTTCTTCTTCACACTCTCTAACAATAGCAGTCATTAAAGTTTCGCCAAATTCTACACGTCCACCAGGTAATCCCCATGACCCCGGATGTTTTGAATCATTCCGCATGAGATACAGATAGCGGCGAGTATTGACCGCATAAAACCAAACACCCACTGCTTTTATAATACTAGACTCCATGTGCCTCCAGGATACAGGCCTTGATATGATTTAATCCATGCTGTACCAGTCCATTCATACTGTATTTCTGTTGTGATATTTGTGACATACTGTATATTATCTGGACTTGAGCTGCTGTCAAAAGAAATTGTCCACCTGGCGCCATCATACTCAACAATATCGTTGGCTTGAGCAACCAGGGGTTGCCCACTGACTCCGGCCCAGGCTTCGGCATAACCTTCGTTAAACGTTCCAGTATCTTCGGTAAACAAATATCTTTGCCCAGCGGCAGCCGAGGCCAATCCAGCACCTGGTCCACTGCGTAGTGGATCAATAACAGACAAAACTGGTTCCAGTGTGTTGCTGGGAGTTGACCCAGCGTCTACAGTAAACAACAAAAAGCGATCATCGGTAGGATCGTAACTGACATGACCAATGACTTCGGTTCCATCATCTTGTTCTAATTTAATGTAGCTGATGCCGTCTCTCAACACCCCGTATGCTCCAACAACATTGTGCCATAACAAATTGCTGTCTGGACTACTGGCCGGATTCAAACTGGCATTGGGTTGATCAACCACTTGTTGTTCACGCAAGGCTTGTAATCGACCAACAGTTCCTGGACTTCCACCAATCAGCAGGGCTTGATACCCGTATGGTGTAATTACTTGACGTGTGCCCAACAACAGGTCATTGTCAAGAATAGCATTGCTGGCATCGCCATTGGCATCAAACACACTCATGACAATGCGTTCGACCACGCCCAGTTTCTTGACTTTAGCTGGACTTGACAACCAAATTGGTATACTAAAGGTAAGTGTGGCTATGTCTATAGGGTTTTCAGTTCCAATCGGAATGGTTCGATTACTCCATTTGGTTGATTCAAGATTACACACAGTCAGACTGGTCCAGTCAATAAAATTATCGGTGCTTTGTATTTCTAATGCAGGGTTAAACAACACTAATATTTGCTCCAATATCTGCATTTTTTGATTGGTGTTTGAAGTCCATATGTCCAATGCAATGGTCAACTTGTATGGTACCGGCATCAAACGCTCAATGGTAAATGCATTGCCCTGCGTGGTTTCGTATGTGTCAGTTGCTTCATCATAGGTGCGTTGGCGAACTTGCATGTTACTTACAAAGTTGGGCTCTTGCATTCTTGGACGATCGTAATCAAGTCCTGTGACATAAAACGTCATTAATGGAGTTGACGGCATGTCACTGGCACTGTTTTGTTGCATAATAGTCTGTGCTTGACGGCTAGCATCGCCGTACCGAACGGGCACACGAATTAGTGTGTCGTTTTTGCCAGATTCGTTGCGGCCATACTCGACACTGAAGTTACTGAAGATTCTGGCAAACTGTAGTAAGAAGCGACGAATTTGTTGATCGTAAAAAAATTGTGCCATTTATCGTCCTGGGGGTCTTGGGTTTGGTGGTGTAATATTGCCGCCTTGGCTACCGTTGTCGGCTTGTGGTTTGAGTATTTGACTTAAACTTTGACGACTTGGAATATTGCCTTGATCTGTGGTAGCAACAGTGTATGTATTGTTGACAAAGCTGGCACGTTGAGTTAATGCACCTGTGGCTAAATCTAGGTCAGTACGAACATTGTCTTCAATTTTAACCCAACTCGCGCCACTGAATCTAAACAAGCGATTGGGAAAGTAATCTAAACGCAGGGCATAGTCGCCTGCAACTGGATTGGGTGGAAAGCTAACTCCTGGTGTTACAGGCAAGCCATTGGGTGCTTGTCCATCACCAGTTAGGTAACCCATGACATAGCCAAAGCTCTTGGGAGTATTACCTTCACCGGTTTGAGTGCTGTCTACTGTGGGATAGGTATCATCGGCAGTGAGACCGGCTCCTGCAGGTTGCCCATTGTCAGTAGTGGGCAATATATAGAATTTTGTAACATCGTAACCACTGAGCGGAACATCGGCCTGTGCTTGTACCAGTAATGCATCATTGATTTCCAGATCTTTGGGCCTGGTACTCATTTGATCGCCCACTGTGGTAGGCGTGGTCACTGCTTGCCAATAATCTGTGTCAGTGATGTCAGTTCCAGGTGGAACGTTTTGCTGTGCAACATAATAGGTACCACCGTTGTTGACTGTTTCGCCACTGGGATAAAAATTGCCAGGATCCCAGATATTTTCCGGCATAAATGGCTGGTTGATGATTTGGCTGTATTCTTGAGCATTAACCAGCGGCGTGGCTTTGATCCGCCACAGGTGTGGTAACCAAGTTTGGCTAAATCCTTCACTGGCATAGTTGCCATCCTGTATCACATAATATCTAGGCAGTGCATTAGGAATTGCACGATTCAGTGGATGGTAGTCTTTTAAATTAGGAACTTCAATAACATCACCTACCATGAGCTTGCGTCCAAAAGTGTCGATCATGTTGTTGTAGTGGAATGTGATAAACAAAGTATCGTTGTTTAAGAACAGGCCAAATTGCGTCAAATCAAAATCAACGTCTTGCGTACGATAAACACCACGCATGATGTACACGTCTGGATCGTATGCTCGATCTCGATTTTCCAACAACAGTAAATCTTCGATAAACAACGGATTTGTAGTATCGTAAGTGGGCAAGGTAGCGTCACCGGGATTGTTGGTTTGTTCTGGATCTACTATAGGTCCGAGATATTTGTGAACATAAATGTCAATTCCGCCAACAGTAAACATCTCTTTGATAGTGCGATCAAAGAATCGGTAGTCAGCAGTTCTGTTTGGGCGATATAGGCTTAGGCGTGGCATAGTTATGTATTTATGGGTTAGATTGACTTGTAATTCAAAAGCTCGTATAATTACACGCATGGACGAACTATTTCAACGCTTGGACCGTGCAGAACGAGCCATAGCCAATGTCAAAAATAAGGTGGCCCGTAAAGATCTGCTCAAAATGGTTCGGGCAATAGACCATGCTATTACAGCCGCAGATATGGAAAGTGTAGAATGCCGTAGAACACGCAAGGAAACATTACGGTATAAGGAATTAGTGCAAAAGACAAATAATTTACTTACAAACTTAGAACAGCACATAACCTTTGCTAATTTGCTCGGTTGACAAATGGGTAATTTTCACATATAATACATGTATGGCTAAAACAAACGAAATCAAACGACTAAACCCCAAGGGTGCTGACTCCAAATACATTGGATTCGAACCCGAATGGCCGACGCAACCTGCTGACGAAAATCGCGTCAGTGCCTTGGCCAATGGATTCCATTGGTACAACTATCATTACGGTAAAAAAGATGCCAAGGATATGTTGTGTCATTATTTAGAGCACAACGGGCGCACAAAAGATGCTCGAACAATGCGTGGCATTCCCGACAGTCAAATTCGACTTACACCTGCTTGGGTGTGTCGTATGACCTTGCTTGGGTTGCAATTAAAAGATTACGAGCAGGCCAGTATCAATGAGCAATTGGATGAAATGCTCCGGGCCAAACAAGAAATCCGACGGGCACAGGCTGACGTTGATGCTGACGCTGCCGTAGCCCGGCTCACAATTCAAGATCACCTGCGTGAAAAAGTGTCAGAATGCTGTGGCGAACTAGAAGGCATGTTTGATAATTTTATTGACGCAGGCGCTAAGATGTCGGCGGACTTTAAACCACTGATGTTAATACGTGGTCTCAATATTAGCCCCAACATGATCAGCACAGTCGCTAAAGTTTGGGAATTAAGACTAGCCGAATTTAGCGAAGTGTTGGAAGGCACGGACCCTCAGTTGGTTGAAGGATACAGCCATCTCACAAAAATACAACTTCGTAATTGTGTAAAATTTTGTGAAACTGTAATCAATGATTGCAACAGTTATGTTCAACTGAAAAAAGTAGAACGCAAACCACGCAAGGCCAAGCCAGTTAGTCCGGAAAAGAAAGCGGCCAAGTTTAAGATTTGTGCAGAATTTGCAGAACTCAAACTCAAAAGTTTGCCGGCCGCACAACTGGTTGACAAGAGTGAAGCCTGGGTTTATGATACCAAAAAACGCAAACTGATACACATTGTGGCTGATGAATATGCCAAGGTGTTTACCGTCAAGAACAATAGTGTGATTGGGTTTAGCAAGATAGAAACAGTGCAAAAGACCCTGCGTAAACCGGCTGAAACTGTTAAACTTGTAACGGCCGCAGGCAAACCGGCTGCTCGCAAGATCTTCAAAGAACTTTCTACAACAGAAACAGCGTGGAACGCTCGCGGAACTGAAAACTTAGTAATACTGCGGGCATGGTAAAACTGCTAAATACAGGGAACGGAGCTTCCCTACATGGCCTTAGAAAACCAAGCAAGTCTAGACACCCTAAAACAGAATCTTTTTGATTATGTTCGCCTACAGATAGGCGATCAGATCGTTGATCTCGAGTTGGATGCTGAGCACTATGAAGCCGCATACCAACGCACCATTGGTGTATACCGTCAACGGGCACAAAACGCCTACGAAGAAAGTTACAGCTTTTTGGAACTGGTAACCAATGTGAATATCTATGATATGCCACAGGAAGTCATTACTGTGCGTCAAATCTTTCGTAGAACATTTGGCGATAGCACAGGCCCATTTGCCAGCAATTTTGACCCGTTTAGTCAAGCGTCAATGAACGTTTATCTAATGAACTTCAACGTAGCAGGCGGCCTCGCCACTTATGACTTTTACAGTCAGTATGTGGAACTAGCTGGGCGTATGTTTGGTGCCTATATGAACTACACCTACAACCCAGTGACCAAAAAATTACAGTTGATTCGTGATCCCAAAGGCACTGGTGAAGCAGTGTTGATGTGGACTTACAATTTAAAACCCGAATTTAACCTGTTGAGCGATTTCCAGATACAACAATGGATTCGAGACTACATGGTTGCAGCCTGTAAAATGATCATTGGCGAAGCACGTGAAAAATTTGGCACCATTGCCGGACCACAAGGCGGTGGAACACTCAATGGCACTGCAATGAAAGGCGAAGCACAAACCCAAATGGATGCCCTGCTCGAAGATCTTCGCAGATATGTTGATGGTAGCCAACCACTTACCTGGGTAATAGGTTAATATTCACTAGACTTTGATTACAACTTGTGCTATACTACAGCATGAGTTCATTAATGATTGACATAGAAGGTTTAGGCACTGGTCCTGATGCGACCATTTTGACCATTGCGGCACAGAGCTTCGACCCGTTTGGGACAGGATACTATGCCCGTCAATACTATGCCCGAATCACTCTTGAAAGTCAAGAAAATCGCACTATTCAACAAGACACCATAGATTGGTGGGCAACTCAACACGAAGCACAGTCTGAGGCTTTTATGGAAGAAGGTCGAGTAGATCTAGACACCGCACTTGACAGTCTATACAAACTGGCCTGGCAACACAAATTTATCTGGGCCAATGGTCCGACCTATGACATGAACATCTTGGAACATGCCTACAAAAGCTATGGCAAAAGTTTGCCTTGGCAGTTCTACAATGTTCGCGACGCTAGAACTGTGTATAGTTTATGGCCTGACCTGCCCAAACCCGCTACCAGTCACCATGCACTGGAAGACTGCCGTAGACAAATTGACATGCTCCAGGCCACATTACGACATCTGAATGTAAAGGAAATACGATGAAAGTGTTGGTCAATGGATGTAGTCATTTGGCCGGCACTGAATTACATATTAATCCTAAAGTTGCACGAACGCTGACCTGGCCAAATTTAATCAACGAGTGGACTGATGTAGTTAATATTTCAGCCGCAGCTTCGAGTAATGACTCAATTTGCCGTCGAACAATAGCAGAACTCAATGAAAACAACTATGATTTTGTATGTGTTCAATGGACTCATTTTGATCGTATTGAACTTCAAATACCATTTCATAAAGAACACGGTGTCAAACACAAATGGTTTTGTATCAACAGCAGCAATGCTGTTGAAAAAAACGAGCTTAATAATAATCCTGAGTTAATGTTTGATATTGCTCGTAGTATTTTTTTAAAACAATTTGACAATACATGGTTTAACAATTTTAATCTTGCACAAATAGTGACTTTACAAACATATTTAAAAAATCAAAATATACCTTATCAATTTGGATTTGTGTTAGACTGCGAGCTTGATCAAATAATGAAAACTGGTCTTGTTGATATGGACCAGGTTGTTAATATTGCCTGGGTTGATTTTTGCAATCAATATTGTTTTCAAAGACTAGTGGCACATTATGGGCCGGATGCACATGAGGCTTATGCCCAAAGAATTAATTTATTAAGGAAATAAGATGATCATTGGAATTTGTGGACTAATTGGTTCTGGGAAAGACACCATTGCTGACTACTTGCAAAACATACATCAATTCCGCAGAGAAAGTTTTGCTCATGCTCTTAAAGATGCAGTGGCACAGGTTTTTGGTTGGGACCGTGAGCTGTTGGAAGGACGTACTAAAGAATCAAGAGCCTGGCGCGAGCAAGTGGATACATGGTGGGCAGAACGTTTGAAAATGCCTAACTTAACTCCTAGATATGTATTACAAGTTTGGGGCACTGAAGTTGCCCGTAAAAGTTTTCACGATGATATCTGGATCGCAAGTTTAGAAAATAAACTTAGAAAAACCACGGATGATGTGGTAATTTCGGACTGCCGTTTTCCTAATGAAATTAAAAGTATTCGACGGGCCGGCGGCATCGTGATTCGTGTTGTGCGTGGCCCAGAGCCCAAGTGGTACGCCGCTGCGGAAAGTGCCAATAGAGGACCCAAAGGCAATATGACTTGGGCACTGAGCTGTCGCGAGCTAGAAAGAGCCAAAGTTCATGCCAGTGAAACTGCTTGGATTGGCACTC
>Ga0209190_1003454_pt1 | contig 10468 bp, 12 predicted proteins | sample M_140205_XF_Meta_FD_187315 | JGI IMG/M metagenome (GOLD analysis project Ga0209190, IMG submission 187315) | Freshwater microbial communities from Lake Montjoie, Canada to study carbon cycling - M_140205_XF_MetaG (SPAdes) (version 2) | ecosystem: Environmental > Aquatic > Freshwater > Lake... | reverse complement strand
ATAACTTAAGTGAATAACTAACCTATTTTACCTTAAATTGTCATAAAAACGAATTTTTGCACAATCTCGTTAATCTGATATACAATATAATGACATGAGTAAACTAATACCTACACGACCTCTTCTTATAATGTTATACGGCTTTCCTGGAGCCGGGAAGACACACTTTGCTAGACAACTAACAGAACATATTAATGCTGCACACGTTCAAGCGGACAAAATCAGAAGCGAACTTTTTGACGACCCTACATTTGATAAGCAAGAAAATGCCATTGTTAAGCACCTAATGACCTATATGACAGGTGAATTCCTACAGTCAGGAGTTAGTGTTGTTTACGACGTTAACGCCATGAGATCAGCCGAAAGAAGGTCACTACGCGAACTAGCACTTAAAGTTAAGGCCCAACCGATTCTAATTTGGCTACAAATAGACCCAGAAACAGCTTTTACGCGTCTAAATAAGCGCGACAAGCGTAAAAGCGACGATAAGTACGCTTTGCCTTACTCCCGCAATGCATTCCGTAATTATATTGTGAAGATGCAAAATCCTATTGAATCAGAGAATTATATTGTAATAAGCGGCAAGCACACCTTTAATACGCAGAAGAGTGCAGTTACCAAGAGATTGTACGAAATTGGGCTTCTTAGAGCCGATAGCGTCAGTTCTGTTGTTGTTAAACCAGGAATGGTCAACTTAGTACCTAATCCTGCTGCAGGTCGCGTGGATATGAGCAGACGTAACATTTCTATATACTAAGTAGTTATGGCTCAAAAAATTATTAATGTTGAGGGTATAGGCGAAGTCCTGCTTATTAAAAACAAGGCTTCTCGGTCTATCAAGATATCGATTACGGGCGATAATGTCGTTCGGCTCAGTATGCCATCGTGGCTTCCGTATCAAACAGGTGTGAAGTTTGTTGAGTCGCGCAAAGATTGGGTGGCTGAACATCGCAGACCAAATAGACTGTATAGAGATGGTGATTTGTTCGGCAAGTCTCATCGCTTAAGGATATTTACCACGAGCGACGAAAGCATTAAAACTAGGATTTCACAGGTCGAGATAAAGATTACGATTCCTGCCGACACCACTCCTGAATCAAGCGAAGTACAGTCAGCCATAAAAAAAGCCGCCCTACGCGCCATTAAGCAGGAAGGCGAAAAATTATTGCCACAAAGATTGGCTGAACTTTCTCAGAAGCACAATTTTGAATACAAGTCAGTAGATTTCAAAAAGATGAAAGCAAGATGGGGAAGTTGCACAAATCAGAAAGACATCACTCTTAACACTTTTCTTATGACCTTGCCCTGGAATCTAATTGATTATGTACTTATTCACGAACTAGTCCACACAAAAGTTCTACACCACGGTGTGCAGTTCTGGGAAGAGTTTGACAGGTGCTTGCCGAATGCAAAACAGTATAGAAAAAATCTCAAAGTATACAGCCCGCACTTTTAATTCAATCTATTTAACGGGTGAATTAACGGGTTTTATATATGGAGTTACGTGCATAACTGGTAAGCAAATATTGCGACCCTTCCAATCTACTTCAGAGAATTCATAACGAATCATTGAATATATTCCGAGCCCTATTTCTGTAATGACCATGATTGGAAAGTTGAACATGGATATAAGTTTGTAGTCAGGGTTAGTGGCTTTTAGAATTAGGTGATGAGTATATAGTAAAAGACACATGGTTGAGGTCGTGGTTATTAAAAGAATAGGCGACAATGTTAGCAGAGCTAACAAAAACAAAACAACCGGTGCTAGTAAAAACAATACTTCAGCCATACTTAGCAGCATAACGAGCTCAATCTTTTTGTGAACTTCTGGATATCTAACACGCATAGCCCGGTCAAATTGATCATTAAAATCTTTTATGGACGACACTTCTATATTGCCATTACTGCGTAAAAAACTATAAGAATCAGTCAAAATTTCTTTACGAGCAAAGTAAGCTTCTGGCAGTACCGCTCTACTGACAGCTTCAAAATCTCCTGCTTTAGCAAGAGCTTTGCGAGTTATCATCCAGCAACTGCTAGATATGGCAGGTCTATTAGTGAATCTACGCGGCAGGGCGAATTCCCACCAGTTACGCATTGGTTGAATAGCAGAAGCCAAGAAACCGTTAAATCTCTGCCGCGGTAGAATACAAATCATTGTCTTTTTGTTGTCTAGTGCGCTAGTAATTATCGTCCTGATAGTGCTGGTACTGATATGTGTATCGACACTCAGAAATACAATATATTGCCCAGTTGCGGCCTCGCTAAGCTGTTCATAAGCTTGATTTTTTGCCAGCCAGTTATCCTGCGGTTCAGAACCATGAATAAATCTGACACCGTCTCTTGCAAAACCTTTGATGATATCTGAAGTTTTATCTTGAGAACAATCGTCAAGAACAATTACTTCCAACTTAGGATAATCACTAGCAACTACAGCCGCCAGGCATGCGCTTAGGTCAACTGTTTCGTTGCGGGCAGGAATTGCAACGGTAACCGTAGGTAGATCTTTATCTGTGTAGTGACCTCTTATTGGCTTAAAGGAAGTGCTCTTCAGGGATTTTCTTGTAACTAAAAGTAGCGCCATCGCAAATATTAATTGCACCATAGAAGCCATATCGGTAGTTATATTATTGGCTACTTCACCGCTAAAATACTTATCACCAACGAACCAAACCGCATAAAGTATAATTTGAGACGATATTAATGAAATACTGGTGCGTAGTACTACTCTACGAAGATAACTCTCGTGTAATCTTTGTTCAGTAACCCTTTTTAAGTTCGTAAGCCTAAAAAGGCTAGCAATAAAAAGTACTATCATTATTAAATTAAAATTATTGACGAGAATCATACCACTAGAAAAGGCGGTCAGAAATATTGATACTAATAAAATCCAGAATCTATATCTCCAAAAGAGAGAAGTAACCATCAATAATTCTAGTACCGCTCCAATAATAAATAGCTTAAGCATTTGATACTTACTATAACGGATTGACCCCAGCTTGACCAATCAAACAGAATAAGGTAGTATTGACTCTGAACAGAAGCCTACTACATATATAGTAGGTTTTTTAATTGAACTAGGGCTATAAAGGGGTAAAAATGGCAGACAAGCCGAAGAAGAAGCGAATCTTAAAGAACAAGACCGAAACTGTACGACAAAAAGCACAGGCTGTCTCTGACGCACCAGTAAAAAAGCGTCATATTAGACGAACCGCCACAAAAATCACTACACCTATCAAAGCAGTACATCGCTTTGGTAAAAAAGAATACTACTTGCCAATGCCAGACAATAAATTTGGCCGATTCATGAACAAAAAGCGCTACATTATCCCTCGATATCTGCGCGAATCATGGCAGGAAGTTAAACAAGTTACTTGGCCTGACCGTAAGGAAACCACCAAGCTAACACTAGCCGTTTTTACATTCGCTATTATATTCGGAATTCTAGTAGCAGTAGTCGACTATGGATTAGACATAATATTTAGAAAAACAATTCTTAAGTAAACATTAACCGGAAATATAAGGAGACAAATCGATGACAAAGAGATACGACACTACAAGATTATGGTACGCAATTCATACCTATAGCGGTTATGAAGAAAAGGTAGCCGAAAGCATCAGACAGAGAGCTGAAAGTCTTGATATGAAAGATAAAATTTTTCAGGTTCTAGTACCAAAAGAAAAAATGATCGAAATCAAGAATGGTAAACGCAAAGTCGTAGAAAAGCGAATATTCCAAGGTTACGTACTAGTCGAGATGAAATTAACAGAAGATGCTTGGTACATTGTACGCAATACTCCAAGCGTAACTGGATTCGTAGGTAGCGGTACAGAACCGACTCCTATTGATAACGACGAAATGGAAAAGATTCAGAAACGAATGGGCATTGAACAGCCTAAGTTCAAAATGGACTACAACATTGGCGACGTGGTTAACATCACTGACGGTCCATTTAAGGGCTTTGACGGAGCTATTAACGAGATTGATCACGCTAAGGGCAAGCTAAAAGTCTTGGTTAATATGTTTGGCCGCGAAACTCCTGTAGAACTAGACAGTCTACAAGTTAAAAAGACCTAAGTGTTAGTTTTTACGACTCTTTAGAACTCTCAGCAATATTAAACGATAAGCGTACCGCTAGACAACAGGGGTAGATTGTAGTACTATATAATCTAAGTTACGCACGAATAGCACGAGGAGCTTCAAACCTCTGCTCAAAGAAAGAGAATATAGATCATGGCAAAGAAAATTACAGCTAGTTTAAAGTTAAAAATTCCTGCAGGCAAAGCAACTGCTGCACCTCCAGTAGGTAGCACACTTGGTCAGTACGGTGTTAACATGATGGATTTTATCAATCCTTTCAACGAACAAACTCGAGACTTGGGTAACGTAACAGTTACTGCTCATATTTCAGTTTACGAAGATCGTACAATGTCATTTAGAATCGTCACTCAGCCAACTGATGACATGATTCGAGCCAAATTAGGTATCGAAAAGGGTTCTGGAAAGCCAAACAGCGAAAAGATAGCTAAACAGCTAACACAGACACAACTAAGAGAAATTGCTGAAGCTAAAGCACTAGACATGAACACAGACGACATTGATGCAGTAGCTAAAATGGTAGCTGGTACTGCACGGAGTATGGGCGTAGTAGTAGAAGCCTAGGTATGGGCGAAGATTCGAGATTTGAAGGTTATCAAGTAACGAATCCGAATTTAGACATTGAGAAGAAAAGATTAGATCCTTTTGATAGAAAGCCAGAGGACGTTGATTTTCGTTTGCCTGGAAATTACTACTTAGTCATACATCCCGTCAACACAGAAGAAATCAACAATTCTGATGAAAACCAAGACCCTACTAAAAACCAATCTTAAATACGCTTCAGCAGTTGATTTCGCCCCTGTAATGTGTTATATTTAGTTATCAAATTAATTTTGTGGGAGGCCTAAGTAAGCCGTTAACACCACGAAGGAGTCATTATGGCAGAAGCCAAAAAAGTTGCTAAGGCAACAACTACTAAAACTAAAAAATCCGTTGCAGACGAAGTAGTAGCAGTTACAGCAGAAGCTGTAGTAGCGCCTATTGTAGAAGAAAAAGTAGCTAAAGCAGGCAAGCGCAGTCTTAAGGCCGTCAAAGAAGCCGAAGCTGTAGTAGCCAAAGAAGAACGCAAACTAAAAGCTGAAGTTAATGCTGAAGCTCCTGCTCATCACCAGAAACCTACTCGTTCAATTCTAGAACGCAGAGGCAAGAATTATCGCAAAGCTAACGAACTAGTCGAAAAGAAGAAAGTTTACGAACTTAAAGAAGCTCTTGATCTAGCTATTAAAACTAGCCCAGTAAAATTTGATGCAAGCGTGGAAATGCACATAAATTTGGCTGTTGATCCTCGCCAAGCTGACCAAAACATTCGTGGCAGCATTGCACTACCAGCCGGTACGGGCAAGACTGTACGTATCGTTGTATTGGCAGATGCTAAGGACGCTGACGCAGCTATTAAAGCTGGTGCCGATAAAGCAGGTAGCGACGATATCTTTGCAGCACTTGATAAAGGTATAATTGATTTCGATATTCTAATTTGTACACCAGCTATGATGCCAAAACTTGGTAAGTATGCACGTGTACTAGGGCCAAAAGGCTTAATGCCTAACCCTAAGAGCGGTACTGTTACACCAGATGTAGCAAAAGCTGTTAGTGAAGCAAAAGCCGGTAAAGTTGAGTTCCGTGTTGATAGCACAGGAATAGTTCACTTAGCAGTCGGTAAAGTAAGCTTTGGCGTTGAAAAGCTAGAACAAAATGCGTCAGCAGTACTAGCTACTATTCGTTCTGCAAAACCACTTTCTCTTAAAGGTGGCACTTTCATCAAATCTGTACACTTGACCACAACTATGGGTCCAAGTATCAAGATTTCTTTTAACTAAGACGAAGTATCTACAATTAGTTTCCGTACTGACGGTCTAACTGATAATATAATCCTATGATTATAATCGGAATGACCGGTCCTATAAGCCACGGGAAGACAACTTTTGCCGATGCAATCGAAAAGATCGAACCATCTACAATACACTTTGAATCGAGTTTAATTATTGCTGAAGTGATTAACGCGCTTCACGCCTCTACCGACAAAATACCATCACCCTATGATGTAGATAGTATCAATGAGTGGCTTAAACCGTTACCGTCTATTCTGCTTGAAGTACTTGGTGTGAAGAGCGATATCGAACAAATACGTATCAGCCAATCCGATGCCGATAAGCATCCAATTGAGTACGACAAGCTCATGTTGCATATTGAAGGCTTACAAAGAGATCCTAGCCTAATAAGCAAGGCTATAGATTCTGACAACAAAGAATTATTTCGCGCAATTCTACAGTGGGTTGGTGGTTATCTAGTTAAAAAAGTAAGTTCCGACATTTGGTACGACGAAATTATTAAAAGAGCCCACAAAGCCGAACAAGATGGATTTAAAGTATGTATTATTGGGGGATTACGATTTCCTAGCGATGCGAAAATCGTACATCAAGCCGGTGGAATTATCATCAAAGTATACCGACCTGATCACTTACAGTACGACATACTTGACCCAACCGAACGTGAACGAGATAACATCGCCTGCGACTCAACAATAATGAGCAACGGAACAATTGAAGATATGAACTTATGTGCCGTCCAAGTACTGGACGACATAAAGAACGAAAAGTTAGAAAAGATATATCAAACAATTCGCTACCGAGTAAATCAATAATATATTAAACCTAAGAACTTAACATCAGGAGTGTCATGGTATCTATAATCGCAGCATATACAAATAATCGAGTTCTCGGCATGGAGGGTGACTTGCCTTGGGATTTACCGATTGACCGAGACAGATTTACTAAAATAACAGATGGTTCGACCGTTATAATGGGCCGCAAAACTTACGAATCGATAGCAAAAAACTCGTCCAAGCCGCTGAGCAACAGAAGAAATATTGTAATTTCACGGACGCTTACAAAAGTTATAGACGGATTTGAACTGACTGATACATTGGATAAAGCTTTCAAAATGTCTAACTCATCTAGTAGTGAAGAGGAAGTGTTTGTTATTGGTGGAGGTAATCTATTCGACTACGCCCTTCGGAATAATTTAGTAGACGAAATGTATTTAACAGAAATTGATGCTGATATTAAAGGCGACGCCTACTTTCCAGAATTTGATAAAACAAAATGGATCGAAGTATCTCGAAAGTCTGTTCCTAAAAATTCACAGAATAATTATGACATTTCGTTTGTTGTGTTAATGAAAATAACTAGCGCAAGCACTAAGATAGATTTATAGTCAGAATGTTATTTGAAGTGCTGTGACCTAAATATTTACAAATAAAAGGTTGTAATATTGCATTGAGCTACTTGCGCATATGTCAAATTGTTTCGTACAATATATTGTACTTAATGACGATAAATTCTGGAGGGTAACTTGGGCGTTTACAGCAATATTCAGATCAACAAAGCGATTGAGGACAAACACATTGTTTGCGTACCGTTCAACCCAAAGCATGTCAGCCATGCTAGTCTTGATGTGACATTGGGGCATTATTATTATCGTATCGAGAAGATGAATGAGAGGACTATCTATAATCCTTTTGATGCAGAAGATGTTGAAAGATATTTTGAAGGCCCTTTTAAGGCGATGCCGCACGAACAATGGTGCAAACTGAACGGATTTGCGCCTTTAGTAGGAATACCACCAGAACATCCAGTAATCGCCATCAAACCAGGCGAGAGAATTTTGGCTCACACGCACGAATTTTTTGGGATTAAACCACCAGGAGCTTATGACCTTAGAGCTCGGTCATCTTGGGCTCGCAATGGTGTTGCTGTCTGTTTTGACGCAGGTTGGGTTGATCCTGGCTACATTAATCGCTTAACTCTTGAGATCTACAATCTTAACAGCAGAGAAACAGTCGTTTTGCCTGTTGGCGAAAGAATCGCTCAAGCTGTATTCCACGAAACTGGTGATGTTGAAGGCAACTACGGCGAAGGAAGAGACAGTAGTTTTAGTGGTAAATACCAAACCGGTACCGATATCGACACTATTATTAAAACTTGGTCACCAGACATGATGCTACCGAAAGCCTATTTAGACAAAAGAACAATGCCTGTCAAAATTGAAGGTTCGATTTATGACTGAAAACAAATCATGAAAAGAGGCAAATACATCGTTCTAGAAGGAGCTGAAGGCGTCGGCAAGACAACTCAGCTTAAAATCTTAGCCAAGTATTTGCAGTCAACAGGAATAGCGGTACGGTTACTGCGTGAACCTGATAGTCAAAGCGACTTAACAGCAAGAACTATTCGACACCTCACCCAAAGTCCTCAATATCCAATGAATACTCGAACCGAAGTCTTGCTATATAACGCAGCCAGGGCTCAATCCTTGCAGGTTATTAAAGAAAGCATCGAACAAGGCGTTACTTGTCTAGTAGACAGAAGCTACCTGACAACTCTCGCTGTTCAGTATTACGGAAGAGGCGATGTGCCAGAATATGACACCATCAATAATATTATTTCTTTTGCGGTTGGAGATATGGAGCCAGATCTTACTGTTATCCTGGATGCTCCAGTTGAATATTTACTAGAAAGAGCAAAGACACGCGGCCAGGGTGAAAGATTCGATAATTTAGATGAAAATTTTCTTGAGAAAGTACGAGCAGGATACTTATTAGAAGCAAAAAACCGTAATCTGCCTGTTGTTTCTGCAATTGGTGAACCGTTAGAGGTCTTTAAGCAGGTATGGGAGCACGTCGCAAAATCTCTAGCTACAAGATCAAAGCCTGTAATAGAATCATCAGCCACTGAGCCTAGCAATATTGCCGAACTTGTTCGTAAAGACGCAAATGGCCAGTACACGATAACTAATGGTGGAAGATCTGAGCTAGCTAAATATGTTACAGAAACTGAAGGTGATGTTTATGCTTTTACACAAGAACTTAGCCCATTAACCATTGCCGCTGCTATGGCGCGACTTAGCCGTCGTGCTGACGATATGCGAATAACGCTATTGGACGAATTTGCCGGCCAAGCAGGCAAAGACGAAAAGCTCTTACAGAGAGTTATTACAGCCTATGGAGATGATTCCGTCCAGCAATTAGTAGGAATGCACCTTGTAGTTGAGGGAGCATCTAACTTGCTTACAAAAAAACTAGAGTGGGGCAGGCTAGCTGCTTATCTAGAACAATCTACCAGATATATTTACTTTGACCAAAAAGATGCTGAAGGAAATTACAGGTACTTTACGCCAAAAGATTTAGACTCAGAAACTAAGGCTAAATATACTGAGGCAATGGACCAAATTTTTGATAGATATTCTATGATGGTTCGTGAACTTAGTGACTATATTAGACGAAATTCGAAAGTACCAAAAGCCGAACAAGACACAGCCTGGCTAGGCGCAACTAGAGCACAAGCTTGTGATGCAATTCGAGGCGTATTACCCGTAGCGACCAAATCTACTGTTGGAATCTTTGCATCCGGCCAAGCACTTGAAAGCCTAATAATGCATTTGCTAAGCGATGAACTACCTGAAGCGCGCGATACAGGACAAAAAATTCTTGATGAATCGCGAAAAGTTATGCCGGCATTTCTGGAAAGGGCCGACAAACCTGAGCGTGGAGGCGCAATGATTGCCTATCGCTCAAATACCTATAAGGCTATGGAAAGTATCGCAAAAAAGAATCTGCAGGACTCCTATGGTCAATATGAAGAACCGGTGCGACTGGCAAATGTCTGGCCACGCAATGAACTCGATCTTTTACCAGATATGCTATACGAACACAGCAGCTTATCTTTAGAAGAAATACGACGAGTCGTAGATGGTTGGTCATATGATAAACGAGAAAAAGTATTCAAGTCATATATTGGCGAAAGACTTAACAGACGACACAAGCCTGGACGAGCTATAGAAAAGGCCCATTATAGTTGGGATTTAGTTTGTGATTATGGAATATTCCGCGACTTACAACGACACCGCATGGTGGACGATTTGCAATGGCAAGCCCTTACACCTCGTTACGGATATGATGTGCCAGAACTTGTAGAAGAAGCTGGGCTGAGTGACCAATACGAAGAATGTTTTGATATTAGCGTCAGGTTACATAGCGAGATGCAATCAGCAAAATTTGAATTAGAATCACAATACGCCACACTATTCGGACATCGAATGCGCTGGAAAATCACCTATAATGCCAGGCAAGCATTCCACTTTCATGAGCTACGAACAACTCCGCAAGGACATCCAGGGTATCGCAAACTCGTTAAACAAATGCATGATAAATTATGCGAAGTTCACCCATTAATAGGTGAGGCTATGAAGTTCGTAAACACAGACGAGGACCCAGAACTTACGCGTCTAGCGGCTGAAAGATACACCCAGTTCAAACTGTCTCAGATGTAAATCTGCGCCTAAACTTCGGGGTGAGTAATTTCAAAAACTGCT
>Ga0209190_1003452_pt1 | contig 10472 bp, 9 predicted proteins | sample M_140205_XF_Meta_FD_187315 | JGI IMG/M metagenome (GOLD analysis project Ga0209190, IMG submission 187315) | Freshwater microbial communities from Lake Montjoie, Canada to study carbon cycling - M_140205_XF_MetaG (SPAdes) (version 2) | ecosystem: Environmental > Aquatic > Freshwater > Lake... | reverse complement strand
TCGCCTCGGATGTCGGGGCGATTCGGCAGATCGCCGAGGACATCCCCGCGTGCCGGATCTTCGGCCTTGATGACTTCGACGGGCTGGTCTCCGGGTTGGGCGCATGGATCGCAGCGAAGGACCAGTGGCAGGCCCGCGAACCGGCACCGAACCGCTTGATCGAAGCGCGCTACCATCCCAAGGTCATTGCCGCCCGGCATCTGGAGGTCTATGAGACAGTCGCTGGCACGACAGCCGGAACACCATGAGCATTGATGCAGAGCCCAGACCGGCGTCCAGCGCCCGAAAACTACTCAAACCCGGCCTGCTTGCTCTGGTCAACACGGCGCTCCGCTGCCGGGGAACGAAGCTCCCGTCCTATTTCCACCTCAGGGACCGTGTTTCGTATCTGGTCCACGGCCTCGAACCATCTGTGACCAGGGTGGCAGCCGGCATCCTGCGGCCGGGGGATACTGCGGTTGACATCGGAGCCAACGTCGGATTTCTCGCCCGAGAATTCGCCTCGTTGGTCGGCCGACGGGGGCGCGTCTTTGCCTTCGAACCAGACCCTGCCACCTTCGAATGCCTCGCCTTCAACACGCGCGGATTTCCCCAACTCCAACTCTCCAGCCTGGCTATCTCGGACCGGAACGAATCAACGACGCTCTACCTCCATCCGACCAGCGGCATGAGCAACAGCCTGGTCAACGCCTGGGAAAACGCCCGTGCGCTCGAAGTTCAAACCTCGACCTTTGACGCCTGGGTTGCCGCCACGCGGCCCGGCGCTATTCGTTTGGTCAAGATCGACGTTGAGGGCGCCGAGGCTCATGTGCTTCGCGGCATGGAGGAAACAATCAAAGCCCGCCCGGACTTGCAGATCATCATGGAGTTCTGCCCGAAGAACCTCGGCGGCGAAAAGACAGAGGACGAAATTTTTGCCCTCCTCCGCGACTGCGGCCACTTGGTGAGCATCATCACTCCTTCGGGCGGATTACAGCCGGTGGAGGATCCGGCCGCAGTCCATCAGGCCCTCAATGAAAACGACTACGCGAACCTCCTGTGCCGGCGGGGAACAGCCTGAGGCGAAGCCGTGAGCCGGTTGCGACAATTCACGCAGGGCGTCGCCTCGTCATGGCTGGCTACGTTCGTCACCGTGGTCTATTCGCTGCTCAGCGTCCCCGTGGCGCTGAAATTTTTATCCGTCGATGAGTTCGGGCTTCTGATGTTACTCCTCCAAGTGGCCGCCTATTTCAACCTGGTTGACTTGGGCATGACGGCCGCGACCGCCCGCATCCTGATCGACCACAAGGATAGACCAGAAGAGGCGCGGTATGGCTCGTTCATCCTCGCCGGGGCAGCCGTCTGCCTGCTCCAGGGCATCGTCATTCTCTTCGGTGGCTGGCTCGCCGCCCCCTCGGTGATCCGCGCGTTTTCCATTGCGCCGGAGCATGCGGAGGTGGCCGTTTTTCTGCTGCGCTGGCTCGCCGTCACTTTTGCCATCGGTTCGGCCCTGCGTATTTTCAGTTCGGTCCTTTACGCGAACCGACGCATTGATCTGGTCGTCCTGCTCATGAGTCTGGTCCCCCTGCTCGGTCTCGGTTTGATGTGGTTCATTCTTTCTTCCGGCAGGGGGCTAGCCGGACTCGCTTGGGCGTTTGTGCTCCCCTCGCTCGCGGCCGGGGCGGGCGCGGCCATTGCCGTCTTCGCGCTCGGATTGATGCCGGCGCGAAGCAGTTGGCGGTGGCCCAGCTGGGGGCAGTTCCGCGAAATGTTCCTCCTCGGCAAGGACATGTTTCTCATCACCGTGGGCAACCAGGTTCTCGAGGCTTCGCAACTCATCATCGTGACGCGCACCATGGGGCTGGGCGCCGCGGCCATCTGGTCGGTCAGCACCAAGCTTTTCACCCTCGTTTACCAACTCGTCACCAAGGTCGAAGGCACGGCCATCGTGTTCTTTTCCGAAATGATGGTGCGGGGAGAAACGAGTCGGCTGGCCCTGCGGTTTCGCCACGTCTACCAACTCACGGCCGGACTTTCCATGGTAGCGCTGGCCCTCGTCACGGCCATCAACCAGCCATTTGTCACCGTCTGGGCCAAGGCCGATCTCGCCTGGTCGCCGCTCCTCGGTTTGCTGCTGGCCGTCGTCGTCTACCTGAACTGTGTGACCAAGTGCCAGGTTGACCTCATCATGCACTCCAAAGACATCCGAGGCCTGCGTTATATTTACCTCTTCGAGGCCGTCGGGTTCGTCGGCTTTGCCATCTATGCCAGCGCCCACATCGGATTCGCCGGCGTGCTGCTTTCGGCCATCTTCTGCGCCATCGTCTTTCGCGGCCTCTACACCGTGCGCCGGATCGCGGCGTATTTTCACATTCCTGCCTCAAACGTTTGTTGGGGGTGGCTGCGGCGTTCTTTGCTCGCGGGTGCGCTGCTTCTGCCCTTCGTGGTCACCGCCCCCCATGTGGCTGCAATTGCCCCGCAGCCACTGATGCAACTGGTGGTCAGCCTGCTCTGGGCAGGAGTTCCCGCCCTCCTTGCCTTGGGCACCATGGCCTTGCCCCGAGATGTGAAAGCCGAGGTGCTGGGAAAACTTCTCGCCCGCTTTCGCGCCACCTGATCCCTAGCGCGAAAAGGCGGAGCCCCCGTGCTACTTTCGCACCACGGCAACTCCGTGGCGCGGAAACGGCGCCACCTGCGGCGAGGCCACGCGGGCAAGCCCACTGGCCGGACCGGGAGGAACAACCTTGGCCGGAGCAATTTTGTGCAGATAGTTGCTCGTCATGTTGAGCAACCCGGCCCAGAACAGGGTCTGCGAGATGCTCCCGTCAAAGCCACCGAAAACAAAGATGTAGTTGAAGGGCTCGTAGATCATGGGGATACCGAAGAAGAGGGCGAGAGGGAACGCGGTTGTGCCATAGGCCCGCCGGCACAGCCTCCACGCCGCCAGGGCCATGTAGCAGAGTAAGGGGTAATACAGAACGAAACCCACAATGCCCACATAACGAATTGTCGAAACAGGCCCGTTGTGAAACGAGCCGGTGAGCATGAAGTTCTCGCGGTCCGAACCGCCGATGAACATTCCTCCCTGCTGGCCGACCAGCAACGCGCTGGCGATGATGTTCATATCATCAATGCTGATACCGAACCCCTGACCCCAAATCTTGTCCTTGATGATACGATTGTCATTCCAGGCCCACACCACCATCTCGTAGCGCCAGGTGGAGGAGTTCTCGGCATCGCGAACGGCCTCATCGTCCCAGTCGCCTGGAAGCCAGGAGAGCGTGCGCTGCACCGTGAGGGGAAGCTGCAGCAACGAACCCTGCACCGAGATCAGCGCAACCAACCCCAGCACCATGACTCCGGCACCAACCCAGACATCCTTGATGCGCCGACGCAGCAGGGTGGACAAGAGGAGCGCTGCGATGACAAAGAGAAATGCACTGCGGTAGCCGGAAAGAAAAACGGCGGCGAAAGCGCAAGCCAAGAGGGAGAGGAGCAGCGGATGGAGGGGTGAGATCAGTTTGCGCGGGCTGTGGCGGGCACAAAGCGCGAGCACGCCGATCACGCCGACTTCCTTCATGGCGGTGAAGCGCGTCTGGCCGAGTTGAGCCTCCGGACCCAAGACCGAGTCCATCGGGCCCTGACCGGAAACACCCGAGTAAACATACTCGATGGGTTGTGCCGCCGAGGGCGCCAAGCGGGCCAACACCTCAAGCCCGGCCAGAACCACCGAGGGAACAAGAAAGAACAATGGAAAGATCCGGGCGATGAAGGGAGTGAGTTCGGCGCGGCTGAGAATGACAAAAGCACCGAACGCCATCAGGGCCTCAAAGTAGGGACGGCCGCCGACCATCTGCGACTGGAAAGCCCACGCCCCGACGGGATTTCGAGCATAGACCGTCGCCAGATAGGCCAGATTGATGAAGATCAGGTAGTCGAGCGTGCCGAGCTTTCGCTTCCACGGCACGACGCGCAGAGCGAAGAAGAGCGTGAAGGCGAAGATGGGCAGCAACATGCACATGTCGCGCACGGTGAAAGGAAGGGGCAGGAAGGGCAGCCGCCCCGCCACATACCAGCCGATGGGGATCAACACCCAGATATGGGTCTTTAGCTTGACCATTACAATGACCAGCAGAATAAGCGTCAGCACGCCGGCAATAAACCGCATGTCCGAACTCCCCACTGCGCTGCCCAGGACGAGCGCCATAAACAGCCCCCCCAGCAACACCGCCCAGAGCGTGAGTTGGTTGGCGGTAACGTTTGGGGTGCCCATGCCGGGAGAAAACCTAAGCTGCAACCAATAATCCCACCGCCGCCCTGAGTCCAGCGCCACGCCCGACACACCCCTCCCGCCCCGCCCTCCTCCTTGCCCCGGCGTCCACCGCCTTCTAAGCTCCCACCTCCCATGCGCGTGCTCCTCTCCGCGATTACCTGCCAGCCGGACGTGGGTTCAGAACCGAAGGTCGGCTGGGACGCCGCCATGGCGATCTCGGAACTTCATGACTGCCATGTGGTGACCCATGTGGCCGGCCGAAAATCGATCGAGCAAAAACAGGCAGAAGGTATCGCGACGAGGGTCAAGTTTCACTACTTCGGCGAGCAGTTCACCTGGCATCCGAGCAGGTTCATTGCGCGGTTGCAAAGCTGGATCATCTTCCAGAAATGGCAGGCGCGGCTTCTGCCCTTTGCGGCGCAACTGCACCGGCAGCACAACTTTCACCTGAGCCACCATGTCACCTATGTGACATGGCGCGTGGCCTCACCGCTGTGGCAACTGCCGATCCCCTTCGTCTGGGGCCCCATCGGGGGCACCGCCGTGATTCCCCGGAACTTTCTCGGCATGCTGAGCCGCCCGGCGATCGCCTTTGAGGCCGCGCGCTATGTCTCCGGCAGGCTGGCCAGCCGATCCAAGGGTTTCCGCAGCTGCGTGGAAAATGCCGCCTTGGTCGTGGCCGCCAACGAGGAGACGGAAACTTTTTTCCGCCACTTTCGCCCCTCCCAGCCCGTGGCCAGGCTCTGGCCGGTTTTCTTCACCCCGGCTCAGGTGGCTTCCCTGCGGGAGCCACTACGACCCAAGCCGGATGACCGGCGGCCCCTCCGTCTTTTTGCCGGAGGCAACATGGAGGGCCGCAAGGGCATCGCTCTCGCCCTCGAAGCCATTGCCGCGCTGAAGAACCTCGGAGTGCCTGTCACCTACACTTTTGCCGGCTGGGGACCGGAGCTCAAACCTATGCAAAAACTGGCGCATCGCTTGGGCATCTCGGACCAAGTGGAGTTTCACCCGGGCTTTTCGCGCGAACCCTACATCGCACAACTGAAAGACTCGGATGCATACTTCCTGCCGAGCTTCCGAGAAACCTCGCCCATCACTCTCCTCGAGGCCGCCATGGCCGGATGCTATCCGGTGGTGGCGGACAGCAGCGGGGCGGGAGAGATCGTGCGAAGGATCGGAGGTGCCGCCGCGCCCGCGCAGAGCCGGGGGCAAATTGTCGCGGATCTGGTAGAGCGCCTCCAATGGTGCGACCGGAATCGCGCTGAGATGCGAGGCGCGGCGCAGGCAGCATCCGATAACGTGGCCAGCGAGTTCAGCCAAGAACACTATTTGAAAACCATTGACGGACTGTATTCCTCGGTCGTGGACCACGCCGCATGAGTCTTTCCTCGAACAATCCCACCCGTCTGGTGGAGGCTTAAGACCTTCATGCAAAGGCAAATCACGGTGCGCCTCTGCTCGGGCCTCGGCAACCAGCTCTTTCAAATCACCTGCGGGCTTGCCTGCGCCCGCCGGTGGGGGGCCGCGCTTTCCTGCGACACTACTTGGTATGATCTGGTCTCCCGGTTACACCGCCCGGCGCGTCGCTTCCGGTTGCACCACTTCTCCCTGCCGATCAACGAGGCCTTCACCGGGTGGCAAAGATGGACGGTGGGCTTCGCCGCGGCCGCTCATGATCGGTGGAAGTGCGGCAAGGGTTTCCTTGAAGCCACCGGGCGAATGAAGGTCATTCAGGAGCAGGAGGCCTTACGTCCGCAGTCGCCGGAGAACGCGGAGAATTTTGAGCGACTCTACCTCAACGGCTATTGGCAGACGGCCGAGCATTTCCTTTCGGTCCAGGATGTGCTTCGACCGATGTTGTCCGTCAGGAAAGAACTTTCAGCCGGGGCACAACATTGGATGCATGTTCTCCAGGGGCGAAAAACAGGTTTCATCCACATTCGCCGCGGTGACTACGCATCGCTGGTCGGGGACTCGGGGTTGCTCCCCGTCGATTACTACCGGCGGGCCGTGCGGGCCATGGAGGACGCAACCGGCGGCGGCATCCACTGGTTGGTCTTCGCTGAAGACGAAACGTGGGCGCGCCAGCACATGGCCTTCCTTCCGGAGTGGCAACTGGTCGATTACGATTCCCCGGACCGGGACATCGAAGACCTGCAACTGATGGCCGCGTGCAACGCTGCGATCATCGCCAACAGTTCCTATTCTTGGTGGGGCGCGGCCCTGGGGGATCGACCGGGGCGCCCGGTCATCGCTCCGGATCGTTACTGGAACAAACCGGGAGCCGGCACCGGCTCGTGGGTGCTACCCGGTTGGCGGCAGGTCGGGGGGTGGGATTAGGGGACCTCTACCGACTGCTTGGCAAACAGCACATTGCCCCCACGCCGAAAAATCGCCTCGCACACGGGGTGGAAGCCCTGCTCGCCTAGCCAATCCCGGACCTCCGGATACAAGGCAGCGCCCGCGTAGAGTGGAATGTTCTGGACCTCGCAGTGGATAGCCGAGCAACCGGCCAGCAAGCCGACGCTCCCCTGCAGCGCATTCAACTCGAACCCCTGCAGGTCGAGCCAGAGAAAATCCACCCGCCCCACCCCGCGCTCTCGCGCCCAGTCATCCAGCGTGACGACCTCCACCTCGGTGGTTGCCCCTGAGAATTCGACGAACGGAAACTCCCCTCGTGTCGCCGTGGGCTCGAGCAACGAGGAGGATTGCTCCCCTTGAGCACGTCCGCCGGAGACGTGCATGACCGCCCGGCCAGACTCGCAGCCGAGGGCCAGCGGTTGCGGAAAAATTTTCCCAGGAAACTCCGCCGCGACCTTCGCCAGCCGCTCAAAAGCCGTCGGCACGGGTTCGAAGGCATAGACGGCGGCGGCCTGCCAAGCCGTGACAAATTCCCGAGAGTTGGTTCCGTCGAACGCCCCAGCCTCCACGACCACCGGATGCTCCGGCAGATACCGCCGACAGATGGTCGCGTCGATGGCGTCGCGCCTCGCCAGATAGCGCCAAGCACGCAGCGGGTGAAGTGCAGCGTAGCGGAAGTCGGCAGGTGACAGGCGGAGCATGGAGGCGGGGCGGCTACATCAACTGCGAGACGAGCAGTTTGCGGCCGTCGAGCTCGAAGATCGAACCGACGGACTTGAAACTTCGCTGGCTTCCGCGGACGGAGAGCGCCATTTCAATCGCGCCCCGGGGGTGTTCTCGAAGTGGGCAAGATACTGCTCGATTGACTTGCCCCGCTGCTCGGGGTGGGCGAAGAGCGAGAAGAACGTCGAGGCCTTGATGTCCTGCAGGCTGGACCCGAGGAGCTCAGAGTTTTCCCTATAGTGGCTGAGGCTGTAGGCCATAACAACGAGAACCACAGAGGACAAAAAAACAAAACGCGGCACTTTGTGAAGGACGCAGGCTCCAAGCAGAGCAAGCATCGCCTTCAAGTTGGCATTGTGAACTTCAATGGGGCGGTCGAGGGAATCTTGAGCCGACGAGACGGCTGCCAAATGAAAAACAACGTCACACGCCGGCGGCGCTGTGGCCAGCAAGTCAGCGTCTCCAACATCGCCCTGCAGGAGTACAGTCTGATCGGAAACCTGGGAGCGCCTGCCCGTCGAGAGGTTATCAATCACCACAACCTCACAATCTTTCGCCATAAGAAGATCCACCAGATGGGATCCGATAAATCCTGCGCCGCTTGTGACCAAAGCCTTCATTTTTTATCTAGCCAAGTTGAGTAACGAGCAGCTTCTGTTGATCCCAACGCATGGTGAAGCAGTTGGCGCTGCGCGGCATTTCACCGGGTCCATTCTGGATGCTTACATTCATCAGCAAACTCCGGCCAGGATCTGCGTCAAAACACTTCAAGTAGCGCTCGATGGATTGTCCGCGCTGGTCGGGTTGGCTGAAAACGGAAAAAAAACTCGTACCGTTTATCGCCTCGGCCAAGCAACCCAGTAGCTCACAACAAGCTTTGTTGGTGAATTTGATGTTGCCGTCGATGTCAGACACCACGATCGGGGTTTTCAAAGAGTCAAACAAACCCAGAAGGCCTTCGAATTTTTTCTCCGAGTCACGGCGATAGCGGCTCAACCCCGCTGCAACCCAAGCGAGAGCGAGGTAAGCTGCCGACCGCAGGGCCACGAAAACCGGCGTTTCATAGACGCCGTTGTTCGGCACTAAGAGCAGCGTCAAAACCACGGGAACAAACAGAATCATCGCCCACCACGCAACTGCCCGCGGTGATAAATAAACAGCGGATATCGCCAGCAAGATCGTCAGAAGCGAGGGGGTCACACGAATGCTCGGCGTCCCTATCTCCAGAAGAAAAATCGCAACGACCACCGCTATGGGAAGAACAGAAATCCAACTTTGGTCCTTTCTACTCAAATCGAATAAATCACTCATTTTGCTTCGCCTGTAGGGACGGCTGGCTCAGGCGTCCGCTCTGTTCCGGTCCCCTCGATTCGTGTCATTCGTGTAATCCATGTTTAAACATTCCGTTTCCTCAAAATACCATCATAAATCCCCTCTATCCGCCCAAGCCACTTTTTCTCCGTGAAATCTCGTGCCAGTTTGGCTACCCCCGCCCGCGCCATTGCCGTGCACCTTGCAGGTTCGCGCAAAAGAGCGCCCATCGCCGCGGCCCAAGGAGCAGCATCACGCATCGGCACCTTCAGACCATCGACGCCATCCTGCACAGAGTCGGCCAGTCCGCCTGCATCGGATACCACCACTGGGCGACCCCGCTCCCAAGCCTCGAAGACAACTGTGGGCAGAGGATCTTGCCAAATCGAAGGCACGACCGAAAACATTGCACGTGTCCACATAGCTGCCTGATGCTCCTTCCCGACAAAGCCGAGAAACTCCACGGCGCCGATCTTTTCGGCGGCGATTTTGTTTTCCAAGGCGACTCGTTCCGGGCCATCCCCTGCTAACAGTAACTTCGCTTCACCGCGTTCCGTCTGTTTCCAGGCGTCGAGCAATTGCTCGACGCCTTTTTCTTTGGAGAGACGGCCGATGAACAAAACATCGCGCCCAACTTCCGGAATAAACAGATCTTCACAACGCAGGAAAAAGTGCGGGTTGATATGGATTCGCTCTGCGGGAATTCCCATTCGCACGTGCAGGTCCTTTTGCGCATGACTAAGCGCGACCCATGCTGCGACCTTGCGAAACACGCCCATCATCCGGACACGCATCATGACCACGCCCATCCATCCGCTAATCAGTCGGCTATCGTGCCAGCAACCAGTCAGGGCCGCTTTGCTGAAGTTGCCGTGAATGCAAGATGTGCATGTTTGCCCATGGTTGAGAAAGTATGCGTTTACACAGGACATCCGGTAGTTGTGCAAATATTGCACGACAGGAATACCGAGGCTAAAAGCGAGGGCGTAGACCGATGGCGACATCGCTGGGAACACATTGTGGACAAGCCAAATGTCGAACCGACCGATCTTCTGGTAACGCTTCAAGCGCTGAATCACCTGGGGATTATGGAAGGCAAACGCCGCCGCTTTGACCATGTCCTCCGGCGTCCTCTGGCCCAGCAACTGATCACTTGAGGCTAGGAAGTATTCCACATCGGCGATCTCCTGCATCGTATCCCCGATCCGTCCCACGCTCCCCTGCTCACCGCCGTATTCGAGATAACGGTTGAAAATCTGCAAAACTCGCGGCCGCCGCTCCATTCCGTGCGATAAGACCACACCAACCCCCATCCAAGCCAGCTGCAAGACTGGCTTTTTTCACTTCCTCCCCGCTCAACGTTCACCTCCAAAGCTTCCAGCGCCCCTAGGCTGGATCCTTGCTACGCCGTAAGCCTCTTCCACTTCCCTAATCCCTCCATGCCCGACCAACCCCCACCCCACGATGGTTATGATGAACCTCTTCAGAGTCTCAGGCGCACGAGCGGCAAGTAGCGACGCAATGCTTTTGGAACATGAAAGATTACCGAGTTAGGTATATCGGCTCTCAAACCAAGAGCGACAAACTGCCCACCCATTACCCTCTTGCCGGAGCCAAGGGAATCTCTCTGCGGGGAGATCAGGCTTTACGATGACAGCAGACAGATTGTTGCTCGCGACCGGGCCCACGATATCAAGCAAGCGGAGAATGGGAGCGGCCACCGCAGCCAAGAGCAACGGAAGCTTGTTGCGACGCGCGTGCAACTGGCGCCACGGAATGCGCGTACGGTAGTGGAAATAAAAGCGATGCGGCCCGAAGGGCGTTG
>Ga0209190_1003443_pt1 | contig 10478 bp, 10 predicted proteins | sample M_140205_XF_Meta_FD_187315 | JGI IMG/M metagenome (GOLD analysis project Ga0209190, IMG submission 187315) | Freshwater microbial communities from Lake Montjoie, Canada to study carbon cycling - M_140205_XF_MetaG (SPAdes) (version 2) | ecosystem: Environmental > Aquatic > Freshwater > Lake... | reverse complement strand
AGGACCCAAGCATTTTCTGGCAAGGCATTGACCCAATCCAAATCGGTTTTGGGAACCCCGCCAATCGCACCACCTTGAGGGGTGGAATTGCCAGAGGAGGGCTCTTTGGGTTCTTTGGGTTCTTTGTATCCAGGCTTGAGAGACTCTTTGGCCTGCGCTTTGGGGTCTTGAGTGGGAGACGTGTCCTTCAAAATCGGAATCCTCAAGGGCTCCTCTTTCAGCGTATTTTTGCCCGGCGATAAAGGCGCCACCTTCAAATCGGGCTTCTCGGTCAAAGGCGCCTGGGTCTCTTTAGCTGTGGCAGGGGACGCTTTCAAAGGTGCATTGGGCACATTGTTTTGATCCGTCCCAAGCTCAGGCTTGGAGGCTTGAAGCTTCGGGGCGGTCTTGCTTTCATCCTTGGGCTTGTCCTTGAGCTCTTGGGCTGTCAACACAGCTTCTTTGTCTGGGATCAAGGACTCCCCCAATTTGATCGGCATCTTGGTGGTGCTGGACATGCCAACGGTGGGCTGCTTTTCACGCAACTGAGCATCCTCTTTGACTTCAATGTCTTTAGAGCCAGGCTCAGTAGAGGTGGCCGTTTGCTGCTTGACTTCTGCGCCTGGGTCCGCCGCCTCCTTGTCTTGGTTTACCGCAGAAGATGCCTCAGTGGCTGTTTTGCCCACCGGCTTTTTCTCCCAACTTGGACCGGCCAAGTACGACTTCATGCTTTCAACTTCTTGCAAAATGCGTTCTTTGTAGACTGCACCCAAGGCACCCATGGAAATCAAGAGTCCAAAAAGCAAGCCCCAACCAAGCCAACTCCCCTTTGCGGCAGGACTTGAAGTGCCTGGGGCCGCCGCCACTTGGGCTGCATCCTCTTTGTCCAACTGCTCTTGGACTGAGCGAACCGCGGCCATCAACTCCTCTTCGGACAAGACAGGTTCCGTCCTGCCCAAACCCGCTTGATTGGCAAGCTTTGTCAATTCTTTCGATGGCGTCCCCAAGGGGCTTTGATTGAGAAAATCATCCCCTTCTTGAGCACCCAGCAAGGACTTTTGACGAGCCTTGAAATCTTTGGCACTCATGACTTCGTCTTTTGGCGCTGTGCTCCAATCTTGCCCAAGCGAGAAATTGGATGGGGCTGAAGGGTGCTCACTCTCCAAAATCCATTGGACCAAGTTTTTACCAAAGGACTGGAGTTTTTTCTCAAAAGGCTCACGCTTATTGAAGATGAGCACCACAAACAAATTGCTGGCTGGCAAACCATTGATGAGCCTGGCCAAGAGTTGCAACTCAAAGTCTTGGATGAATTGCGTGTCTGGGAAAATCAAAAATCGCTTTTGCGGGGGTTTGGCCGACTTGTCCAAGGCCTCATCCAAGGTCAATTCGGACAAAATTTGATTGAACCGTTGTACCAACTTCTCCGCATCTGCAGACAAACACAAGTCCACTTGTGCATTTGGATCGGATTTAAGGTGCTCGTAGATTTTCCTGGCGTAAAAAGCCAAGGCCACCTCATCGTCTCCCAAAATGGCCAGATTCAAGTCGCCCGCGCTCAAGGACTTGAGCATCATCTCTAAGCGAAGCTTGTCACTCGGGCTTTGGAAAAAATCGGTCAATTCTTGGCCTTCAAAGAATAGGTCGCGGATTTAAGAAAATTGCACTCATGCCACTGTCATGCTACTGTCATGCTACTGCATTGTCCATCAAGTAGCCATTTTCATCAAAACGCATATTTTCAGGTATTTTGGGCTTGGGTTTGACAAATCTTGAGGACTTTGAATAAGCATCGTTCAAGCTAAAGACATAGGCAATGACTTGGGCAACGGCGTGGTACAACTCCTCAGGAATGATCGCGTCAAGTTTGGTGGTGAAGTAAAGCGCACGGGCCAACTCCGGGGCCTCAAAGATCTCAACGCCTTCCTCTTTGGCGATTTCTCGGATTTTTCTGGCCAATTCATCTGCACCCTTGGCAATCAATATGGGTGCTCCGTCTGACGTGGGGTCGTATTGCAAGGCCACGGCAAAGTGCTGTGGATTGGTGATGACCACATCGGCGTCTTTGACCTTGCCCATCATTTTATTGTTTGCCATCTCTCTTTGACGCCGCCTGATCTGCGCTTTGATCTCGGGACGACCCTCTGAGTCTTTCATCTCGTCTTTGACCTCTTGTTTGGTCATTTTTAATTTTTTATTGACTTGGTAGATTTGAAGTGGAACATCCAAAAGCGCAATGAACACCAAACCCATGCTCATCCAAAAACATGCATCCACAATCATGCCACCGGCTTGCTTGACCGCAACGCTCAAGTCCATGCGGTTCAAATTCAGTAAGGCCTCCATGTTGTGCATGACGGTGAAGTACAAGATGACCGTCACGATCGAAAACTTCAGAATGGATTTTCCAAGCTCAATGAGGGCTTTGATGCCAAAGATTCTGGCCAACCCACTCAAGGGATTGAGTTTGCCAAAATTGGGCATCAACAGTTTGGCAGAAAAAATAAATCCGCCCGTCAAGCCCGTTGACAATATAGCCAAAACCGCCAGCGTGATCATGATGGGAAAGATGATCACATACCCATCAAGCACACTTTGCGCAAAAATAGCAGGCAGCAACTCCGCTTTGTCCATGACTTTGCGATCAAACTGCAATTGATACACAAAGAGTTGGCCTAGCTTGTCAAACATCCACTGCCCAGAGAAGGTAAAAAACAGCGTAGCGGTCACCAACAAAACGGCCGTGTTCAATTCGACCGATCTTGCGATCTGACCCTCTTCGCGCGCTTTCTCCAAACGCCTGGCCGTGGGCTCTTCCGTTCGCTCTGATGAACTTTCTTCAGCCATGGATTAAACCCATTCTTGTTTTGCTTTGCTTATAAACACTGCTCAATGCCATCATGGATGCATCAACGCACGCATTTGGTTAAAACTCTGAACCCAGAGCCAATCAATTCTTGACAACATGCTGGGAATGGCCAACCACAGAACCAAAAAGCCGGCGAACATCATGGCTGGAAATCCAACCGAGAAGATGTTCAAACTTGGGGCGGCGCGCGTGACAAAGCCCAGGCCCACGTTGACAAACAGCAAGGTGATCATGACTGGCAAAGAGATCAATACCGAGCCCACATACACAATCGAACTCCAGGAGATGATCTTGCCCATCAAATCTTGGCTGAACATGGTCTTGCCGATGGGGAAATATTCAAAGGAATCCAGCAAGATGCCAAACACAATCAAGTCTCCTCCGGTTGATACAAATATCAAGGTTCCTAAAATCGTGAAAAACTGAGAGGTCAAGGGCACATTGCCTAAGGTGGGGTCAATCATATTGGCAATAGACAGGCCCATGGAATTGGAGACCGCTTGACCGGCGACCACCACCGAGGCGGTTGCCAACTGCATGATCAACGCCATGGTAAAGCCAATGAAGAGCTGGTTAAAGATCTCTCTCAAGCCTTCAATGGTCAAGGGATCAATTCGGGGCATCTCCAAGCGCAACTGCAAGACCAGAAAAATCGTCAACACCAAGGCCAAGGTGATTCGCACGCGCAAATTGACCGCTCGAATGGAGTAAATGGAGGCGAAGGTTAAAAAAGCTGAAATGCGCAACAAGGGCCAAATCAGTGAATAAAACTGATCGACCAAGTTAGCGGCAAGCAAATTCATCTAGGGCTCAACCAAAAAGTGTGGGGATGCGGCCAAACAGCACTTTGGTGTAATCGACCAAGGCATTGATCATCCACCCCCCAAACACACTCAAGGTAAGCCCCAAAGCCACCAATTTGGGGATGAAACTCAAGGTTTGCTCATTGATTGACGTTGCGGCCTGGAAAATGCCCACTAGCAAACCCACGACCAATGCAATGCCAAGCAATGGTGCGCAAATGAGCATCGTCATCCAAAGCGCTTGCCGTCCCAAATCCACCACCATGGCTGTATCCATTGAAGACCTCTTAAAAAAATAAATCTTACAGAACTCCAAACGCTTTGGCGCTCATTTAAAAATAAAACTCGACGCAAGCGAGCCCATCAAAAGCGTCCAACCATCCACCAACACAAACAGCATCAACTTAAAAGGCATGGAGATGATCATCGGAGAAAGCATCATCATGCCCATGGACATCAACACACTGGCCACCACCAAATCAATCACCACAAAGGGAATGTAGATCATGAATCCAATCATGAAGGCACTCTTAAGTTCTGAAGTGATGAAGGCAGGCATCAAGGTGGTAAAGGGCACATCATCGGCACTCACCACATCTCTTTTTTGCGCGATTTGCATGAACATGGTGATGTCGTCCTCTCGCGTTTGCAGCATCATGAATTGCCGCACGGGCGCTTCGGCCTTCGCCAACGCCTTTTCAAAGGACAATTTTTCGTTCATATAAGGCGAAAGCGCATTTTGATAAATGTCATCAAATACAGGAGACATGATGAAAAAGGTCAAAAAGAGAGCCAGGCCAACCAACACCGTATTGGGAGGCGTTTGACCCGTGCCCAGTGCTTGCCTGAGCAAGGACAAGACGATGATGATGCGCACAAATGAGGTCATCATCAACAACATGGACGGCAAAAGCGTCAATGTGGTCATCAAGGCCAAGAGTTGCAAACTCAAGCTGTACTGTTGACCGTTTTTGCCGCCCGTCACATTGACCATTGGAATGCCTTGAGCCAACGTGCTTTGCGTAAAACCCACCAAGACGGCCACCAAAAAGAGGCCCGCAAGCATATGAAGGACCGCTCTCATCCAAGAACGATCTTGCTCGAATTGAATTGAGTTAAACGGCTTGCTTGATTGCAAGCTAAAACTGCCGCGACCAGCAACTTCCAATCGCTTGAGAATTTTTAAAGCCGTTTGAGCAAGCGTTGAGAAAAATGTCCTCATGACTAGGGTGTACTTTCTGAGTGATGGGAAAAACCAACTGTGCCCTCGGCCAGCCTGGCCTCATTGGAAGTCGTCTGCCAAGCGTGAAGGGTCCGAATATCTTGGCTGTTCATGCTCAAAAGCATCCTTTGGTCATCGACTTGGACCAGCATCATCTTGTTCTTCAACCCCATTGGATAGACCTCCAAGATCTGTATCTTTTTATCCAACTGCTTTGCAAAGGGCGCGCCCCGCTTTTTGTTGAGCCACCATAAAAAGGCCCCCAAGAGTCCAAAAACCCAAATTGCACTGAGCGCGTAGCGACCTAAATCGTGGAGTTCACCCAATGGTCACCTCTAAATTCGGTGAATTGAACGCAAAGTCCCGGTATTGCTGATGCAAGCCTACGCTTGAACTATTCGAGCACCATCTCAGCAAACGGGTCATCGTTGAGTAAAAATAGGCTCTTAAAATGCAAGAAGCCGCAAGCTCATCAAAGGGCCATGAAAACGGAGATGGTTTTAGAGCCATTTTTTATAGACAATAGATTTAATCGGCATTATCGCGCACGAGACACAGAAGATGAAAATTTTTACACCTTTGAACCCGCAAATTTCGCACAATTGCCGCATTTATAGGCTGATTGGCGCCTTGTGGGGTGGATTTTTCTGTTTTAACGCGCTTGCCGTCAACTGGCAATCCATGGGGCTCAGGGAGCAGGGGATCTTCTACATCGATCGCGACTCCATTTCAAGCCCTGAGCCCGCTCACAAACACATCCGCCAAGTTTGGAGCATGCTTGACTACAAAGACCCGCAAAAAAATGCGTTGGGGAAAACCTATCGATCCACGCGCTCATTGATTGAAGTCGACTGCGACAACAACCGATCCAAAACACTCTCTTTGTCGTTGCATGCTGGCGCCAAGCTCACGGGAGAAGTCCTGACCAGCGAAGGCGTCATTGCGCCATGGCAGCCCATTCCACCCGACACACCCTTGGTTCACATCAAAAAAGCCATTTGTGATCGATAAAGAGCCAAGCACTTGATTTAACATGAACCCTTTGCGTCCGACCTTTGGCCATTGATCCCATTCTATGCCCCTTAAACCCCAAGAAGTTGCGCCCAACAACGCACTCAGACGCCATATGCTTACATGGCTGGCAGACGCCATGCATGCGCAAGAGACGGGTGGCCTGTCTTGGCATTGGAGTGCCTATCGCGCACGCCACGCATGGGCTTCGAGCAAAGAGGCCATTGAACAATTCTTACTGACCTACAAACCCCAAACGCATGAGCTGCTGCTCATTGGCGGGAGTGCTGGCTGGATGATGTCCTCAAAATGGCTCAGCCAATTTAAACAAATCACCATCATCGACATCGATCCCTTGGCACGGTTTTTCTTTCAGTATGTGCACGGCGGGGCCTTAAAGAGGAGCGGCACCACTTGGCGCTTTGAGCGTCGAGATGCCTTGCACGAGTTGCCCCTTTTGCTTAAGATGCATCCCAACGCCTTGGTCTTTTTTGACAACGTTTTGGGCCAACAATGCATCCGCCTTCAAGACGAAGCTTTGGTGGAACGGCTTCTCAGCCGGATCAAACAAACATTAAACGGGCGTGCTTGGGGGAGCATTCACGACGTCTACTCGGGACCCATTGACTCAGAGCCTTTGCCCACAAAAGCCACCCTGATCACGCCCAATAAAATTTCAAGCTTCACCTGCCAATTGGGCGCAATGACCCATGGGATGCCCCTCATCCAGGAGGGCATCGACAAGCCAACCGCGCTTGGACCGGATACCGACCCCGAGGCAGACTTCCAGCCTCAACACATGGTTCTCAATGGCGTTAAAAAAAGTTTTGAAGATGGCTCTCAAATGCTTTTACAAGCTGTCAATGCCACGGGGGAGTGGAAAGATCACTTAAGCGTCGAAGTGTTTGCGCCCAACACGCCCAGCGTCATGATTCCTTGGTTTTTTAAACCCACTTACTGTCACTGGCTTCAAGCGGGCTTTGTTCAAGCTCAAAGCCATTGAGGATGTGTGTGCTTCATCCCTTTTAAGTTTTGAAACATTCAACGCCATTTGCACTCACTATTTTTCTGGACCACCCTTCATGAATGACTCGATCGATCAAGACTTGATGACATTGACTCCATCTCAACACCCTATTTTGTGTGTCGATGACGAGACCAATATTTTGTCCTCCTTAAAGCGCATGCTCAGTCTTGAGGGCTACGTGGTGAGCACCTGCCAAAGTGGCAAAGAGGCGCTGGAACTGCTCAAAACCAGCACCTTTGATCTGATCATCACCGATCTAAGAATGCCAGAGATGGACGGCATTGCACTTTTAAAAGAGATCAAGCTTCTCTACCCCCTCATGACTCGGGTCATGCTCACTGGAAACGCCGATTTGGAAAGTGCCAAAGCGGCCATCAACGATGGCGAGGTTTACAAATACTTAAGTAAACCTTGGGATGAGCAAGAAACATTTGCTGTGATCAAAGATGCCATTTTGCTGACCCTAAGACAAAGAGAACACCACTTCTTGAATGAAACGGTTTCAATACTTGAGAGCCGAATGCATGAATACTTCATCACCACCATCAAAATTTTCTCCAATTTGATGGAAATCAGGGCACCGAAGTTGTTGGTCCACTCTAAAAATGTCGCCTACCTCTCTAGCCAAGTGGCTAAACGTCTGGGGCTGAGCGAAGAGGCCGTGCAAGAAGTCTACATCTCCGGGCTTTTACACGACATCGGTAAAATTGGTTTCAGCGACCGACTTCTTCGAACCTCGTGCTTTGATTTGCCACACAGCGATTTTGAACTCTACAGCAAACATCCCTCCTTTGGCTTTGCCTGCCTTAAAAGTTTGGATCCCATGAAAAACATTGCAGCCAATATCCGCGCGCACCATGAACGAATCGACGGCGAAGGGTTTCCTGAGGGCCTAAAAGGCACAGACATCAGCCAAAGCGCGCAAATTTTAGGCATGGTTGAGACTTACTTTGAATTGATGGAGGGAGATCTGACGGGCACTGCGATGAGCTCGATGCAAGCCATCAAGTCCATGTACGCACAAGTCGACAAGGCCTTTGATCGCACCATCCTAGATGCATTTTTGGTTTCTGCAAAAAAAATGGCGCTCAACCTTGAGCAGCAAATCAATGCGCCAATCCCAAACCCGGCCCCAGAAAGCGCCTCATTGCCAGCGTCGGCTTTAATCGCCCCTCAAGCGCCCGAGACTGCCCCGGTCAAAAAATCCAGTTACCGCCCCGGGCGCGGTGAAGACCCCGCGAAGAAAGACTTTACTTTCAAAGTTCTATCTGCACTGATCAACACCTATTCAGGCGCCAAAATCGATGACCGACGAGACGAGAAGTCTGGTTTTTTATGGGTCTATTCGGGCTCCAAAAGAAGCGATGAAAATCAAAAGCTCGACGACTGGCTGAAAAAAAATGGCTTCATCTGCGACGGCAAATTAAGTGGCTGGTATTACCCGTTTGATTAACCCAACGCCCAGCGCTTGGGCTCGGCTCTAGGCTTTAAGCTCTTTCATTCATCGCGACCGATTTCATATTGAACAGCGTCAAACCCAAAGCGTCCATTTGTTTTTGTTCCAGTTGGCGGTGATAGGTTTTGACAGCCAAGAGGTCTTGCTCGACCAAGGTCTGCATCTTGAGGCGCTCTTGATCGGCGTGTCGCAAAGCTTGAAGGGCCTCATCCAATTGGGCCCGCGCTTGGTCCACGTCTTTGTCAAGGCGATCGCGCAAATGAAGCAACTGCAGCACAAACTGTCTTGCGTTGTTGCTTTCAATCAAAGATTGTGTGGTTTGCTCTTTTTCGCGGATTTTTTGAGCGTATTCACTGGACATGCTGACCAATCTCTCTTTGCTGGCTTGCAGCTTTTCGAGATGTTCGCGTGCAGCCTTGACCGCTTGCTGGTTCAAGGCCACGATGTCCTCGGCTTTTTTTGCAAGCACACTCCAACACTCTCTGGGCTTCATATGCATGCCTCAATTTTCATCTGATTCATCCTCATCCCTCTTGTGTCATGAGCTGACGCATCTCTTGACGCGTGGATTCATAGTCTTGCGAAATGTGCATGTCTTGGCGTAAAAAATTCACCACCCTTTCATGCAGTCTGATGGCCTCATCCAACTCCAAGTTCGAACCCATCTGGTAGGCGCCGACTTGAACGAGGTCCACGTTTTGTTGATAAATAGACCAAAGCCTTCTCAATTTATTGGCCTGCTTCATATCATCTGTATTCAACAAGGTCTGCATCAACCTGGATATAGAACCATTGAGCTCAATGGCAGGGTAGTGAGCCGAGTCGGCCAATTTTCTTGAGAGCATCACCTGCCCATCCAAAGAGGCCCTGGCAATGTCCACAATCGGGTCAGAGGCGTCGTCACCCTCGGCCAAGACGGTGTAAATGGCCGTGATTGAACCCACCCCATGCCGTCCAACGCCACCTCGCTCAATCAAGTTCGGTAAAAGCGCAAACACCGAAGGGGGATACCCTTTGGCCGTGGGCGGCTCGCCAATGGCCAAACCGATTTCCCGTTGGGCATGGGCCACTCGAGTCAAACTGTCACACAGCATCAAAACGTTCAGACCTTGATCTCTGAAGTACTCGGCAATCACATGGGTCATGTGGGTGGCTTTTAATCGCAAAACTGGCGAGACATTGGCAGGTGCGGCCACGACCACCGACTTGGCCAAACCCTCAGGGCCCAAAGACTCGCTGATGAACGCTTGCACCTCGCGACCGCGTTCACCGATCAGTCCTATGACGACCACATCGGCTTTGGTAAAGCGCGTGAGCATGCCCAAAAGCACACTTTTGCCCACGCCTGACCCTGCCACCAAACCAATGCGCTGACCTCGTCCAATGGTCAATACCCCGTTGATGGCTTTGACACCCACGTCCAGCACCTCATGAATGGGCCCTCTCTCCATCGGATTCAAGGGCTTGCCCATTAGGGCCAAGCTGTCTTTGCATTTCGGAGGTGCCTTGCCGTCCAGAGGAAAGCCTCTGCCGTCGATCACTCGACCTAGCAACTCAGGACCCAATGAAACTTGGGAGGACAAACTCATCACCCGCACCATGTCCCCGGGGCCCACGCCCACAGGGTCATTGAAAGGCATTAAAAATAAGGTCTTGTCATTAAAGCCCACCACCTCGGCTTCTATGCGGTGGCCATGTTGACCAATCACCTCACAACATGCTCCCAAAGGCGCCATCAATCCGCGCGTCTCCAAGGTCATGCCAATGAGCCTCACCAAGGTCCCCGTTCTTTGGGGTTGAGGCGCGCGCAAACGAGAGATGTTTGCATCCACTTCTTGGGCAAAATCCAAAACACCAGACTGCATGATTGACCTTTAAATTATCCGCCTTGGATCATCTTCTTCAAAACACCCGCCACACGACCTTGTTCTTGCTGTACGATCATTTGTACGAGCATCAACTTATCATCAAAAGAATTGGCGTTGTTCATGAGTTCAGGCGGAATGGAAGGGGGTTTTGATTTCTTTTTCTCGGCTGCCAATCTGGCTTTCATGGCTTTCACAGGATCGTCGTCTTCATTTTCTTCTGGAGAAACCACCTCCTCTTGGGCG
>Ga0209190_1003441_pt1 | contig 10480 bp, 6 predicted proteins | sample M_140205_XF_Meta_FD_187315 | JGI IMG/M metagenome (GOLD analysis project Ga0209190, IMG submission 187315) | Freshwater microbial communities from Lake Montjoie, Canada to study carbon cycling - M_140205_XF_MetaG (SPAdes) (version 2) | ecosystem: Environmental > Aquatic > Freshwater > Lake... | reverse complement strand
GATTCGACCTCGAAGAAGAATTGCAATTGTTGGATCCTTGCAATTCTTTTCTGCCAATACAACGAGCTGTTCAGCAAGTTCTGGATTCTTATCCGCGATTGACTCGGCATAGAGTTTGTCCAACAAAGTAATATCTCCAGGAGCCAATTCCATCGCCTTTGCGAGAGCCGTCTTCGCTGCCGGCGTGACTTCGGCGAGCTCGGCTGCAATCGCAGGCTTTTTCTCGGCGCTTGCTGTTTCAAGACGCTGCTTCAAGCTGTCGCGTAAATTTGTGAGAGCCAATACGAGTGCAACAGCCTTTTCATTTTCTGACGCGAAAGTCCCGTCGGGCTTCGCTTGGTTGAGAAACGCATTGATACGAGCCAAAGGAGATGGAATCGTCGAAAGAATTTGCAACTGCTTCAGAGTTGGATCATTTGGGGAGTCCACCAAATACTGCGTCACAGCATCCTCTGCTTCTTTTGTTTTCCCTAGAAAGAGCAACCACTGACACAAGATCTGCTGGAGACGTACTTCCTTTGGATACGTGACCATTGCGTCTCGAATTTGCTGCACAGCAACTTCGACCTGCCCTTCGTTGGCCGACAATTCGGCATCGCCCATAATCTTGACAATCGGATCGGTCACATTGACTGTGCCGTCGCCTGGAACTTTCTTCAATTCCGCCATAAATCTCAGACCTTCGGCATTCTCTGGTTCGCGTACGAGCAAATTTGTAATCGTACGCTTTGCATCCATCAGACGACCGAGTCTCGCTTCGATTCCTGCACGTATGAGATAAAACTGTCCGACCTGCGGATATTGATCGAGAGCTTGAGTTATCTTTGTGAGCGCTGCGCCCTGCTCACCCCGAGCATTCAAGCTGACGACCGAGAGGTAATACAGATCGGCTGGAACATTCTTCTGCTTGGCAAAAATCTCCTCAAGCTTCGTCACGGTTGTCAAATAGTCGCCGCGCGCAAAGGCAAGCTTTGCATCAAGACGAAGCAGAGATAGTTCAGTGTCACGACCAGAAATCACTTTGGAGAGTCGATCTCGAACGGCCTGGGCTTTCGCTAAAGCAGCCGCTTTTTCTGCAGGAACAACAGAAGTTTCCCACCGTGAAAACTCGATGCCGAATATTTCTTCAAGTGCATTCGCTTTCACTTCATCTACGAATGCAGCCAACATCGAAACTTTGGGCGCTGGCATAGCGAGCAATTTTTCGAAAGTTGCTTGAGCTTTATCAAATTGTTCTGCAGCCACTTGAAGTCTTCCAATTGCATTGAATTCGGTTTGCGAATTCTGAACCCGATCACAATAATTTTGCAATGCCTCAATCGAACGCTCAAGGGCGATCGGGTCTTTCAACGAAGTTGCGATCGTTGAAAGATCGACCAATTTATTCCCCGCAAGTTTTGTGCATGTTCCAAACTCGGGCGACTCTCGGTTCCCACCTTTCCACAGCAGAGGATCGAGAACAGTCAGAATGGATTTTGGCGTGGCGAGTGGATTTTGATTTCTTTTCTGCAAAAGAAGATATTGCAATTCTGAAATACTGATATCGGCGCCGACGGGAATATTCGACTTTGCCTGAACGAGCAATTCGTTGAATTTGGCGTCGCGCTCTTTTGCTTCAGTCGTTCGACTTGCTGTCGTGAGACTCTGCACATCAAATGCGATCGCACGAAGGAGACTTGCCCAAACATTCTCGTCTTGTGGAAATTTTTTCAGAAAGGTTTCTGCAGCTGTTTCCGCAGCCTCGCGTTCAGAGAGCGTTAAAATTTCGCCTCGATTTAATTCGGCACAAATACCCGTGCTTTGAATCAGGGCAAACTGCGGGCTGCTCGGCGGAAGTCTGTCCATGGCGTCGTCGCATACTTCGGCGACTCTCTTCCACAAGTCAGATTGGTTAAATAACAAAGCACGCTCGCTGAGAGAATTGATGAGTTGCAACCAAACTTCTCCATTTTCTGGGGCGGAGCGAGTACGCCGTTGCAAATACGCTTCTCGATTTTGATAGAGCTCCTGTGCATCACCAGAAGTCTTTGGCGTCATAAGATCGATTGCGTCGATTATTTTCTGTATGTACACCAAATTGTTTGGCTTCTTACTTATGGCTCGGCCATATCGTCCGATCGCCTCTTGGTACTTTTTATAAGCCTCATCCGCATTCCCGGCCGCTTCTGCTGCCTTCGCCGTGACAACAAGTTCGTCGCCCAACTTGACATTTCGTTCTGGCGCTGCGCTGTAGGACCAATAGAAGATGCCCCCAAGAACGACAGCAGAGAACAAAAGAAACCCGCCAACAAGCATGATGAACTTTTTATTTATCTTTGATTTATTTGATGGTGTTGACATTGATTATTTTTCCTTGGATTGCGAGGCTTCGATCAGAGTCCAGTCGGGCAATCGCCGCATGAGTGTCGGGAGCAATTCAGAGAGAAGATCTGCGGTCAGTTCTGACCATTTTTCGACAGCCTGCTCACTGTCATTTACAAGCATTGAACACTGAACTTTACAGTAATACGAATAACGGCTTGAGAGGTCGAATGCATAGGTCTTGACGACATTCGTCGATGATGTAAAACGAGCGTTTGCGATAAATAAATAGCCTCCAACCAAGCGAAACTTGGGGTTGGATTCGTCCTGAAAGACTGTGACCGACATTTCGGTCTCACCGATTGGCAAGAAGACTGTTTCCTCGCGCCGAGTCACGGGATCAACAACTGGCGCCGACGGATAAATCGCTCCCGTCGCCATATTCTTTGGGCCAGAAACCAAATCCCACTTTGATTGATCGACTGGAATGGCTCGCATTGAGGGTTGAGAGATCATGACCAAACCCGCTGCTCCCCAGCAACGCTCAGGCACGTGTGGAACCGCATCGACCATGCCCGTGTAATAGGCGATGTGTAATGTCATGACTCCATTAGCGGGGTTACCGTCGATTGCATAGTGTCGATCCAAATAGAAACGGGTTCCAAGACTTTCGACCATCGCCTCACCGAGACGCGAATCGGTTCCGACGCGCTTCCACCGACCGAGTTTCATTGGGATTGTGTCGAGAGATTCTCGTAGTGGCACAGACTCTTTGCGAAGGTAAAGATTGAGCGCCGACACACTCGCGCGAAAACCAACCGCGGATGAGATGAGAACGATGACGACGGAAGCGAATGCCACTCGGATACTTGGCTTAAACCGCATGTTTCACCTCAGTCTCATCGACTATGAGATTGCGGATCACCCAAAGTGTTCCCATATAAAGAAAGAGTGCAGGCAACATCCAAAGAACTCCAACCAGTTCGTGAAATTCGCCGTCAACAAAGTTTTGATCATATTGCGTCAAAATTCCCATCGAAGCGATGCGAATCATGTTGACGAGTATGGCAATCGGCACGCCACACAGAACAAGGAGGGACCTCTGCCACCAACCCTTCAGATTCGTGTACGCAAGAAAAACTCCAAGGGCCAAAAAGGCGACAAGCATTCGCATTCCTGAACAAGCTTCGGCAACATTCAGCGGATGAGCGACGCCGTCCGACCAAACCGTCAAGGTATTTCCATTGCGGTCGACTTCGGTTCCAATCACAGTCAGCAAGAAATGAGCGCCATATGCCGCAATATCCTGCATCTGAAAGGTGACTTTGTTCAACAAGACTTCGGAGAGCGTCTGTGCAAAGACACAGGTAAAAGCAATTGGAAACCAGAGCCAGCGCATCGCGGCTGTTCCGAAGAGCAACCACGCAGTCCCAAATAATGACAAAGCGATTCCTGCCGACATAATGTTGTGGTGGAACAAAGGCTTTGGACCAAACACACAAACTATGTACCAACCGACACCCAGCGTGATCGGCATCAATCCCCACCAGCATTGTTTGAATGGCTGGAGTCGACTCAATTCTGAGCGTCGCAACCAGATGAAATATCCAGAGATCACTGGGATCAGCAGTGTGTGCCCCCAGTCACTTGGCTGAGTCCACGCGAATAAAAATTGCCTTTGGAAAAAATCGAAGAAGACCACGCAAATGAGTGCGAGCAGAATGCCTCCCGCGATGATGAGCGTCGCATTCGATAAAGCGACCTCCCCATGTGCGTCGGCGGGTTTTGAAAATTTAGATTGGCTTATGGTGACAGACAATTTGGTTTCACTATTGTGACATTCAGACGTGACATAGAACTGAGGTTTACAGATTTTGCTCTGTAATAGTTCGGCAGTTTCATAAGCCTTCTTGCAGCCAAACTGTAATAAATATCTTCAAATCATCTACTGATACTGAGATTGTCAGGCGGTGGACCGAAGACGTCATTACCCCAATTTCTGTCCAATAAAAAGCCGAAGCCATAAGTCATTCGCAGACCATTGCGGAAAACAGCCAGTGGAGTTGCCCAGAAGTTGGTTCCGATAATCACATGATCGTCCTTCTTCAGGATGATGTCCGGCTCCGACATATTGCGGATTGCGCCCAAATTGACCCGAATTGCCGCTTCTCTTCCACCTGGAAGGCGCCGCACCAAGTCAACTCGTTCTGGAATTGCGATTTCGGTCAATCCGCCAGCAGCAGCAACGAGGCGGCTGAGAGTCAGGCGACCGTACGAAGGCAATTGGAAAACTCCAGGTCGGCTGATTTCTCCGTCAATGTAGACAACGCCAATGGGAGGAAACTGCAAATAAATTTCATCACCTGGTCGGACGACCACGTTCTGCGAAGGATCTCCTCGGACAAGTCGGTCATAGTCGACTTCAATAATTCGAGTCTTGAAAATTGATCGCGGATCTTTCACCTTCACACTCGAACCATCGCCCATTTTCGCCGCGTCTCCTGTGATAGCGGAACCGGTTGCAGATGTCTTCGTTGGGGCTGAAATAATTTCTGGCTGCTTGGGAATGTTTGTTCCGCGAAGTCGAACCCACTGTTGACTGTTCACATCAAAGATGAATGAATCACCTTCGTTGGAAAGTTGTGACGCTGGTGTCTGTTGAGTTGCGTTCTGCGAGTTGACATTGGGTGCATCAGCGACAGAAATAGGTTCGAGGGTATCTATGTCAACAAGCGGCGGAGCTTGCATTCCACTTACTGCGCCTGGACTTGGTGCTGGAGGCGCTGGTTCAGGAGGTACTGGAGGCGCTGGTGCTGGCGCAGGTTCAATTGCAGGTACTGGTTCGAGTCCGCCTCCAGTTGGCGCTGGAGTCGGCGCGGGAGTCGGCGCGGGAGTTGGCGCGGGAGTCTGCGCGGGAGTTGGCGCGGGAGTTGGTGCGGGAGTTGGCGCGGATTCGCCTTCGCTCAATTTATTGATCAGCGATTCGATATCGACTGGTGCCGCGGTCGTTCCGGCAGAAGATGCTGGCGTTAAAGTCGTCGTGGATTGCCCTGAATTTGCGGGATTTGTGGCAACAGATCCATCTGTTGTCTGTGTTGTCGCACCTGAAGAGTTTGCTGCTGAGTCCGTGGATGCGGCGCCCTGCACTTCTTCTTCCGTTGCCATCGCACGCACAACAAGCACGCGTTCGGCAACGACATCTGCGCCACCAGCCAAAGCGATGGCATTCGTCAGTCGAAAATTTGGTTTGTTGAGGGCGAAGATTCCTGCATTCTGAATCGCGCCCTGAATCGTGAATTCAAAACTTCGACCCTTCTGTATATCAACAGTCACGGTTGGGTTTTTAATAAATGCTTCCAACTTCGCTCGGATGGCCTCGCGCAACTCTTCCAAGGTCAGTCCAGCGGCCTTCACTTCATTGATCGTTGGCAGACGAATGTATCCGCCTTGATCGATAATACGAAGTGCAGATTCTGTTCGACCAACAGTAATCAATTCGTAGATTTCGACTCCAACTTCGTCGCCAGCAGCCAGACGATATTGGAGTGTGTTGGCGATCAGGTCCTGAGCCTCTGGAGGACCAGTCACTCCAAGTGGCACTTCTGGCGCTTCGATCACATCAATTCGATCTAGGACCGGCATTGTTGTTGGCGTATTTTCGTAATAGCCAGTAACGCTTGGGTTCATATACGAATCTGACTCGCAACCAACGGCGAAGAGCAACGCAACAATTGCCACGCACGAAACTATTCGGCGATTCGGGTTGATCCGTTCGTTGGTAGTGGGATACATAGGGGTAAAAATCAGCTTGAAATCAATTCAGTCAATGCGTTTCGAAACTCAAGGTAAGAGAATAGCGAGAAAGATCGTGCTGGGTTCAAAAGCGATTTCAAAGAATCGACCATCAATGCATCAGACTTCAACGCGGTTTCCAGCCGTTGAAATGGTTGTTGTCCCAACGGACTTTTCTGAACTGAAATCAGACAAAACCATTTCCAATACTGCCATCCGAGCGGCGACACCATGGGTGACTTGACGAAGAATTCGGCTTCGCTGGGGATCATCGGCAACTCGATCGTCAATTTCAATCCCTCGGTTCATCGGTCCAGGATGCAAGATGATGACGTGCGGGGCGAGCTTTGCGATTCGCTGCGGTGTAAGCCCGAACATCTGGCGATAATCACTGGAAACGGCTCCTCCTGCGGCGCGCTCGAATTGAACGCGCAACATCATGACAGCATCGACCCCATCGAGGGCAGAATCTAAATTACTTATCGTCGAAACAGTCCCCGGACCTTGCGTAATTCGCTCAAATGATTTCGAGACCAGCGTGGGCGGGCCGACCAAGCGCACATGCGCGCCCAATGTTGAAAGTGCGTGCGTGACCGATCGAGCAACTCGACTGTTGGTGATGTCACCGACGATCGCAACCGTTCGGTCTTCCACAGAACCGAATTCCTCGATCAAAGTGGAAACATCCAAAATTGCCTGCGTTGGATGTTCGTGTCGTCCATCGCCAGCGTTGATGACTGGGCACTTCACTCCATCCGCAACCATTTTCGCTCCGCCTGATACTGCGCATCGAACAACGATTGCCGCAACTCCCATGCATTCGATGTTGCGAGCCGTGTCGACCAGTGATTCCCCCTTGCTGATGCTTGATCCGCTTGGTGTCAGATTGAAAACTTGTCCGCCGAGGCGATGCACTGCGGTCTCAAAACTGCAACGTGTGCGAGTCGAATCTTCGAAAAATAAGTTTGCGATCACTCGGCCGTTGAGCGATGTTCGATTGGGTGATCGCCCCTCGGCAATTGGAACATTTTTTTGTGTCGCAGCGATCAGCCGCAATAATTCTTGGCGGGGCATACCCGCGATCGTGAGGAAGTCTGACATGATGTATTAACAGAGCGATCAGTTCATTCGAGCCACTGGTGATAATAGTTCAAGTGCCTGCGAAATGGTGCGAATCGAAACAATCGCACTGCCATGTCGTCTGATTGATTCTGTTTGACCTGCTGGAACAAGAACAGTGGAGCAACCGCGGCGAATCGCTTCTGCGACCCGTTGGTCGAGCGCTCGAACTGGGCGAATTTCTCCTGACAAACCAACTTCGCCAAGAACTGCGGTTGCGGGAGGAAGCGCGCGCGCCAAATGAGCGCCGGCGATCGATAAGCAAACCGCCAGATCTGCAGCGGGCTCGACGATTCGCAAACCGCCGGCGACGCTGGCGTAAATATCTTGGTCTGCGAGTCGAAGTCCACCATGTTTTTCAAGAACTGCAATCATCATCGAGAGTCTGCCACTATCCATGCCACTTGCTTTACGTTTGGCACTGCCGAGAAATCCAGCAACTGCAAGTGCCTGAATTTCTGCGAGCAACACGCGACTGCCTGCCATCACGGGCACAATTGCAGTTCCTGGTCTTGCATCCGTTGCATTTGCCGCAGCGAGCGCACTTTCGTCGACTTCGGCCAATCCTTCGCCAGTCATTTCGAAGAGTCCGATCTCGTGAGTCGAACCAAAGCGATTCTTACTTGCACGCACGAGGCGGTATGCGTGATGACGATCACCTTCGAACGAGAGAACGACATCAACAAGATGTTCGAGCAGCTTTGGTCCTGCGAGGTCGCCCTCCTTTGTGACATGGCCGACGATCATCACGACTGTGCCGGTTGTCTTTGCGAATTGCACGAGTTCCATGCAACATCTGCGAAGTTGGGTCATCGATCCAGGCAATGCATCTGCGTCATGTCTGTGGACGAGCTGAATGCTGTCGATGGCAAGCACCGATGCGCGAACTCTGCGTGCTTCGTTGGTGATTCGCGCAACTGAACTTTCTGCGAGGAGGAATAAATTTGCGTCGCGAGTTGCTGATGTCATCTCGCCGAGAATTCGCTCCGCGCGCAACTTGACTTGCTGAGCGCTTTCTTCGCTGCTGGCATAAAGCACACGCTCGCCTCGTGCCGCTAATGCGGAAAACGCCTGTAAAAGAAGTGTGCTTTTGCCAATTCCAGGATCGCCTCCCACCAAGACCGCGCTGCCTGGAACCAATCCACCTCCGAGCGTTCGATCAAATTCGCTGATGCCTGTTGGCAATCTTGGAACTTCGAGTGGTGAAATTTCCGCCATCGGCGCGGCGGATGGAGAAACGCCATCGATAGCGGATCGAGATGAGTCATCACCTTCTGTGTCGCTTCCTTGAAATGGTTCGACCGAATCCCATGCTCCGCATTCCACACAACGACCCGCCCAACGCGGAGAGATTGCGCCGCATTCGTTGCAGACGAAACTGGTTTTGACTTTCGACACGCTTGGCATTCTATGTCCGATTGAGCGGAATTCACCGATTCAAGAAAAAGCGCAGGCGAAAAAAAACGCAGGCGCCGGTCGAGTCGGAGTTCGGTCGGCGCCTGCAGAGAAACACAAAAGATGTTCGGTCATGTGGCGCTGCAATACGCCACAAGCGAACTGTAACCGATGATGATGGGAAAACGCAAGTCAGCGCGTGAGGTGTCGCATGCGAGCGACCCACGCGCCATACTCCAACATCGCATGCAGACGCGCGCCGCGCGTGATCGAAGATGAGTTCAAACCGAAAGCAGTTTCATCGCGCCACTTCCAATATCTGCTGCGCATACGAAACTTCGAAGACAACGCCAATCGTGCGAGGGCGAAGATCGAGCGCAGAATGTCGAGGAAGGAAAGGCGCACGGATCAGTGGATGGACATCGTCCCTTGACGAGGATCTGGAATCGCTGCATCGTTGAGAGCGATGGGATGACTTGATGCTGTGACCACTCGTTCGTCTGGAAGTGGCGAAAACCGACTGCCGATAATTGGAATGCGGCGATTTGGATTTTCTTGCCGGGGCATAAATGGAAAGGCAATCCAGATGATCGCCAAGCATCCGCCCGTTGCAATCCACATGTACTGCGTGATGCCGTAATAGGTCATGACTGCTGCAGATGCCAAGAGCAGAATCGAGACGGGGATCATCCCCTGCCATGCGAGCTTCATCAGTTGATCGAAGCGGAATCGCGGCAGAGTCCAACGAATTGCCATAGTGAAAGAGACCATAAATGCCGTCTTTCCAAGCATGATTGCCATTTGCAGAATGATCAATCCGATTCCTCCAACAAGCGGAAGATCCCAATTCCAACTTGCAGGAACGAGACCGCCGAATGGATTCACGCTCCATCCGCCGAGGAAAAGCAATGCGAAGAATGCCGACCCTGTGATGACGTGGAAATATTCTGCAAGGAAAAACATTGCGAAGCGCATCGACGAATATTCCGTGTGGAATCCACCGACTAATTCGCTCTCTGCTTCGGCAAGATCGAATGGCGCACGATTCGATTCCGCCAACATGCATGTATAGAAGAGGATCGCAGCGAGAGGTTGCTGAACCACATTCCAACTGAACTGCTGTTGATGGGTGATGATGGCGTAAGGCTCTAGTGAGCCAGTGATCAAGATCACACAAAGCAGGCAAAGCCCCATCGGAATTTCATATGAAATCATTTGCGCACTTGCGCGAAGTCCGCCGAGAAATGAAAACTTGCTGTTACTGGCCCAACCGCCGAGCGCGACTCCATAGACGCCAAGACTGGTGACGGCGATCAGATAGATCACTCCGACATTCAGATTTGCGCCGACAACTTTCACAAGCGATGGACCAATACCAAGAAAAGATGTGATCGCTGAAGGGAGCGAACCGAGATCGAGAATTCCGCCCCAAGGGATTATGACGAATGCGGCCATTGCAGGAATAATGGTGAGTCCTGGACCAAGCGTGAACAGCACTGCATCCGCACCATGCGGAGTGTGCTCTTCCTTCATGATGAATTTCAAACCGTCAGCGATTGGTTGCAGTAATCCTTTGGGACCAACGCGATTTGGGCCAACACGATCTTGCATCCACGCGCTCAGTTTGCGTTCCAACATAACGCCGTATGCGCAGCCGCCAAGAAGCACGTGAAGCATCACAACGATGACAATTACATTAACGATCAGTTGGGGGATGCCGCCAGTCAGTGGAATGATGCTGTTCATGAGTACCGAAGTCTAGCGTTGCTTCGAAAAGTGTCGATCAGACGTTCATTGTTGGAGCGGCCACAGGCAAAGCTGGCCGAGCGAGATGCGGGAAATAATCCTGAATTGCACAGACATCCCACGCACC
>Ga0209190_1003439_pt1 | contig 10485 bp, 12 predicted proteins | sample M_140205_XF_Meta_FD_187315 | JGI IMG/M metagenome (GOLD analysis project Ga0209190, IMG submission 187315) | Freshwater microbial communities from Lake Montjoie, Canada to study carbon cycling - M_140205_XF_MetaG (SPAdes) (version 2) | ecosystem: Environmental > Aquatic > Freshwater > Lake... | reverse complement strand
ACCTATTATGAATGTATTTATGAAAGAATATAACAAACTATCTAAAATATGAGCAAACGAGAAGATATAGCATCTAATATAGTTACAGCAATTTCAACTGGGTCATCTCCAATAACTATCAAAAAAGTTACTAGAGAACCTTTTAATGTTGATGAACTATCTGAACAACAATATCCAGCTTGTTTCGTACAATCAGGAAATGAAATTAGATCAGATCAAACAATAAGTTTTACAAGTGCTTTAAGAGAAGCAACAGCAGATTTCGTAATTGTTGGGTATGTAAAAGGAACAACATCTAATATTGACACAAAACGTAATGAGTTAATCACTACGATTGAAACAAGAATAAATTCTGATAGAACAAGAGGTGGGTACGCAAAACAAACTCAGGTGGTAGAAGTTTCTACTGATGAAGGAGTTTTGTTCCCAATAGGTGGTATCAGAATGGTGGTGCGAGTTATGTATCAATACACATCTGGCACACCTTAATATAAACAAATAGGAGAACAAAAAATGGCAACACACACAGGGTCAGAAGGACTGATAAAAATTGGTGCTAATACTTTAGGAGAACTTAGAAGTTATTCTTTAGAAACAACTGGAGATACTATTGAAGATACTTCAATGGGAGATTCTACAAGAACTTATAAAACAGGTTTAACTTCTTGGACAGGAACTGCATCTTTATACATGGATGAAATGGACACAGCACAAATATCTTTAACAGTAGGTTCTGAAATTACAGTATCTTTTTATTTTGAAGGTGCTACAGCAGGAGATAAGTATTACACAGGAACAGCTATTGTAACTGGTAAATCTGTATCTGCTTCTTTTGATGGACTAGTTGAATCTGAAATTTCTTTTCAAGGAACTGGAACATTATCATTATCAACAGCAAGTTAATTAATTAAATAGAGGAAGAAAAATGAACGTAATAGATAGAGTGAAGGCACAGTTTGAATCTTTAGGCATAAAAAAGATTGAGGTAGCTGAGTGGGGCGAGGAAGGCAAACCTTTAATAATATACTGCTCACCATTTACATTAGGAGAAAAAAGAAACCTATTTAAAGGTGCTAAGAATGATGATCTAGGAGTATTAGTAGATGCAATCGTTTTAAAAGCAAAAGACTCAGAAGGAAATAAAATATTTAAGCTAGATGACAAGCTAACATTATTGAATAATGCTGATGCAAATGTTATAGCTAGAGTATCAACAGAAATGTTGAATGGTGTTTCTTACGAGGAAGCTGAAAAAAAGTAAGATTTGATTCGGAGTTATATTCTATACTTGCTCTGGGTCATGAATTAAAAAAAAGTATGGAAGAAGTTCTCTTGATGACTCAAGATGAATTTTATTATTGGATAGCTTACTTTAAAGTGAAGGCAGATAAAGAGAAACTACATGGCAGATCAGCAACTAAATATAAGACTTAATGCAATAGATAATGCTTCAAAAGCACTTACAGATGTAAAAAATAATATCAAAGGCATAGGAACTACCACAGATAATGTTGCAGGAAGTTTTTTTACACTTAAAAATGCAATATTAGCATTTGCCACAGGTGCAACTATAAATGGTGTAATAAACCAGACTAAAAAATTCCAAGATTTACAAACTACTTTATCAAGAGTGACTGGTTCTGTTGAAAATGGAACACAAGTATTAAATTATTTAATTGATTCAACAAAACGATCTACTTTTACAGTTCAAGATTTAGCTAACGCATATATTACATTATCTACTGCTGGAATAGCACCAACTGAAAGAATTTTAAAAATATTTACAGATACTGCTTCTGCATCAACAGATCAATTAGATACACTAAATGATTTAACAAGATTGTTTGCTAAAGGAGTTCAAGGTGGATTAGGAATACAAGCTTTAACTCAATTAGTATCAAAAGGAATACCTGCATTTGGAATATTAGAAAAAGAATTAGGATTATCAAAAGATGGTATTGAAAAATTTGCAGAAACTACAAGAGGTGCTAACAAAATATTAGATGCTTTATTGAATGGTTTAGAAAAATCATTTTCAGGTGCAACAGAAGCAAGAGCAAACAATTTATCAGTTGCATTATCAAGAATTGGTAAAGAAGCAGATTTAGCATTATTAAATTTAGGAAAGAATGGTCTTACACAGGGAGTTAATGATTTAGCAGATGCCTTTGCTACACTAAACAAAGAGGGAGAACCACTATTAAAATTTTTTGGTGGTTTATCAGAATTTGCACTTACAACAGCTAGTGGTGCTTTATTATTCTTTAATAATATTCTTAAAGATTTACGAAAAGAATTTAATCAATTTGCAAATGAATATACTAAACTTTACAATAAAATAACTGGCAAAAGAATACCATTAAATGTTGAGGGAATGGTTACATCTCCAACAGAGATAACAGGTGTATCTACTGGATTACCAAAAACAGAAAAGACAATAACACCAATACTTGATCTTGAATTAGTTTTAAAAAGAGTAATTGAAGATAATCAAAACAAAATTGACAGAATAAATGATTCATTTTCAACAACAGCAGGTTTAACAAAAACAATAACAGAAACTCTTAATGCTGGTATAGGAGATTTTTCACAGAAGTTAGCAGAATCAATAGTTCTTGGTAAGCAATTACAAGATGTATTTAGAAACCTAGCACAAAGTTTATTAGTATCTATTTTAAAACAAGCTATTGAATTAATAGCCAGAGAAACATTAAATTATTTTTGGAAACAACTTCAAACAACAGAATTGTTTAAACAACTTGCTCTTGAAAAACAAATAACAGCAGAAAAAATATCACAAGCATCTTTATCTTCTTCTTCTAGTGGTGGTGGATTTTTAGGTGATTTATTTAACATAGGAAAAAGTTTCTTTGGTGGTAGTGGTGGCGGTGTAGATGTTCCTTATGGTGCAGAAGGTGGTTCTATGACTGGTGGTAATCCTTATATGGTTGGTGAACGTGGTAGAGAATTATTTATTCCTTCTACAAATGGAACTCTTATACCAAACCATGATTTAACAAATATGGGAACTAATATAACATTTAATATTCAAGCAAATGATGTTAGAGGTATTAGAGAATTATTAATAGATAATAGAGCAACTATAATTAACTTAGTTAATCAAGGTGCTAATGCGAAAGGTAAATCAAACGTAGTATGAGTGGAACATTCCCATCAAGTCCAGCACCAAGTTCAGTAGCTATTTCATCTAATCAAAATACTATTGTTACAACTACTGCATCTGGCAGACGACAAGCAAGACAAATAGATGCACAGAAATTTAGATTAAGACTTAGATTCCCTGTTATGACAAGAACTGAGTTTGCACCCATTAATGCTTTTATATTAAAACAAAGATCACAAATGGAATCATTCCAATATTCTCCACCAACTATATCTACATCATTAGGAGTTGCTTCAGGAGTTATTAGAGTTAATGGTGCTATTAGTGCAGGAGTTACTTCAGTTGCAATAGATGGTATGGCAAATAGCACATCAGGTATATTTAAAGCTGGTGATTATTTTAGATTTACTGGTCAAAACAAAGTTTATATGTGCGTTGCAGATGTAAGTTCTAATGGTTCTGGTCAAGGAACATTAACATTTGAACCACCATTAAGAACTGCTGTTGCTGACAATGCAATACTTATTTATTCTAACGTAGATTTTACAGTTGGATTAACTGGAGATATTCAAGAGTTTAATATTAGCACAGAAAACTATTTCCAATACGAAGTTGATCTTATAGAGGTATTATAATGACTAGATCATTAACTGCTGGTGTCATAGCAGAATTAGCTACAAACAAATTAAATCCAGTAGAACTTATTTATTTAGGTATAGGTTCAGGAACATATTACACAGATCATTTTTCTAATCTTACTTTTAATGGCAATACCTATATATCTTCATCATTATTCTTAGGAAGTTCTGAAGTTCAAGAGACTGCTGACGTATCTGTAAACAATCTTACATTAAAATTTTCAGGTGCAGATACAACAATCATAAGTCTTTTATTAAACAATGATTACATGAATAAACCTGCAAATCTTTATAGAGGTTTCTTAGATGATAGTGGAACTTTAATAGCTGACCCATTTTTATTATTTGAAGGTAGAATAGCTAACTTCTCACTTGAAGAAAATGCAACTACATCATCAATCAATGTTATTATAGCTTCACATTGGGCAGATTTTGAAAAAGTACAAGGAAGAAGAACTTCTGAAAACTCTCAAAAATTATTATTTCCAACTGACAAAGGTATGGAGTTTGCAAGTCAAACATCACAGAAGATTAAATGGGGTGTAGCTTAATGAGTGATTTAGATAGAGCAATACATATATTTAGACAGATGCCAAGATACGATAAATATACTTACGCACAAATAGCAGGAATGATTTTACCACCACTTAACTTAGATCAATACCAAATCCATAGAGTTGGAAAAGAAGATGTTGGATTTACAAGTTGGGCTTACATGAATGATATAGTTCAACAAAGATATAAAGTTAGTGGCAGATTAAAAGACAATGAATGGAATAGTGGAAAGAATATTTGGGTTATGTCTTTTGTTGCAAAGAGTCATGCTAAAGAAATAATGAGTTGGGTAAAAGAATACTTTAAACCAAAACTTGAAGTTAATGAATGTGTTAAATGGATTAGAATGTCAGAAGATAATCATATTTATAGAACATCAGAAAAATATAAAAGAGGATTTCACGCATAATGCCAGAAGCAGTAGTAACAGCGATTATAACAACCATAATAACAACAGCAATAAGTTATTTAATTGCACCAAAACCTAAATCACCAAGACAATCATCTAATGATGAAGTTAAAGGTATCTTAGTAAACAAAGACGCAAACAATAATCCAATACCTGTTGTCTATGGTCAAAGACAGGTTGGACTAACTAGAGTTTATGTTGAAAGTTCTGGTGTTGATAATCAATATCTTTATATCGCTGGAGTTCTTTGCGAAGGTGGTGGTGCAGGAATTGAAAGCATAGATGAGATTTATGTTGATGACAAATTAGTAACTTGGAGTGGTGCATTAACTGATGGAACATTAAGAACAGTAAATAGTTCAGATGCTAACTTTTATAAAGATGGAACAAGCTTAATATCTGTTCAAGGATTCTATGGTTTAGATAATCAATCTGCATCTTCATTATTACAAGAACAAGCTAATTGGACTTCTAATCATAAATTATCTGGTCTTGCTTATTTAGCTATACGTTTAAAATGGAATCAAGATGCTTTTAGTGGAATACCTGAAATTAGAGTTACATTAAAAGGCAAAAAGATTTACGACCCAAGAGCAGATTCTACAAAAGGTGGTTCAGGTTCACAAAGAGAAGATACTTCTTCTACTTGGGCTTATTCTAAAAACTCATCTTTAATTCTTTTAGACTATTTAAGAAATGCTAGATACGGAAAAGGTTTACCAAACTCAGCATTTGAAACTAATTACGATTCATTTAAAACTTCTGCAAATACCTGCGAAACTCAAGTAACTCCTTACACAAGTGGTGCTTCAATTAATCTATTTGAAACACACGCAGTATTAGATAGTGAGAAAAAAGTAATTGATAACGTAAGAGAATTACTTGTACCTATGAGAGCAATCTTTAATTACACTCAGGGTAAATATAAAGTTATTATTGAAGGTACTGGTTCATCACAGTTATTACTAACTAAAGATAATGTTGTAAGCGAAGTTAAATTACAAGGAGAAAACAAATCTGAGAAATATAATAGAGTTGTAGGAACATTTACAAACCCTTCTAAAGATTATCAATCAGATACAGTTTCATATCCACCTTATGATGATTCTGCATTAGCAGTAGAAGATCGTTTTGCAACAATGTTATCTGCTGATAACGATACTTTACTTGAAAGAAGTTTTGATATGATTCATGTTACATCACCTTATCAAGCTGAAGAAATTTGCGAGAACATATTAAAGAGATCAAGAAATTGTTTAAAAGCAGAAGTAACTATTACTTCAGAAGGATTAAACTTAGCTATTGGAGACATAGTAACAGCAACTTATGATACAGCAGGTTTTAGTGAAAAACCATTTAGAGTTATGTCATTATCTATTAATGCTGACAGCACAGTAAATCTTGGCTTAGAAGAACATCAAGATAACTTTTATACTTGGGAATCAAAATCACAAGTACCTACAATAAATGATACTGTATTACCAAATCCATTTTCAGTATCTGCACCAGCTTCGGTTACTTTAGATGACCAACTTATAGAATACTCAGACGGAGTGGTAATAACTTCTTTAGATGTAACGATTGGTGCTTCTCCTGATTCTTTTGTGGACTATTACCAAGTTGAATACAAACTAAGCACAGATACCGATTACATTATTCATGGACAAGGAAAAGGATTATTTCAAAGAATATTAAACGTAGTAGATGGTTCACTTTATAACGTAAGAGTAAAAGCATTTAACACACTAGGAGTATCATCTACTTACACATCTGCTACAAGAACTATTATCGGTGGATTACTACCACCTGCTAACGTAGAAGATTTTTCTTGTAACATTATTGGACGTGATGCTCACTTATCTTGGACACAAATCCCAGATTTAGATTTAGCTTATTATGCAATTAGATTTAGTACATTAACAACTGGTGCTGAATGGCAGAACTCAGTTTCACTTGTTGAAAAAGTTGCAAGACCAGCAACATCAGTAACCGTTCCCGCTAGGATTGGTTCTTACCTAATTAAAGCTGTAGATAAAAATGGAAACTTCTCATCTAATGAAGCTGTAATATCAACTAACATTTTAGAGATAGGAGATTTTAATGCTGTTCTAACACAAACTGAATCGCCTACATTCTCAGGAACTAAAACTAATGTCTATGTTGATGGTGGTGCTTTAAGATTAGATTCTACTGAAATTTTTGATTCTGCTGTTGGATTATTTGATTCTCCTACAACTTTTTTTGATGCTGGTGTAACTACTTACGATTTATCTCCAACTGGTTCTTACTTATTTGCTTCTCCTATTGATATTGGTGGAAGTTACACAGTTCGTGTAACTGCTTCTCTTACACAAACTGTTGATAACATAGATAATCTTTTTGATACTGAAACTGGATTATTTGATGATGGTGCTTCTAACTTTGATGGAGATTCTCCTGCTAACTGTAATGCTCATTTAGAAATTGCTACATCTGCTGACAATATAACTTATACTTCATTCAGAAATTTTGTAGTTGGCGATTACACAGCTAGATATTTTAAATTTAGATTAATGATGAGATCAGATGATTTAGCTTCTACTCCAGTTGTAAATGCTTTAAGTGTAACGATTGACGTTCAAGATACTATTCAAAATGGAAATGATTTAACAAGTGGAACTGGGACTTATACAGTAGTGTTTACAAGACCATTCTATTCTGTTAATTATGCTGTTGGAATTACTAATCAAGGAATGGCTACTGGTGATTTTTATACCTTAAATAACAAAACTATAAATGGTTTTGATATTGCCTTTAAGAATAGTGGTGGAACTGGTGTAAGTAGAACTTTTGATTATATTGCAAAAGGATTTTAAATAAGATATTAGATAGATTATGGCACAACACGATTTTAACATAGCTAACCAGTCGTTCCCTTCTTTTAGAACTGACTTAAACAATGCTCTATCAGCTATTAACACTTCTCAATCAGGAACATCAAGACCATCTGGTGCTGTTGCTGGTACAATTTGGCTTGATACGACATCAGCAACAACTCCAACTTTAAAATATTATGATGGTGCTGATGACATCTCTTTAGCAACACTTGACCATTCTGCTAATACTGTAAATTGGTTAGACTCAACTGTGTCCATAACTGGACTCTCTACGACTGCTACTGGAACAGTTTTAACACTTTCAGATTCAGCTACTACAAGTTCAGTAAATTTAATTATAGATAATGATAAAGAGATTCGTTTTAGAGAAGCTACTGCTAATGGAACAAACTATATTAGCTTATCTGCACCAGCTAGTTTAAGTGCTGATGTAACTTACACATTACCAACTGCACCTGCATCAAATAATAGAGCATTAATTTCTTCTACTGCTGGTGTTATGTCTTATACTCCTTATTCTTTTCCTTCTTCTGATGGAAGTGCCAATCAATTATTAAAAACAGATGGTGCTGGTGCATTATCTTTTACAACTGTGTCTAGTGGTTCATTACCATTTAAAAATATTGTTATTAATGGTGATATGCAAATTGCACAAAGAGCAACCACTAAAGCTAGTATTGGATTTGAATATGGTACAGTTGATAGATGGCAAACAGTTCAGGGTAATTTAGGTAATTTTACTCAATCACAATCAACTGATGTTCCTTCAGGATATGGTTTTTCTAAATCTTTAAAAATGGATTGTACTACTGCTGATGCTTCTCCTGCTTCTGGTGATGAATTATATATAAGACAAATTTTTGAGGGACAAAATTTACAATATTTAAAAAAAGGAACTGCCAACGCTGTATCATTAACAGCAACATTTTGGGTTAAATCTACAAAAACTGGAACACATATTTTAGAACTTTATGATAATGATAATTCAAGAAGTATATCTAAATCTTATACTGTAAGTGTTTCTAATACTTGGGAGTTTAAAACAGTTACTTTTGCTGGTGATACTACTGGTGCTTTTGATAATGATAATGCTGCTAGTTTAAATCTAAATTTTTGGTTAGGTGCTGGTAGTGCTTCTACTTCAGGAACTTTACAAACATCTTGGGCAACATCAGTAACTGCAAATAGAGCTGTTGGACAAGTTAATTGTGCAGACAACACAGCAAACGATTTCTTAATTACTGGAGTTCAATTAGAAGCTGGAACAAGTGCTACTGATTTTGAGTTCTTACCTATTGATGTTAGCTTAGGTAGATGTCAAAGATATTTTTCAAAAAGTGAAACTCTTAGTGGTTTAAGTGGTGCAGCTGTATTTACTTGTGTAACTTTTAATACAACAGAATTATGGGGATATTGTCCCTGGACTGTAACAATGAGAGCAACTCCAACAGTAACAATTTATGATAATTCAGGAAATTCTGGTGCAGTTCATCAACTTGGAAGTCCAGATATTTCTGGTGTTACAGTTGGTAATTTAAGTAGTGTTGCACTTAGTCAATTAACAAAAACAAGTGGTTTTACAAGTAGCAGATTATATGGTTTTACTTATAAAGCAGATGCGGAATTATAATTATGTATAAATTAACACCAGACACATCACTTGGAAAATCAAATGTAGTTTTAAGATTATCTGACAATGCTTGTATTCCATTTGACTTAGCTAACACAGATTATCAACAATACTTAAAATGGCTAGAAGAAGGTAACACTCCTTTACCAGCAGACGAAATTAGCGAATAATCTTATTCAGTAGGTGGGTTATCAATTACTTCACCACCTTCAGCAATCCACTTTTGAATAGCTTGGTAGTCTGTGTTAGCTGGGTCTAGTGGTACAGATTTAACTATATTAGAATCTACATAAGTTATTCTGTAATTAGAAAATTTATTTGTTAGTGTGTCGTATATTTTTGTTATTGTATTAATCATAATTATAACTCCGAATCAAAAGCAATTGATGAACTAGCACTATTTGATACTGCTGTAGTTCCAGCTCCAGCCGCACCAGCAACACCAGAAGTTACATATAAAAAAGTACCATTTTTAGCTACTGATGTAATTCCAGTCCAAGCATCAAAAAAATCTGCAGTATTATTATATACAACATAATAATAGTTAGTTCCTGTGCTTTGTACAAGTGTAGGATTAACTCTCATTTGAACTGGAAAAAATACATTTACATCAGCTCTTGTGCTTGACTGATAAAAACCTGAACCAATCATAGCACCCTCACTATCAATAAATCTGTAATAATATCTTCGGCATCTACCTAAGCTAACATCAATAGGTAAGAACTCAAAATCTATTGATTAGTTTAATTAAAGATAATATATATATTTATACAACGATGAACATTCTTATAGCCATACCCTGTTATGGAGGGAATATATCCAATCTTACCTTCCATTCTTTGTTTAATGTTATCAAACCTTTAAATGATATGGGACACAATCTTAGAATAGAAACACTACCCACTGAATCTTTAATCAATCGTGCTAGAAATAAGTTTGTAACTAAGTTCTTAGATAATAAAGAATTTAATGGTACGCATTTATTATTCATTGATGCTGACATTGGTTTCACATTACAGAACTTACTAAGAGTTATAGAGTTTGATAGAGAAGTTGTTACATGCACCTATCCTGTAAAAGGATTTTACTGGCAGCAATTACTAGATCGTATCAAAGAAAATAATAATATAGATGAACAGACAATGCGTGATTATCTTTTGCAGTTCAATGTTAATCTATATCCTAACACAGAATTTAAAGATGGCTTTGCAAGAGTAAAGGAAAGTGCCACAGGTTTTATGATGATAAGACGT
>Ga0209190_1003435_pt1 | contig 10489 bp, 4 predicted proteins | sample M_140205_XF_Meta_FD_187315 | JGI IMG/M metagenome (GOLD analysis project Ga0209190, IMG submission 187315) | Freshwater microbial communities from Lake Montjoie, Canada to study carbon cycling - M_140205_XF_MetaG (SPAdes) (version 2) | ecosystem: Environmental > Aquatic > Freshwater > Lake... | reverse complement strand
TCAGGTGCTTGACGATATCGGCCTTGGCATCGGGCAGTTTGAAATATTCGCCGCGGAACGGGACCATGGTCCAATCGGTCTCCAACCCCGCCATATGCGCCAGCGCATCGGCATGCAGCCCGCCGCACACAACGAGCGACTTGACCTGATAGGTCTCGCGATCAGTCTCGACCGCCACCGTATTGGCCCCTTCGGTGATGCGCCGGATCTTTGCATTGAAGGTCAACACTCCCCCGAGCCGTTCCACCTCCTGCGCCATAACCCTCGCCACCAGGCCGTAGTCGACGATGCCGGACGAAGGCACATAGAGGGCACCATTGCCGATGATATTGGGCTCGCGGTTCCGCAGCTCTTGCGCATCGAGCCGTTCGATTTTGATTTGGTTGAGGGTGCAGCGTTCCTCCAGCGCCCCCATCCGCGCCAATTCCAGCGCATCCGTTGCGACGATCAGCTTGCCACATTGTTCGAAAGGGATGGCGTGTTCACCGCAGAACGTCATCATCGCAGTGGCACCGATGCGGCAGTACTCGGCCTTCAGGCTCCCCGGCTGGTAATAGACCCCGGCATGGATCACCCCGCTATTGCGGCCAGTCTGGTGACGCGCGACGCCATCTTCCTTCTCGAGCAGCAACAGGGTGGCACCGGGCTTGGCCTGCAGAATCTGCATTGCCGAGGATAGGCCGACGATGCCGCCGCCAATGACTAGGTAGTCGACTTGCATAGGCTTAGGATCTCAAAATTTCTCTAGGGGGCAGTCGGGGCGAGGTCGTCGCCTATTGGACGCTTGGGATCAAGCGCGCTCGCCGTTTCGCCGTTCAAAACCCGCGTGGCGCGTTCCAGATCAAACTCGCCCTCGGACCGGGCCAGTACGATGGTGGAGACGGCATTACCGACCAAATTGGTTGCGGCGCGGATTTCGTTTTGGAAGCGGTCGATGCCCAGGATGAGGGCCATGGCCTCCACAGGAAAAATTCGTGTGGCGCTCAGGGTCGCGGCCAGCACAACCAGCGAAGCACCGGCCACCCCGGCAATGCCCTTGGACGCGAACAGCAGCACCAGCAGAATCGAAATCTGGTCGGCCACGCTCAACGGCATATTGAGGGCCTGGCCCATGAACAGGATCGCCATGGTCAGATAGATCGATGTGCCGGTAAGATTAAAACTATAGCCGGCGGGGATCACCAGCCCGACCACCGCCTTGCTACAGCCCAGGTTTTCCAGCTTCTCCAACATACGCGGCAGCACGGCCTCACTACTGGCGGTGCCAAGCGTGATGAGCAGCTCTTCCTTGAAATATCGGATCAGTTTCCAAACGCTGATGCCCCCGCCAAACCGCGCCAGCGCCCACAGCACCACGCCAACGAACACCGCGCAGGTGAGGTAGAGGCAGGCGATCAACTTGCCCAACTGCTCCAAGGTCTCGATGCCGTACTTGCCTATGGTGAAGGCCATGGCCCCGAACGCGGCCAGGGGGGCCAGTTTCATGACGAATCCGACGATACGCAGCAGGGCGTGGCCAAGCGTCTCAATGGAATCGGTGAGCTTGCGACCTGACGCCCCCATGCCGGCCACGGCGAGGCCGAGCAGAATTGAAAACACCAAGATGTGGATCAGATCGCCGTCGGCAAACGACTGCACGATGTTGCCAGGGATCATGTTGATGATGAATTCGATCAACGAATGGGCCGGCTTGGCCTTGGTATACTGCTCCACCGCGCTAACATCGAGGCTGGCCAAATCGGCGTTGATGCCAACACCGGGCTTGAAGGTATTGGCGACGATCAGGCCGATGATCATCGCAAAGGTGGTCAGCACCTCGAACAGCACCAGGGCCTTCACACCCAACCGCCCAACCTTGGCGGCGCTGCCAGCATGAGCGATGCCCACTACGATGGTGCAGAGCACGATCGGCCCGATCACCATGCGGATGGCCTTGACGAAAACGTCGCCTAGAGGTTTGAGCGCATCAGCGCTTTGCGGGAAAAAATAGCCCACGGCGACGCCGACGATCATGCCCAAAAACACCTGCACATAGAGCGATTTCAGAAGCCGAAGCGCCATTGGCGTTTCCCCGTCTTGTTGCGTTGATTGATCCACGCCGCCGCCCGGACCTTAGCGTTGAATCCGCGCCAAGCCAGCGGTTTAGTCAGGCTGGCAGGCAAACAAAAACGCCGGACGGGTCAACCGTCCGGCGTCCATGTTTCGGTGAACCGGAAGGGTGGGTCCTAGTACTGGAAGCGGACACCAACCTTAAAGCTGCGGCCGACCATGTCGTAATAGGTGTTGCCGAGGTTTGTGATCGCAATGATGGGCGGATCTTTGTCCATCAGGTTATCGATCACGCCATAGACCTGCAGCTTCTTGCCGTCGTTATTGCGGATGTCGTAGCTCGCATTGAGACGGTAGACGACGGACGCTGGCCATTGGTTCTGGTTGATACTGTTGGTGTTGGCCGGATTATAATCTTTCGTGTTGTCAGGCCCGATCGCTGTCGACTGATAAAGGGTCGCCGACTTGAGCTTGGCGTTGAGGTTCACGGTCAACGCGTTGAGCGTATAGGTCAGGTCGACCGAACCCTGCCATTCCGGCGGCGCGAAACCGGCGGAGTCCTGGTCGGACACCGCACCGGTGCTGAGCACCTGAATGGTGCGCAGGTCGTCCAGCCACGAGGCCAGGGCGCGAACTTCCAAGCGGCCCGGCAGGTTGAAACTGTCGAGCGGGATACGGTCGCTGGCTTCGATATCGATGCCATCAACCTTCTGCGAGTTCAGGTTCAGGTTCGGCGTAACGACCCTGGCGAAGCCGAGCGGCGTGTTGTCACGCGTGACGTACTGCTCGTACTCGGAGAGCTTCTGAACCAGCAAACGGTCGAGCACGTCCTGGGTGGAGATGCTGCCGATCACGCCGGCGATGTCGATGTTGTAGTAGTCGACGGATAGGCGGAAGCCGTTGGTGAAGCCCCACTTCGGCTGGAACACCACGCCGCCGGTCAGGGTGTCGGCGATTTCGGGAACCAGGGTCGGGCTGCCGGTGGTGCCGGAAGCGATGGTGCCGGAGTTGCCGTTGGCCTTGTTGATGACGTTGCCGCGACCTGTGGCACCGGGGTTGAACAGCTCGCTCAGGTTCGGGGCGCGGATGTCACGCGACCGGGTGATGCGGAAGCGCAGGGCGTCATTGACGTCCCAGGTGCCGCCGGCCTTCCAGGTCGTGACGTCGCCACTGATCTGATAGCTGGTGCGGCGCACCGCGGCATTAAAATCTAGCTTCTGGAACAAGGCGACGTCTTTCAGCAGAGGCACGCCGACTTCGCTGTAGAGTTCCTTCACGGTGTTCGAGCCACCCCAGGTGGGGAAGTTCTGGTTGAACAGGGCGTTCTTCAGGCAGTCGTCACAGCCAACTTCCGACACTTCGTCCTTACGCCAGCCAGCGCCAACAGCCAGGGAGACCTCGCCCGCGGGGAGGGTCATGGGACTGCCTGCCAGGTTGATTTCCGCCGTGGTCTGTTTGGCGACCGAATTCTTCGAGGCCTTGGAGACGAAGTAGTTGTAGCTGTTCTCCTGCCCGCCGCCGTAGGCACCGAACATGTTGTAGGGCACGCAGCCGGTGTTCAGGTTCTTGATATAGAGCGCCTTAACGTCGGCGGCCTGGTTGTTGAAGTTGGGGTTCGTGGCCACCGGGCCGCAGGCAATCTGACCCTGGGCATTGCGCACGGCGTAAACAGCCGCCGCCTGATCAGCGTTACGCGGTGTAGCGCTTAGGGCCACGGTGCCGTCGGTCAGGCCTTTGGTGAAGCCGATATCCCAGGTCCAGTCCGTGAACACCTTACCCTTCAGGCCCGCCGCGAAGGCGTGGGTTTCGGTGCGGTTGCCAGAGACCGAGGTCGGATAGGCCGGGTCACGGCGGCCGACCGAGATGGTCTGCAGGTTGTTGGCGATCATCGCATTGAGGATGGGCGCAGGCAGGAAGGCGTTATCGCGCGAGATCAGATAGGTCATGTTCGCGCAGCAGGTGCCGCTGTTGGTGTGGGTAATCAGCGCACCATAATTGTAAGACATCGACGCGACCAGATCAGGCGTGATCTCGAACTGAGCCTTAGCCAGGGTCGCCGTGCGCTCATAGGGGTCGCGCAGCGGCATGCGGCTGTATTCGGTGTTGCCGTAGTTGACCTGGGCCGGATCGACCTGCTCGGTCGCGCCGGAGAAAAGGCCCGTGTACTGGAAGTTGTAGGGCGTACCGTCATTGCGAAACGCGACACCCTTCAACGGGCCAGCTGTGATGATGCCGCCCGGGGTGACGTTGTCGAGTTCAACGAAGTTAGAAATGATCTGGTTGGCTTGGTTGCCACGGCTGGCGCTCAGCGTCAGCGCCCCCGGCTCTTTCTTACCCCAGTCACGGACGTACATCGTGCCCACACCGTGGTTTTCATTGTAGTCGCCGCCGATCATCACATGCAGACGATCGTTCAGTAATGAACGCCCCCAGGCCAGGGCGACCAGGGGTTCGACGTTGTCGCCGCGTTGGCTGAGGCCCCATTGGACATTGCCCGTCAGGCCATCGAGCTTGTTCTTCAGCACCAGGTTCACAACCCCAGCGACGGCGTCAGAGCCATAGGCGGCCGAGGCACCGCCGGTCACCACTTCGGTGCGGTCGATCAGGCTGGTGGGGATCAGGTTGGTGTCGAAAGTACCGACGGTGTTGACCGGCACGTGGCGCAGGCCATCAACCAGAACCAGGGTGCGCGTAGCGCCCAGGCCACGCAGGTTCAGCAGGCTCTGCGCCGTGGCCAGAATGCCGTTGGTGACATTGGTTGGGCCCGAGGTCTGGCGGAACGCCGGCAGGTCATTGATCAGTTCGCCGATCAGGGCCGGCGAGCGTTGGGCCACCTGGGCGGCACCGACGATAGTCACCGGCGTCGGGGCCGTGAAACCCGCCGTAGCCAGACGCGAGCCTGTGACGACGACTTGCTCAACCGCGGCGACCTGCGCCGGCGCAGCCGCTTGGGAGAAAGCCCCGTGGGCGACAGCCATGGCGGAAACGCCAGCCAGCATCGCTATGGTCATGGTTTTAGTGTTGCGCGACATATCCCCTCCCCAGGGCATTATTGATTGGCCAAGACAGTAGGGTCGGACTCGAGCTTCCAGCCCAATGCCGCCGTCCCAGTGGACTAAGGGTAACGAGCAACGCCACCCGTGCATAGTGGCAGGCAACCAGCAGTCGCCAAAAAATAGCCGCCCTCACCGGTGGGGGCGAGGGCGGCCTCAAGCTGGGCAGAAGTTTACTCTGCAAGCATTACACATTGATGGCGCGTCAGTACTGGAAGCGCAGCCCCATTTTAAAGTAGCGCCCCACCCCGTCGTAGGGGTTATATCCACCCGAGCCACCCAGGCCTTGGGTGTTGAACACCGCCCAGGCACCGTGCGGCGGTTCGGAATTCAGCAGGTTGTCGATCACGCCGTAGAGATCGAGCTTCTTGCCGCCGTCGTCCACCAGGGCGTAATGGGCGGACAGGCTGTAATAGGCGAACGACGGAAACACGTTGCGATTGACGCTGTTGGATGCGGCCGGATTATAGTTGGGGCTGTCAGGACCAACATAGTCGCGGCGATAGGAAACATCGCTGAAAGCGTTTGCCTGAAGTGCGGCACCGAAATGGCCAACATCATAATTCAGGTTGATCTTCCAACGCCATTTGGGGATCGCGCCCGCCAGGTCGCCCAGGGTCACGCCGTTGGCGTCGAACGTCTCCAGCTGGTTTAGGAACGACCCATTCGCAGACAGGGTGAACCGGCCGGGAATATTGAGCGGATCGGCGGGGGTGCGGTATACAAACTCCACATCCGCGCCATTCACCCGCTGCCCATTGAGATTCAGCTGCGGGGAATCGACGCGTGAGAAGCCCAGCGCGCTATTGTCGAAGGTTATGAACGAGGCGACGCTCTGGTCGCGCTGGACATAGTAGCGGTTCAGCACATCGTTGAAACTCAGCGCGCCAATCACGCCGGCGATCTCGATGTTGTAGTAGTCCACCGAAGCGCGGAAGCCTGTGAACCAATCCACCTTCGGCTGGAACACGACGCCTGCGGTAAAGGTATCGGCCACTTCAGGCTTCAGATTGGAATTGGGGACCGACGATCCATTGAGCTGGGCGCTGACGTTGGTAACCGGATTGGTCCGGATGCCGTTGCTGTCGTTGCCGCGAATAAACAGTTCGGTGATGTTGGGGGCCCGGATGTCACGCGAGCGTGTAGCGCGGAACCGTAGGCTATCGTTTACGTCCCAGGTGCCGCCGAACTTCCAGGTCGTGACCCCGCCTGAGGTCGAATAATCGGTCCGACGTACGGCCGCATTGAGGTCAAGCGCCTTGATCAGCGGCAGGTCCTTGAACATCGGGAAGCCAGCTTCCGCATAGGCTTCCTTGGCCGAGACTTCGCCGGCACCGGGCAGCGGATTGACCGCGAACCAAGCCTGAGCGCGTGACATGGCTTCGGTCTGGGCATCAACACTGACCGTGACCTGATCCTTATGCCATTCGGCCCCGACCGCCAACGAAAGCGGACCAGCCGGTAGCATAAAGGGCTCGCCCGAAAGGTTGACGTTGGCGGAGTCGCGCTTGAAGGTCGTAGTCTGAATCTGCCGGCCGGGCAGGAAGTATTTGACGGCATCCGGCGTGATCGAACCGTCGCCGAAAAGGTTGATCGGTACGCAGTTTGGAGTGACCAGGGCCTGCTGGGCGGCGGTCAAAAACGTGCGGTTCGGGTTGCTTGCCATCGGACCGCAAACGATCTTGCCCGAGGAATCCTTGACCGCGTAAATCGCAGCGTAGAAATTGTTGAGCAGCGGCAAGCCATCAACGTCATAGACGAAGTTGGACTGTCCCGTGACAGCGGCCGCGTTCCACTTCCAGTCGCCAAAGACGGTGCCCTTGGCACCGACGATGAACTGCTTGGTCTGGTCGTTGTTCATGACAATGGCCGAGCCAACTTCGCCCAGCACACGGTTCATACGGATCTGGGTAATGCCTTGCGCATCCATGGCCGCCGCAGTCGCAGTAGGAATGAACGGGTTGGTGCGGTCGATGTAGATCTGATTGTCATTGCGGACCCGAAGGTTGCCAAACGACGACACTTGATATTTGCCGTACATGAACTGACCCCACACCGTGGTGTTGGGGCTCAGGTCGTAGGTGGCGCGGCCAAGCAAGGACTTATGCTCACCACCGGCCCGCATCCGATAGGCGCGGATCGGGCTGGTCCCATAGTTACCAACGCCGGGCGCGGCTCCGGCCGGAGCGTTCATGGTGTTGGAGCCAACCAGGGTTCCGTACAGGAACGGAGTCGGCGCACCCGAAGAGGTGAAGGTTGTTCCGTTCAGCGGGCAGGTCGTCGTCAAGATCGTCGTGCCGCGCACGCAGCTGGTGATCAAGCCGCCGGCGGCAAGTTTGTATTCAGAGGACAGGCCAATGATATTGGCCGGAATGCCTGCAGGCCGCGTCGTAAGGTTGACGATACCGGGTTCAGACTTGCCCCAATCGCGGCTGTAAAGCGTGCCGGTGGGGTCCTGCTTGTCATAGTCGCCACCGACGATGAGATGCAGGCGGTCGTCCATGAAATTGTGGCCGTAGCCTAGGCTGGCGCTGACCTGCTTGGCGTCATTGGCCTGCGAGATGCCATACTGGATATTGCCCCGGAATCCGTTCATCCGATCCTTGAGGATGAAGTTGACCACGCCGGCCACAGCGTCCGAGCCGTAGGCGGCCGAAGCGCCGCCGGTCACAACTTCCGTCCGGTCGATCAAGGACGAGGGCAGCATGTTGGTGTCGAAGGTGCCGGGCACGTTGTTCGGGGTGGGCCGAATGCCATCGACCAGAATCAGCGTCCGCGTCGCACCAAGGCCGCGCAGATCCAGGAGATTTTGCCCCGTCGAGAAGGTGCCACCGCCAGCCTGCGATTGACCACCGGGCCGGAACGACGGGAGTTCGGCCACAGCTTCGCCGACTGAGGCAATAGCGCGCGACTCAAGTTGCGCCGATCCCAACACAGAAACGGGCGTCGGGGCGGTGAAGCCCGTGGCCGCCAGACGAGAGCCGGTGACCACCACGGCCTCAACGGACGTACCAGCCGCTGCCGCGGTTTGCTGCGCCATGGCGCTACCAGCGGCGAGCATGGCGACCGCCGAGGCGGTGACGAATGACCATTTGCGAATAGACATTGTTGTTTCCTCATCCTGGCCGGAAAGCGATCCCCTCGCCGCCGGCGTAGCGTTCTTAGAAGTATTTTTTTCTCTACCCATCGGGCGCTCCCAATGGGCATTTCATTTCACGGTCGAAGAATGCGGGCTGACCAATACCCTCAACACGACACGAATTGCCACAGTTTTACCCCCGGGGGGAAGTGGGCCGACAACACTTTAATGCGTCACACCAAGGCTCCCGCTGCGATGAATTCAAATGGGCTGATCAGGATTTCCGATAAAGCGTTCGTTTCCGGGCGCATCGGACAGCACCCCGTCGACGAACCGGCGCACCAGTGGCACCTGATCGATCAATGCGTGATGCCGATCGGTTGGACCGATCCGCATCCTCTGAGCACTCTCACTAGACTTAGGCCGGCGACAGAGAATGCTCGCACGAGTCGAGAACTGCGACCCTTTTCCACAAACCTTGTCCGATGTATCTGCTTGGATGGCTAGGCTTGCGCTAGGCTGTAGACCACCAAGGAGAACAAGAAACATGGCCGAGTTTGCGCCCTTCGACTGGACCGATCCTTTCCGCATCGAAGCCCAATTGACGGACGAAGAACGGATGATCCGTGATGCGGCGCGTGACTATTTCCAGGGCGAACTACAGCCCAAGGTGCTGATGGCCAATCGCCATGAAACCGTCGATCGGGACCTGGTCCCCCAGATGGGGGCCATGGGTTTGCTGGGCGTCACCCTGCCGGCCGAATATGGCGGGTCGGAAGCGAGCCACGTCGCCTATGGCCTGGTGGCGCGCGAGGCCGAGCGCGTCGATAGCGGCTACCGCTCTACGCTAAGTGTCCAGTCCTCACTGGTGATCCATCCGATCTTCACCTTCGGGTCCGAAGAGCAGAAGCGCAAATACTTGCCAAAGCTGGTGAGCGGCGAATTGATCGGCTGCTTTGGCCTCACCGAACCCAACTACGGTTCTGATCCTGGCGGCATGATCACCCGCGCCGACAAGGTGGCCGGCGGCTATCGCCTGAATGGCGCCAAGACCTGGATTTCCAACGCCCCGATCGCCGACCTGGCCGTGGTGTGGGCTAAGCTGGACGACAAAATCCGCGGCTTCATCGTCGAACGTGGGGCACAGGGATTCTCCACCCCAAAGATCGAGGGCAAGCTGGCCCTGCGTACCTCCGTGACTGGCGAGATCGTCCTTGAGGACTGCCTGGTGCCGGAAGATGCGCTCTTGCCCAACGTATCGGGCCTTTCCGGCCCGTTCGGCTGTCTGAACAAGGCCCGTTTCGGCATTGCCTGGGGTGCCCTGGGCGCAGCTGAGTTCTGCTGGCTCGCCGCCCAGCGCTACGGCATGGAGCGGCTACAATTCAAACGTCCGCTGGCAGCGACCCAACTGTACCAGAAGAAGCTGGTCGAGATGCAGGTCGAAATCGCCCTTGGCCTTCAGGCCTGTCTCCGCGTGGGCCGGCTGCTCGACGAAGGTCAGGCCTCGCCGGAGATGATCTCGATCATCAAGCGCAACAGCGCTGGCAAGTCGCTGGCCATCGCCCGCGAGGCGCGCGACATGCACGGGGCTAATGGAATCTCGGACGAGTTCCACATCATGCGGCACATGTGCAACCTCGAGGTCGTCAACACCTATGAGGGCACCCACGACGTGCACGCCTTGATCCTGGGGCGGGCACAGACCGGTCTGCAGGCCTTCAGTTGAGCGCAGGCTCTGGCATGCCGCGAGCGTTGGAAGGCGTTCGCGTCCTAGACCTCAGCCGTGTGCTGGCAGGGCCATGGGCGACCCAACTGCTGGCCGACCTTGGGGCCGACGTCATCAAGATTGAGCGTCCTGGCGAGGGCGACGAGACCCGCGCCTGGGGGCCACCCTATTTCGAGGGCGAGGGTGCAAAGGAGGCGGCCTATTACATGGCCGCCAATCGCGGCAAGGCCTCGGTCTGCATCGACATAGCCTCACCCCAGGGCGGCAAACTCGTCACCGCCTTAGCGACCAAGTGTGATGTTGTGGTGGAGAACTTCAAGGTCGGGGCGCTGAAGAAATACGGGCTCGACTACGCCTTCCTTTCGGCCGCCAATCCCGCTCTGGTCTATTGCTCGATCACAGGTTTTGGCCAGGACGGGCCCTATGCCGCCCGCCCGGGCTACGATTTCGCCATCCAGGCCATGGGTGGGCTGATGAGCCTGACCGGCGAGGCCGACAGCCAGCCGATGAAGGCCGGGGTGGCTGTGACCGACCTGATGACCGGCCTCTATGCCGCCAATGCGATCCAGGCCGCCCTGCGCC
>Ga0209190_1003434_pt1 | contig 10491 bp, 18 predicted proteins | sample M_140205_XF_Meta_FD_187315 | JGI IMG/M metagenome (GOLD analysis project Ga0209190, IMG submission 187315) | Freshwater microbial communities from Lake Montjoie, Canada to study carbon cycling - M_140205_XF_MetaG (SPAdes) (version 2) | ecosystem: Environmental > Aquatic > Freshwater > Lake... | reverse complement strand
TTGAATATATGAACCTTCAACTCTAACCAATCCACTAACCCTTGCAGTACCATTAACATCTAGTTTGTATCCTGCATCAGTAGTAGTTCCTATTAATACATTGCCTCCTTGAAAGAAACTTGCTGAACCATTATAACCTAATGTTAATACATCTCTAACCGAATCACTAAAGGCTATATTATTATTTGATTTAACAAATTGTTGCCATTGAACAACATTATTATAAATGTATAAAGATGGATTAGTAGAATTTACGATTTGAATATATGAACCTTCAACTCTAACCAATCCACTAAAAGTTGCCGCGTTAGTTGTAACATTAAAACTTAATGCGGTATTTGTTAAACTATTATTAAATAAATCAAAAGTATTTGCATTACTATTATAATTATTACCTAGTCTCCATTTGTTTACACCTGCATTTTGAAATTGAATGTAACTATTATTTAAACCTGTACCATTGATTTGTATTATCGTACCTGTTCCGTGTATATCTAAAGATGCACCAGGAAGCGCAGTTCCAATACCTAATCTATTGTTAGTATCATCCCAAAAAAAGTTAGCATTGTCTTGTTGTAGTACACCACTTGTACCTGCAAATAAAACACTACCTGCCGTTGCACTTGTAATACTACCACCTATTGCCATTCCTGTACTAGTTGATGAAACTGTGCCACCACTAATTGTAATATTTGTACCTGCCGTTATTACTGATCCATCAGCGGCTAAAATTTGAGCAGCAGTACCACCACTTTTAATAATTTGATTTGCAGTTAATCCACCTGCGGTTATTACTATACCTGTTGCAGTTGTATTACCATTTAAACAAACTGAACTTAAAGTACCACCACCCACACCGGCATCCGCAACTAATGTCCATGCGGTACCTGTATCTTCAAAAATTTGTCCACTATCAGTTGATACAAATAATCTACCTTGAAACCCAAAAGCAGGTCTATTAGCTAAAGTATCCGTATATAATGCAGGAGTACCTTTTTGATTTAATACCTCGTAATAAACTCTTAAACTCATTTTTTTATTTTTATGTTATGAAACATTCAAATATCTTTTTCTTACAACAACTACGTTGTTTCCAGTAGTTGACGTTCCAAAATTTACAAAAAATCTTTGATTAGTAACCTCTCCAGTATTGCCGGAAATTTCAAATTGTTGATTTGGTTGTAAAGTAATGTTTTCAATTTTTACGGTACTTGTACCATAATTAATAAAAGTTAAACCATTATACTCATAACCGCCAATATATTGGCTAACATCACAAGTATAAAAATCTACTTCGTATTTTAATGCGGTAATCTTAACGTCATTCATATTATATAGTGTTTGGTATATTACCTAATTTTTTATATCCTGAAAGTGAAAAATATGCCCTATATGAATTTGGATCAATAGCTTGACCTCTTGCATCCAACATTTGTTCCTTTGGCACTCCAGTATCATTTACTGGTGCATTTGGATCATTTCCCGTTGGTGCATTATTTGATACATTTATAGATTTTTTATTTCTAAAATATAAATAATAGCCTAATCCAATAATTCCTAACAATAACAATGTTTCTTTTTTCATATAATTATCTTCTTTTTAATTCAAAATCGTATTCAATTGGTTCATCTCTTTCGTATAACATTCCAATAAAAGAAATACTATTTGCAAAATCAGTTACACTTCCGCCATATTCCCTGTATTCATAATTATTTTCATAATAAGGTATTGGCTCCGGTTGATATATTGGTGCCTGGTATATTGGTTCATTATAAATTGGTTCAACAGGTGTTATACGATTATAAATAGGTGCTTGATATATTGGCTCATTATATATAGGTTCCGGTTGATAAATTCGTTCTTGGTATATTGGTTCATTATAAATTGGTTCAACAGGAGTTATAATTCTTTCTTTTGAATAAAAATCATCTATAATTGGTGCATCCCATATTGATGCAGGTGGCTGAACATAATCATAAATAGGTGCTTGAACTATTGCAGGTGGTGGTACATCAATTTTACCTCTTTCCGGTGTATATTGAATAGGAGTATCTACAACAGGTGCATAATAAATAGGATCATATATAATTGGTTCATCCCATATTGATGCAGGTGGCTGAACATAATCATAAATAGGTGCTTGAACTATTGCAGGTGGTGGTACATCAATTTTACCTCTTTCCGGTGTATATTCAATAGGTGTATCTACACGTGGTGCATTATATATTGGTTCTTGATATACAGGATTTCTTTCATCAAATATTGGTGCCTGGTAAACAGGTTCAACAGGTTTTATAATTTCTCTTGGCGGTTGTGGTAGCAATGGAAATACATTACCGCCACCAGTTGTTGGGGGAACAACAGGAGCCGGTACGTTTTTATTTTTTAAAAAATAATAAACACCTAAACCTGCTAAAGCTAACAATAATAAATTTTGATTTTTATTCTCCATATTATGGGTTTTGTACATCATTTTTAAACACAAATCCAGGAATACCATTCATAAAACTTTGACCAATTACAACTGATAACATTTCAGTTCCTTTTGAACCTGTCATTGTCATACCAATACCGCCAGTATCATAAGTATAAATAACATTAAAATTGTTATCATATACTTGCGTACCTTCTTTTGAAAATACCTGCGTTGTTCCTGTTGGTGCATTACCTTGATACAAAAATGCTTTTACACTTCCTGTTAAAGTATTTTTTTTCTTAAAGGATGAAAAAAGTATATATGCAATTGCTAATCCACCTAATATTTTTATAGTTCCTGCTTTCATATTAAAATCTAAATTTTATTCCTTTTCGGGAATAGTTATCATTTATTTTGTTTATTTCGCTACGATCTAAATTTCCTACCATAAATTGAACTAAATCTTGTAAACCACCGGTTGGAATACCAAAATAATATTCCTGCCTTTTGCCAAATGTATCATATAACAATGAAAAATCTGCATCATTTTGCACCCTTGAAACCTGATAACCTGCATCACTTTTATTATCTGCAATAGATGATTTTGAAAGATCGTTATAAATATTATTGGCAATAATTTGCCATTCTCCTTTTGATTTTGTTGGTGTTTGTGTTGATATTGATTGATTCAAATAATCTTCAATATTTTGTGTTTGTTCTAATTCTTGCCTTCTTATTGATGGACTTTTAATTATTCCAAATTTTACCAATAATGGTTGTACTACAAAAAAATAACCCGCACCTATACCTATAGCATAAGTTAATATTTTTTTATTTTGATTACTTATTTGCATTTTATTAAAGGTTAAAAAAGTTATAACATTGCCAATAATGAAGCTAATTTCATACTATTCATTTCATTCAATTTTCTCAAATGCTCAATAGTTACGCCCTTGCTCATTAAATCACTTAATATTTGTATTGGTTCCTCTGCATTATCATTAATTCCGGCAATACCTGTCGGCGTAGCCAATCCACCATCCGTTAAACCTAAAAATTTACTTACACCTGCAATCATTAATCCTTGTATTTGTGGACTTTGTAATAATTGACTAAATGTATCTTTTGCAACTGGTTCATCTTCTTCAAATTCTCGTTCACTTAATTTTGACAATATTAAGTTTTGATTTTCAATCATTGCTTTCAATAATTGTGTATTGTCATTTTCTCTCATTCCGGCAATATGGTGTGGATTATATATAGCACGTTCTAATTCAGCCGGGCGAAATTGAATAGAAGCATAATGTGGTGTAACATTAGTTATATGTCCTGCTTTATCTTTTTTAGGGTGCAACTTTAATGTCAATAAAGTTCCGACGCCGTTTTGTTCAAAAGCCGATATATTTTTTTCTAATATTTGCCTTCCTGCATCTTGATCTTCATCATTCCAGGAGAAATTCATTTGTTTAGGCCCAGACCATACGGAATAATATGGAGTGGATGAATTATCATCAAACCACTCCATAATTCCACGTGTGCCTGTTACCATTGCGTTATTAACAGCCATACTATTATATTTTAAAAATGATAGTAAACACCAAAAGAATAAGCTACACCAGTTGTAGCTAATGCCGTTGGTAATACCACATATGATTTAACCCAAGAAATTGTAATACCATTAATTGCTGGAAGTTCAAATGAATAAGGATCAGCTGCACTATTTACAATGTTATTTAATCCCAACATAGGAGTATTATAAATCAATTGTAAATCACCTTCATATAATGTCAAAAATGACTTTTTAAGGTCGGCAGTAGTTACTGGTGTACTTCCAGTTAATGGAGTTGCAGTAATTGTACCCGCAGTATAAACTTGAATTGCAGTTATTTTAGCATTACGTAAATTAGGTAAATCTGGAAAATAGAAACGTGTTAATGTCGATCCAGATGGAACGGCAATTTCAACGGCTTCAAATCTATCAATACGTATCATAAATGCGTTTTTAAATATTTAAAAAATGGCGGTAATTTCCGACCGCCGGCGGTAGCGTTTAAACTTCGCAAAAGTTATTTTACTGAAGTACAGTTTTGAGCCAAAATACCATACCAATTTACACAAACGTATGTATTTGAATCTAAAGTAGTTGGTGCAGCTGGTAATATAATACTTGCATTAATATTACTTGCACCATTTAACACAATATTTGGTTCACAAACTTGTAAAGCATACGTATCAAAATTACTTTGATCAATTGTGTATTGTGCTGGACTTGTAGCAGTTGCACTATTGAAATTAGTATTTTGTTGTGTTTGTGGAATATCTAAATGTTGTAAAACCGCCCATTTAGGTAACACGTTTTGATTGTTTACTTGAATATTCAAATAACCATTATACAAAGTATATAATTGTGCATTTCCAGTTGAGAAAGCAGTTTTATTTGGATATGTGTAAGATTGTGCAATACCACTTGTAGCAGCACCACTTACTAAAGTAATTTGAATACCACTAACTATAAACAAATCTTGAAGAGCAAGTCTTTGTTCACGAACGGTTGGAGTTCCGTTTTGATTATCATTAACTAATACTGGTACGTGATAAGCTGCACTTGAAGTAGTTAAAAGTACTTCACTACGTAAGTAAGATGGAGTTAATACTGCGTGTGATGTATCGTATCCTAATTGATTGATAAGCGTTCTTGAGTTTTCGAACACTAATCTTTGTCCCATTTGAGTTGCCATAAAATTATTAATTTTTATTTTTTATTAAAAGTGAAAAAAGTTGATTAACAAGCCTCTAATATTGCGGCGTTTCTTACACCGGCAATATATGTTCCTTTGTTTGCTAATTGAGTTCCTGCAATATTGCGTACTGGTTGATTACTATAATTATTCATCATTGCACCAACACCCGATAATACACCAGTTCCTTGTAATAATTTAACACCACCTACGGCAATCATACCGGCACCTAATTTAGCACCTACATCACCTTTAATGAATCTTGGAGTTAACACACCTGCAACAATAGGAACTGCACCACTTACTAATGATTTAGTTCCAGCACTCATTGTGCTTGATGCCGTTGCTTTACTTACCATATTACCAACGAATTGAGCAATTACACCACCACCTATAATATATGCGGCTGATGCAAATGTACCTTTCATACTTGACATACCGCTTCTGCGACGTCTGTATGTAGTTTTTCTAGCTTTAGATTTTCTTCTTGCCATTTTTTTGATTTTTATTTGTTTTTGGAAAATTGTTATATTGTAAAATTACCTAAATCGAATTCATCTTTTGTTTCAATTGCATAATCTAAAGCTAATAAGTTTCTATCTGGAACACTTAATAAATTAGACCATTTACCTCTTATACCAAATTCTTTATGATATTTCTGCATTGCAGCATCTATATAATATCTCCATAATTTTGCAGCTTTATTAACGTCATAAGTTCCTTTTTTATATTTTTTACCTAAATTAATTAAAATAGGTCTTTTTCTTTGTTGATATAAACCATAATCGCTATCAGCATATAATTGTATTTCTCTTGCTGCATCTTTATCTTTATATGTTGGTAATGATCCTATTTTAATTTTTTTACCTATCATATGTTTATGTTGAGCCTCGTCCAATTTTTCAACACTTTTTTTAACTTTATGTATTCTATTTAAAATACCTGTTTCAGTTATTTTTTTCTTTACACCACTAATCTTACGTTTACGTTTAACGGTAGCGTAACCGTGTGGCATTTTTAATCCTTTTTTTGCTAATTCTTTTTTAACTAGCTTACTATCTTTTGGCCCGGCAATTCTTTTTTTAGCTACTTTTTTTACTACTTTCTTTTTAATAGCAGCTTTTTTAACTACTTTCTTTTTTCCGTAAATATGTGCAAATGCTTCTTTTAATGAAACACCTGTTTTTGTTCTATATGCAATAGCTTGTTTAAATTTTGCTTTTGCTGTTTTTTGTGCCTGTGTCATTTTTTACTTTTTAATTAATAAAATTAATGCTAAAGCTATTCCGCCATAAAGCAATAAATTATTTTTATTTGATATTATATTGGTAATACTTTGAATTGGATTAGCGTTATAATTAATTTCACTTTGCGTAAACATTGCTTTATCCAAATTTGCATACATATTATTTCCATCCCCTCTTGTATTTCTTATTGATAATATATAATTATTAAAGTATATTTTATCATCTGGTAATAATATTTGATAATCATTAGGATATGCTTGTCTATACCATAATAATAATTCTCTTGCTTCTACATCCTTTGCTTTTACATTAATTTTTTGACCTGCTGCAATTACTAAACCCAATCTTTCACGTGCATCTATATTAATTAATTTTGGTTTTAAATCATTAATAATGTTTCTTGAATCTTTTGCTGGACTTTGAAAAGCATTACTAATCCAAGGAATTAAAAAAGGTAAAGCTGCAATTGCAACATCAATAATGGCAGTAATAGGTAAAGCAGCACCACCGGTAGCAAGTGTAACTGCACCTGGTGGGCCTGTTATTGTATTAGGTTGTTGTTTATATCCTATGTAACCTACGTTATTCATTATTTCTTTCTTGTTAAAAAGTAAATTCCTACACCTGCAACTGCTAACAATAAAATAGTATTTGTACTAATACCAGGTGCGGTTGTTTGTTGCACCGGTTGATATTGTTGATATCCACCACCACCAAAATCATTTTGTGGTTTTGTTGCGGTAATTATACCAGGAGCCGCTTTTAATACTGAATCAAAAATATCCTTTATTGTACTACCTACTGCTTGATTTTGTTGTGGATTGACACCACTTAATCCTACTAATGCCATATTATTTATATTTTTATCTTTAAAAAAATAGGGTTGTTTTTTTTCATCAAATTTATCCAGTACTGGATCAATCCAAAATTCTTCTCCTTCTCCTCTAACTACACAAAACACGTGTTGCGGAATTTTATCAAATGGATCATACGAAGCAAACCTATAAATTACCTCAAAATCTTCGCCTGTATTTCTTTTAATTGCATCTAATACACCGCAACTAAATAATGCATAACTTTTACAATCCGATGGTGTACTTACAATACTTGATGGACTTTTTAAATATTGACAATCGTTAGATTCAATATAATAGGATACATTCTTTTTTAAAAAAGTAAAAATGTTTTTAGAAGTTTCGTATAAATCGTTACCAATAAAATATGGATAAATTTTATCATATTCTTTTTGATATTTTTTATGCGTATCTAATATTCCACCTATAATATCATTAACACCTTGATTTTCTACAACAACACTTTGTTGATTCATAAATGGCGTTAACTTACCTAATATCGTATTAGCACTTACCATTAAAATCCGTATTTAAAATTTAATGGAATAGGAATAAAATCTACTACCATTCGACCTCTAAATTCTAAAGAAAATTGATCAGTTCTAAATTTACTAATTAAATCAGCTACACCTAAATAAGATAATGTTACAGGAATATTGATAATACTTGATCCAGATGCAATAATCATTGGGGTAATTCCAAATACACTACCAACCATTGCACCATCAATAAATAAATCCCCGCTAATATTTTGTAAATCCGCCGTTGTACTTGTTGGATTATTTACCTGGACTTGTAATAACAATGTCGGATCAGTTAAACTTATCTTGGAAAAATCTAAATTTTTAAAAAATACATTTATGCTTTGTGATAATAGAAACTTTCTATAAGCAATAAATCCTATTACACCGAATATGATCCATCCCAAATAATTTTTCCTCATTGAAATTAATTGTCCATAAAAGTACGGTTTTATTATCAATAAATTGCCATAAAATGCATTATTTTGTTAATTTTCCACAATGTGGATAAATTTAGGGTACATTTTGTCCTATATTCGTAGAATAAAATTATATTCGCACCGCTGCAGGCGGTCGAATATAATTTCTAAAGTACCCGTAAAACAAATTTTACAATTAACTTTTTTCACCTTTATTTACATATATAGCAAATAATATTTGGTAATATCCGAAATTTTGATAATTTTGGTTATTACTAACATTAAACCGCTTATTATGGCAAATTCGACTTTGCAGGATCACACACTCCTGGACATTATGAGAATCCAAAAACGAATACTCGTATTGGATCAATTGCAATCTCTTAAAAATTGGAACAACATTAGGATTATGTTTGAAGCTAAAAAAGACTTCAAACAGGAATTTGTTATCCTAGATCAATTTGTATTTCCTTTTCAATTAGAACAGGAATTTAGAAATTTGATTGAAGATAGCATTGAGCAATTGAAAAGGGATGAAGAAACACTAAAATTTAAACTAAAAAACCTATGAAAAATTTAATTAGCAACGCCTATACCACTATGCCAATCCAGGATAAATTTGGATCATTAGGATTTCCGAGCAATGGATTAACTAAACTTGAATATTTTGCATTGGAAATATACAAAGCAATTTATAAGGATAATATCCTACCGGAAACCTTGATAAAAGTTTCAATTGAAGATGCCATTAAATTTTTAGAAAAATTAGAAGAAACCCAAAAAAACATACTAAATGAAAAAGAATCAAAACCAACCCTTATTCAATCATAATTTTCAAGCAATTGTAATTTTAATATTTGCTTTTGTTGTTTGTGCTATGTTTGAAAATTGTTAAATGGATATAAATACTAACATTCAAAAACCATCCATTGACCAATTACTTGAACTTAGAAAATATAAACCCGACCATATTCCCGATAAAGAAAATGTAATTTTACGTATTGGCGGAAAATCGGTTGGATCTACACAGGCTTATGTAATTTTTGGTGGATTGCCTAAAGCAGGAAAATCAAGTTTTTTAAATTCTTGTATAGCCTCTGCATTTGTTCCCTATGATATTTTCACAATGAAAATAAATCTACCGGAACAAAAGCAAAGGCTATGCCTGTTTGATACCGAATCATCCGATTTTGACTATTACAAACGTATAGAATCAATATTGAATTTTGCTGACTTAACTCATATTCCTGGTAATTTTGACTCTTTTCAAGTTAGAGAAGATGGAACTGGTACTATTATTAAAATGGTGGAAAGGTATTTGGAATTAAATCCGGATTGTTCAGTATTAGTACTGGATGGACTTTTAGACCTTATTGTCAATTATAATGATGAAACTGAATCCTCAATGCTTACTAAATGGTTAAAAAAAATTACCAAAATATATGATTTATTAATTATTTCAGTATTGCATTTTAATAAATCAAATGATCACACAACAGGGGTAATTGGTTCCCATTCCGATAGATTTGCTCAATCTACATTAGAAGTTAAAAAAGATAAAGAAAATAATACTTTTGTAATGCAATCTAGATTTATGCGTTCGGATGCCGATTTTGAGCCGGTTACATTAATGAATTTTAATGGTATTTTTCAACAAGTAAATAATGAATCAGTAAATAAAAAAGGTCGTAAAGCTTCCGACCTGGACTCATTAGAATCACAAAGATTATGTAAACAAATAGTATCTATACCAATGTTATATAGTGAAATTGTAGATGAAATTAAGGAACGAACTGCGGAATCTAATACCTACGCAAAGCAATTAATGAAACTATGGATTAGTAGTGCCTACGTTGTGAAAGACCATAATAATAAATATAAAACTCGTTAACTTTATTAACCTTTATGAAAAAACTAATATTTTTTATTGTATTATCTTTTAGATTTTTATGTGCTATAATATTAACACTTACTTTAATGCTTTGGGTACTTTTTAAACACATTTTGAAACAATATAAAATAATGAAATGAAAATAATATTAACTATCATTTTATGGGAATTATCAAAAACTTTATTTTATAAACTTATAAACAAATAAATATGAAAAAGATTTATTATTTAGGTTATTACATCTATGAAATTGGCGGACAATTTGTTTGTGGTATTGATAATTCATATCACAAAACATTGATTTCAGCTAAATGTCATATTGATTATTTAACTCAATAAAAAAAAGAAGGTCGCCTTTTTAGGGGCGACCAATTGAATACTTACTAACATTCAATACCGAAACC
>Ga0209190_1003433_pt1 | contig 10494 bp, 11 predicted proteins | sample M_140205_XF_Meta_FD_187315 | JGI IMG/M metagenome (GOLD analysis project Ga0209190, IMG submission 187315) | Freshwater microbial communities from Lake Montjoie, Canada to study carbon cycling - M_140205_XF_MetaG (SPAdes) (version 2) | ecosystem: Environmental > Aquatic > Freshwater > Lake... | reverse complement strand
GAGTATCCAAGTTAAAGGGTGATTTCTAAGTAGAAGGCCAAAAACCAAAGTAAACCAAGTGCCTAAAATAAAAAATGAAGAAAGGCCAAGGAACTTAAAGAAGGAAGATGAAATCCAAGTTCCCAATGGTCCCAATGGATTTTTTGAAGTCGTGCCCGGAAGTTCATACTGCGTAGGGAATGAAGGATCTTGCCCTAGCATTGCAATGCCCAGAGCAAAACCAAAAAACAGCATACCGGTGGCTACAGCGTCCCAAAACCAATTTCTTGGTGAGGTTGGCTCCACTGGTTTTTTAGTTGCAAAGAACAAATTTCGACCTTGAAGTAAGACCTTGTAATGGAAACAAAAATATAGAAAGAGTGGCCTTTTCGCTCCATCTCCATTAAAACTTTAGCTTAAAGAGGCATAAAAATGATAAAGGTTGGACTATTTGAACCGGAAATTCCGCCCAACACGGGCAACATAGCACGATTATGCGGGGCAGTGGGGGTACCTTTACACCTTATTGGTCGCTTGGGGTTCCGGATTGATGATAAATCCCTTCAGCGGGCAGGTCTCGATTATTGGGATGCTGTATCGATTCATACCCACAATACTCTGGAGGAGTATGAAAAAATCGTGCCTTCAGGCAGGATGTTTTGCTTTTCCAGCAGAGCCACAACGCCCTTTACACAAGTTCGTTTCAAACCAGGAGATGGGCTTCTCTTTGGACCTGAATCGCAAGGTTTGCCAAAATGGATTCTCGATAAGTATTCAAGTAATCAGATTCTGATTCCTATGCCAGGTTCCAATTCGATTCGAAGTTTAAACTTGGCAACCTCGGTAGGGATTGCCGTTTATGAGTGTTTGCGCCAATTGCACGGCTGGTAATAATTATTACTTATCAGTTATGCCAATACTCATTGTAGTATGGGGAAATTCCAAGACGATAAAATTGTAGGACGAAGTGATTACAATTTTACGGAGGTTGGAATGGATTCCGTAATAACGCTGCCTAATCTTGATAATATCAAGCAGCATATACACGAAAAGCTATGCCTTAGGGAAAATCTTGACCCAAATACATCACCATTAAAAATCAACAAAATTACTCGGTCTGGTAAGATGTGTGGATTGTTCTTTGAAATCAAAGGCCCAAGAATGGTTCGATGTTATGCCCTTTGGGCAGGTGATGAAGAACGTATTCTATTTTACGATTCAGCGGGCCAACGGTTTGCAGAAACCAAGGTTCATGAAGGGCCTGATTTACGAAGAATTGCTGCTTAATCTTTTAAAACGAAAACTATTTATATGCCTTATCAACCTATTCTTGGCACTCTTGCTTATGTTTTATCGAAAGATAAAAACAAGATTTTGATGATTCACCGTAATAAAAACCCGGAGGATCATCACTACGGGAAGTATAATGGTATTGGGGGCAAACTTGAACCCTACGAAGATGTTTTAACAGGATGTAAGCGCGAAATTTGGGAAGAAGCAGGAATCGAGTGTCACGATATTTCACTTCGTGGCACAATCAGCTGGCCAGGTTTTGGCAAAAATGGCGAGCCTTGGTTCGGTTTCATCTTTATTGTCAATGATTGGTCGGGCGAGGTTATGACAGATAATCCCGAGGGTACTCTCGAGTGGGTTGCAATTGGCGATGTTTTGAACAAGAATTTGTGGGAAGGGGATAAATATTTCATCCCTTTTGTTTTTGATTCGAAGAAGAAGCTATTTCATGGTGTGATGCCTTACCATGAGGGCAAACCTACTTCCTGGGATTATCAGTTTGGCAGTTGAATTCGCCTCTTTTTCTTAAATATAACCCTGTTATTTCCTTCTACAAGTTGTCTGCTAGCCTTAAAACAGTTAGAATTAACATTTGTAGAACAAAATTAATTAAGGGGTTACTGGCAATGAGCGAAAATTCTGGCACCGATCGATGGAAAACTCTTGCAGATGAACTTGGCCTTCCCCCTGAAAACCCGGTTTCAGATGTTGGTGCTAAAAACTCTGTGAATCCGCAAAATGTTGTTGAGGCGGCACAAGACACATCTCTCGAGGAAGATTTTTTGACCTTTACCAGACCAAAACCTGTGCAGCGCCAATTAGAACCATCCAAAGCGCCCCCTGTTAAAACATTTCCTGTTCCGAAGGTTGAACCCCGTTCCCAACCTAAAGAAACTTTTGTTGAAGTTGAAGAGATTCTTGAAGTTACTTTTGGATCGCATCGGGTTCAAGAACAAGCCCAATCAAATAAAGCGCAGTTGGATAGCCCGATTGTGGACGCAGAAATTGTAGATTCGCATGAAAATTCAATGAGGGAAGAATCTGAAACTTTAGTAAAGGAATCAACGGGTTCGGATCGAGGTCGAGGTGGTAGGGGTGGTGATCAGGAAAGAGGAAACCGAGGTCGTGGCCGGGGTGGCCGAGGTCGGGGTCGTGAAGATAGTCGGGGTCGTGAAGATAGTCGGGGTCGTGATGACAGTCGCAATTCCAATCAGAATAGAAATAATCCTAGCCCAAGCCGTGATCCTGAAGCCGAAACAGTCCCTGCAAAAATGCAACCTGCTCCTGTACGAAATGAAAGGGCAGCTCCAGTTACTTTTGTCCAAGGTCCTGATTCTCGCACCGTAATTTCTGATGATGAAGTATTATCTGGGCCAGAATCTTATGGCTCGCATCATCCAGAACAAGACGGTGAAATAGACGAGATTGACCTGAGCACTTGGAGTGTTCCTTCATGGGAAGATTTAATTGCTTCACTTTATAAACCCTAAGGTTGCCTCTTGGAGTTAATAAAGTATGTCTGATGCAGTGATTGATATTGTTGGGCCAGATTCTCTTCCTGTGATAGTGAAGTTGTACAATCAAATATTTCGTCCGGTGCGAGAAATTAGTGGGTTTCGCAGAAGGTATCAAGGTCGTCATAATGTTCTGCAAATGATAGCCCGGGTTGACGATGAACCTGTGGGTTTTTTTGTAGGGTTTGAACTTAAGCCTTCAATATTCTTTACTTGGTTTTATGGGGTGGTTCCGGAATATCGACGCATGGGGATAGCTTCTCAATTAATGGAAGCTGTACATGATTGGGTGCGCGAGCAGAAGTATGATTCGGTTCGGTTTGAATGCCATAATCAGCACCGCCCGATTTTGCACCTTGGAATAGCCAAAGAGTATGACATCGTGGGCATTCGTTGGGATCCCGATCGTGGGACTAATCTGCTGCTATTTCAAAAAGACTTTTTTCACCATTAAGATGCTGTTTAATCAATTCAGTTTGCAGCATTTATATTCAGAAAATTCTTGAGAAGCTTAGGTCCTTCAATTGATAGAAAGCTTTCAGGGTGAAATTGCACGCCATGAAGTTCCCAAGATTTGTGGCGAACGCCCATGATCTCACCCTCAGCAGTCCAGGCAGAAACTTCGAAATCTGGATTGGTGAATGTTTCTTTCTTAATAACAAGGCTGTGGTATCTTGTTGCATCGAACGGATTCGAGAGCCCTTTGAAAACGCCTTTATTATCATGATGAATAGGGGAAATTTTGCCATGCATGATCCGGCTATTTCTGATCACTTCACCGCCAAAGACATGGCCAATGCACTGGTGGCCTAGGCAAACGCCAAGAATAGGAAGTTGGCTGGCAAAAGTCTTTAAAACTTCGTTGGAAATACCAGCTTCTTTGGGTGTGCAGGGGCCGGGGGAGATAATTATTTTTGCAGGGGCTAGCTTTTTTATAGACTCAATATCAATTTGATCATTGCGGAATACCCGTATATCCAAAGACGCATCGATTTCTCCTAGCCTTTGCACCAGGTTGTAAGTAAAGGAATCATAATTGTCGATTACAAGAATCATACTTACTCCCTAGCATAGGTCAGAAATCAGGAGGGCCTGTTTTCTGGTGGTGGCTCGAAATTTAAGCGCTTGATGAAGCCCGCAGCTTCTTCCGCAGCCTTAAGTCTGTCCATGCCTGCATCGGCTATTTCAATCGATAACGGGCCATCATATTGAATTATATTTAAAGTACGGAAAATACTTTCCCAATCGATATGCCCATGGCCTGGGCAGCGAAATTCCCAGCCTCGCCTAGGGTCGCCAATAGGCAGGCAACCATTTAAAAGCCCATTTCTACCGCTTAGTCGAACAGCAATATCTTTCAGGTGGACATTAAAGATGCGATCAGGGAAGCGGAGTAAAAATTCGCAAGGATCAATTCCCATCCAGTAAAGTTGTGCTGGGTCGAATGTAAATCCAAACTCTTCGCGGTTGTCGAGGGAAGCAAGGGCCCTTTCTGCACTGGGAAGATCAAAGGCCATTTGGCCTGCATGAACTTCATAAGCGTATTTTACCCCAGCACCTTGAAAGTTATCAAGTATGGGGTGGAGTTTTTCAGCGAAGAGTTGAAATGCTTCCTCGATTTCGGCCTGGTTGGGTTGGGGGTAGCCGGTGATGCGATTCCAAATAGGCGATCCGCTAAATCCGGAGATGATGGGGACTCCCATTTTTTGGGCGGCAATTGCTGCAATGCTTAGTGCTTCGCTGGTTCTTTCCCGAATACCATCAGGGTCACCATCGGCCCAGATCTCTTCGGGTAAAATGCGTTGAAGCACGGAGTCAGCAGGGTCGCAAAGTGCTTGGCTGATGCGATGCATGCTTAAAACTGGGATAGACATTTCGAAACGAGATAGCAGGTCTAGGTTTTCTTGTAGTTTTGAATCATCTGATTGGGACTGCCAAACGTCAAAATGTTTGCCCCAGGAGCATAATTCAAACCCTTGATAACCCCATTCTGCAGTCAATCCTGCAAGTTCATCCAATGCAACATCGGACCAAGACCCACTATGCAAAATGATCGGCCTAGTCATGGTGTTTTGGTATCCTTACCTTTAATTATTGTACCCAGCAATAAAGCTGGGCAGCCTAGGGTGACAATTAGATTTTGTCATCGGAGTTATCGGTTTTTTGTGGTGGTGCTTCCACTACTGGCAAAGATCTTGTTTTTGCTGCTGGTGCCTCGGGTGCTGCAGTTGGTGCGGTTGGAACTGGTTTTTGTAACACCGAAGTAAACTGCTCATCTTCCTCATCATCAATATGAAGTTCATTGATTTCGTTGTTATCAAGATCTTTTCTAAGGAGTAAAAAGATGAAGGTTGCGGAGCACCAGAAATAGCTGTAGCCAAAGCCCACTACAAGCAAGAAAAATCCACCAAGCCAGATAGCAACTAGGCCTGCGCCGATGATATTCCACCAGACGAGAGAATCTTTCTTGCTGCGTGTTTCGGAATCAAAACCGAGATACTTTCGGTAGGCGGTTTGATCTACTTTTCCATCGACCACAATATTTTCGCCATCGACCTTGGCCCCTTGTAGAAGTAGTTCGCGCCACCCAAACGAGGTAGGGGCGTAAATAAACAGGTATTCAGGGGAACGATTTACAGATTGAATAAAAGGCGTGCTAGCGACGGACCACTTGGCAAGGTAAACGCCAAAGGAAGCCATGAACCCAATGAAAAATACAACAATAATTCCATAACTTACTGCAAGCAGATTGTAGGCGATATAGTTCCAAGCTCGGGTGTAAAGATATTGGATTCCTCTGCTAAAACTTTCCCAGCTGTCAAGCCCTTCGGAACTCACGGTTACGACCATAAGTGGCCAGCCTAAAAGGCCTACCAGAACGAGCGCCATGATAAGGCCAATGCCCATGAAAACGCCCCAGAATAGCCCGCTAATAAAGATATCGCCGAGAACTGGAATCATCCCTAAGAGCGAGAAAACCATAATGACTAGAAAAAGAAAGATTGCAATCATAGGGCAAAAAAGTGGCGCAGAGATAAAGTTAGCCATATTTTCTCGGGCATACTTTAAGGCACCTAAAGCCCCAATGTTTTCATTGCGAGCAATTTGAACAACAACAATTCTTGAAATTGCGCCACCAAAGAATGACCAAACAGCAATTACCCAAATTAGTGAAAACAGGAAATAAAGCCTTTGGAAAAAAGTCGCTTCAGGATGGATCAACAAAAGTACGGGACGAATTACTTTAACTAATGGTTCAATTAAAACAGGAACTTCTTGAATGATTACCCAGTCCCAAAATCTCCCAACACTCCAAGGAATGCCACTTTGGCCCGTTGCAAGAAGGTAAGGATTTGGTCCGCGTTCTTCAAACCAAGGCCAGGTTGTTAAAAGACCTCTAGGCTTACTTGTGCCAATAAGAGCATTGACATATTCCATGCGATCTCTGGTTATTTTACCTTCGTTAACTAATAAAGAGGTTTTTAGGCTAGATCCCAGTTCATTTTGACCAAGATTAACTTCTTTTAAAGTCGTAAGTTCTTCTTCGGTTTCTACAAGATCTTCAAGCTCAAAGTATTGATTCATGCCACCTACACCTGCTGCTTGGTGCATCAGGTTCCAAGTTTCTCGGTCTTTTTTAAATGTTGACCAAGGATTTGCTGATTTAGCATAAAGGGTGGCCGACCACTGGGGGGGCTTTGCATCATAACCAAGGGTGAAAATGAAAGAAAGGACCCACCAACCGGTGGCAGTTGTAAGAATACCCAATGCTGCTAGCAGTAGTTTTGATGTATCAAATGCTAGAGAAAAAGAGCGAAAGATTACCAGCCACGGTAGGATCTGGGTTATATCTTGAGCGGGTTGTGGCTCTTGTTTCATTGGAACTCCTTTAGTTATTGCTGCAATTTGATTCTCTGACGGTTGCTACTCTAAAGCTTTTCACCATCAGTGGCAATTATAAAGGTAGTTTTCAGAATGGCAAACAATAAGGCCGGCAGGTTTCCCTGTCGGCCTTAAAAAATCAACTTTATTTAAGCTTAGAAGACTAGTGCAAGACCAGCATTAAAGCCGTCAAAGATTCGGAAGGTGCTTGAGTAAGTCGGGTCTAAACCACCCCAGCTAAAATTCACTGGATTTGGTGATGCAATGGTATTAAAGAACATCATAACATCGTAGTTGACGCGGAATTCAATTCCTTCAACTGGGTACCAGGCCATACCAACCGATGGTTGAACTTCTGGAACTATGGTGTAAACGGTCTTGGATCGTTTGCTAATCGGTGTGGCATTTTTGATATAGCTAAATTCATACTTGGCTCTTTCTTTTACAATGTTGGCAAAAAGTGCAGCCTGAAGATCTACTTGTGCTGCAAATCCATGGCCAAGATACCATTCCTGCATAATTCCAGCATTAATACCATACAACCTATTCGAAACGATATTGGAGAAGGCGGCGGCATCATACTGGCTGCCATTTCCTATGGCGTTTAAGTCTGTTGTAGTCCATTTGAACCGTTCCCAAATCCAAGCGAACCTTGGTCCGACCGATGTACTTAGACGATAATCATCAGTTTCGTAAACCGGTTTACGGTACATTAATTCCAATTGTTGAAATCTTTGGGTGAATTCTATTGTCATCAAGTCGGCGGCATTCCAGATACCATATCCAGCCGATGGCGTTGCAAATGCTCCTAGTGGAACTGTAGCTGGAGCTCCTGCAGGTGCGTTTGGATCGATAACCGTTGGAACAGTGATAGTTGGTATTGTGCCTCCCTGGGCAGTTACCTGTGCTGCAAGTGCGGGGTCAACAAAGGCAATAATATCATTTAATGGCCCGGCGTATTGTGATGGGTAGCCGTATACTGGAGATGAAATATAGCTTTCAGCACCTGTAGGCCCAATGTTTAAATTCGGTGGAATTAAACTTGCGGTTGCAGAATAGTTGGCTTTTGCCAACCACAGGTAGCTCATGGTAATGGAAGATTCATCTGCGAATTTCCAGCCACCTTCAACTTTAAAACCAGGCATGTATGTGCTTGGTCCAGATACACTTTGTGTATTTAGTGCGTCTGCCATGCTGCCAATGAATGTTCCATTGGGGACATCTGATGCGACAATGGTAGAGTTGGTGCCCGTGCCTACAATAGCTTGGGGCCCAAGGTTTGCCCCATCTATGGCATAGAAGCCACGGTAGGCCACAGTTTGGCTTTTAATGGGGTTAGTTTGCCTATACATGGCGTAGGAGCCGGACATAAAGAAACCGCCTGCGTCCGGTCTTGCATGGTAAAGAGGTAAAGGAAGATTGGGTTCCCCGGATGCGAGGTCCTGTGCAAATAGAATTGGTGTGCTTGTAGCCAGCCAGCCAGCGATTAAGGCTGCCGCTCCGCGGATTAACTTTTTCATATTTCCCCCATCTCCTTCAACATTATTAAAGGTAAATCCTTTAATTTAAACCGAATCCGGTACATTAGCATGGCGATTCCCCCTGCCAAGCATTTCAAGAACAACAAAGCCCCGGGAAAACTCCCGCTAGGGCAATAAATGCTGCCTTGTGAGTGCGCATGTATAAAGTCCTTTGATTTTGTGTCAATAGTAACTAAGCCAATTATTTGGAAAGTTTTAAAGGAATCTTTGGCGTGGTCGTAAGATTAATATAGTTATGTAGTTGCGTGTTGTGAGGGTGTTCTTTTGTTTTGTTTCTTTACCTCTTAGGTGAATAAAAACAAAATAAAAACAGATTAATTCGCAAATAATTAGCCTGATTTCATTCAATTAATGTGCTATAATTAAAAGCGTTATCTTTAAGTTTGCTTTAGCAATTAACACGGCTTTTGTACATAAAGGGATTTCCAATGCTCACTAAAAATCTATTAAAGCTTGGTTTAGGGTTGTTAATACCAGCAAGTATTTTTGTTGGTACGCCTGGAATTACTTCAGCACAGCGTTACAGGGTGATTTTACCTCCTGCCCCACCACCACCAGGCCCTTTAAATAATACAGTTCAAGCACAGATTGCTAACCAAAATTTAAATTTTAATACTGGGAGCAGTATTAGTGGTGGCCAGACAGGTGTAGGAGGAACCGGCGGTTTTTCACAAAACACTGGTGGAATTCAAGGTACTGCCCAATATACACAAAATAATACTCCAGGAATGCAAATTCAGAATCTTTATCAAATCCCTCTTTCTACCGGTGGTGGTGCCATGGGGGGGTTTGGCCAACAAGGTGGTGGGTTTGGCCAACAAGGTGGTGGTGGATTTGGTCAGGGCGGCGGCGGCGGCGGATTTGGCCAGGGCGGCGGCGGAGGGTTTGGCCAAGGCGGCGGCGGCGGGTTTGGCCAGGGTGGCGGTGGATTTGGTCAAGGTGGTGGTGGATTTGGTCAGGGCGGCGGCGGGTTTGGCCAGGGTGGCGGTGGATTTGGTCAAGGTGGCGGTGGATTTGGTCAGGGTGGTGGTGGATTTGGCCAAGGTGGTGGTGGCATGGGTATGGGCGGCATGGGTACCGGTGGCCAAGCTGTAGGCATGAATAATCCTTTTTATCAAATGGCTATGCAAGGGATTATGTCTGGTGTTGGTGGCTCAGCATTTCAAAGCGGTGGCGGCGGAAATATGGGTGGCCAAAATAATAGGGGTGGTGGTGGGTTTGGTGGTGGCCAATTTGGCGGCGGTGGATTTGGTGGTGGAAACATGGGTGGCGGTGGTTTTGGTGGCGGCCAATTTGGTGGCGGCGGATTTGGTGGTAAAGGTGGTTTTGGTAATGGCGATAATGGCTTGTAAAACCTTTTAATTCAAACATAAAACACCGGCAGAAACTTTCTGTCGGTGTTTTTTTTTACTTCAGCTTATATCAACTGATAAAATACATTTCTTTGCTTAGGCAAATAGCCAAGTTCTCTGATTGAGTTCTTGATTTCATCCAAACTTAAATGATAAACAGTGCCTGCTGAAGAAACTACATTTTCTTCAATCATTAGGCTACCCATATCATTGGCCCCAAATTGTAACGCCAGTTGCCCAATTTTTCCGCCTTGAGTAACCCATGAAGATTGGATGTTTGGAATATTATCCAGATAAATTCTTGCCAAGGCTTGAGTCCTTAGGTATTCAAATCCACCCGTAGGCGAAATATGTGCCATCTCGGTATTCTCTGGCTGAAATGTCCAACAGATGAAAGCAGTGAAACCCCCGGTTTCATCTTGAAGCTGCCTTAATTTCTCTAGGTGTTCAATCCGCTCTGCTAGTGTTTCAACATGGCCGAACATCATGGTGCAGGTTGATTTGCCTCCTAAATTATGCCAAACCCTATGAACTTCAAGCCATTCTTCAGTCAGGCACTTGTTTTTAGTAAGCAGTTTTCGAACTCGGTCTGCAAGAATTTCCCCCCCGCCACCAGGCAGACTACCTAGACCAGCATCTTTAAGCCGCTGCAAAACTTCTTTTAATGGTAACTTGTTTAGTTTATGAAAGTGCCAAATCTCAGGAGGGCTAAAGGCATGGAGATTAAATTTCGGGTATCTAGTTTTAAGGTCTCTTAGTAAATCTTCATACCATTCTAGTTTAAGTGTTGGGTGTAAGCCGCCTTGTAAAAGTGTTTGGTCTCCGCCTAATGCTATTGTTTCTTCGATCTTTTTGTAAATTTCTTCACGGGGAAGAACATAGGCATCTGCATCCGAAGACTTGCGATAAAAAGCGCAAAAGTCGCAAACTGCT
>Ga0209190_1003430_pt1 | contig 10502 bp, 2 predicted proteins | sample M_140205_XF_Meta_FD_187315 | JGI IMG/M metagenome (GOLD analysis project Ga0209190, IMG submission 187315) | Freshwater microbial communities from Lake Montjoie, Canada to study carbon cycling - M_140205_XF_MetaG (SPAdes) (version 2) | ecosystem: Environmental > Aquatic > Freshwater > Lake... | reverse complement strand
TTGGTCAAAATATTAAAAATTCAGGATTCAATTTTGAATTTAAAGTAATCAAAGCACAAGGAGCTTATATCTGTGGTGAAGAGACAGCTTTACTTTCTTCTATTGAAGGTCAACGACCAGAAGTGCGCGTTCGACCTCCATATCCAACGCAACAAGGATTATTCAATAAGCCAACTGCTGTAAATAATGTTGAAACATTAGCAAATTTGCCGTTTATCTTTGAAAATGGTGGAAAAGCTTATGCTGCGATCGGAACGGAAAAATCATCTGGAACGAAATTAATTTCACTTGATGGTCATTTTAATACTCCAGGAATTTATGAAGTAGATATGGGAACACCATTATCAACTGTAATTAATCAACTCGGTGGAGGATTTAGAATTCCGATCAAAGCAATGCATATTGGTGGACCTTTAGGAGGATTAGTTCCAGTCAGTAAAATCGATAGTTTAACTGTGGATTTTGATTCATTCGCAAGAGAAGGTTTTCTTCTAGGACATGCTTCGATAGTTTGTTTGCCAGAAGATTATCCGATTATAAAATACATAGAACACCTTTTTAAATTTACTGCGCACGAAAGTTGTGGTAAATGTTTTCCTTGTCGCTTGGGCTCAACACGAGGAGCAGAAATGCTAACTAAAGCTCAAAACGAGGATTTCAAAATTGATGTTACCTTAATGAACGATTTGTTGGAGACATTGGAAACAGGTTCTCTTTGTGCATTGGGTGGTGGACTTCCATTGCCAGTGAAAAATGCAATGAACTATTTTGAAGCTGAATTGGCACCTTACTTTACTAAATAATTTACGATGAGTTTAACAGCATATATCAACGATAGAATTTATCAGATAACTGAAGGCGAAACCATTTTGAGTTTTGTAAAAAGACATTTAGGAAATGAACTGGTTCCAACATTGTGCGACGCTCCGAATCTGGATCCGTTTGGTGCGTGTAGGGTTTGTAGTGTAGATGTTGCATTTTCACAAGATGGACCAGCGAAAGCTCAAGCTTCTTGTCATACACCAGTTATTCCAAATTCATATATCTACACGAACAGCGAACGAATCACGCGGTTGAGAAAGAACATCGTTGAGTTGGTTTTAACAGATCATCCTCTGGACTGTCTGACGTGTGAAGTAAACAATAACTGTGAATTACAAAGTGTTGCGGCGAAGGTTGGGGTTAGAGATGTTCGATATCCAGCCGGAAAAAATCACTTGGATAGAAAGAAAGATTTGAGTCACCCATACATGACATCCGATTTATCGAAATGCATCAATTGTTTTAGATGTGTTCGAGCGTGTGATGAAGTTCAAGGTGAATTAGTATTAAGCATGGCTGGAAGAGGTTTTGATAGCCATATCATTAAAGGAAATAATGAATCGTTCTTTGGTTCTGATTGCGTAAGTTGCGGTGCATGTGCTCAAGCTTGTCCAACATCAGCAATATCAGATGTTTTTGAATCAAAATCTGTTGTTGCTGATGAAAAAGTCAGAACGGTTTGTACGTATTGTGGTGTAGGATGTAATTTAGAAGTTTCTGTTGTAAATGGTAAAGTGAAATCTATTCAAGCGCCTTATGATGCAGAGGTGAATCAAGGTCATACCTGTTTGAAAGGACGTTTTGCTTTCTCGTTCTATAATCACCCAGACAGAATTAAAACGCCACTGATTCGAAAGAATGGTGTTTTAGAGCCTGCAACATGGGATGAAGCGTATGAGTTTATAGCAAATAAATTAACGGATATCAAACAGAAAAATGGTCCAGATTCAATTGCTGGGATTTCTTCTGCACGATGCACGAACGAAGAAAATTACTTGATGCAGAAATTCATTCGTGCGGTAATTGGAACGAATAATATTGACTGTTGTGCACGTGTTTGTCACTCACCAACAGCTTTAGGAATGCAAAGTGCTTTTGGAACGGGTGCGGCAACAAATTCTGTTGAAGACATAAAATATACAGATTGCATCATGGTTATTGGGGCAAATCCAACTGACGCACATCCTGTAACTGGAGCGAAGTTGAAGCAATTTGCCATGAAAGGAAAACCTTCAATCGTTATTGATCCACGAAGAACAGAAATGGCGCGTTTTGCAACGTATCATTTACAGTTAAAACCTGGAACAAATGTCGCGTTACTAAATATGATGTTGTATTATATTATAACTGAAGGCGCTGTTGCAAATGAATTCGTTGATAATAGAACTGAAGGCTATGCTGATTTTAAAGCAATGATTCTAAAGGTCGATATAGATGAAATGGAGCGCATTACAGGTGTTGAAAAATCACTGGTAAAGACAGCAGCTTTGGCGTATGCAAATGCACCAAATGCAATGTCATTCCACGGTTTAGGCGTGACCGAACATTCTCAGGGAACACATACGGTAATGCTAATTTCAGATTTAGCAATGATAACCGGAAACATCGGTAGAAGAGGAGTTGGAGTGAATCCATTGCGTGGACAAAACAACGTTCAAGGTGCTGCAGATATGGGGTGTCAGCCTCATCAAGGTGCTGGTTATATGAATTCATATGATCCTGAAGTCAATAAATTATACGAAGCATTTTACAAGACAAAAATCCCTTTTAGTAAAGGTTTGAAAATTCCAGAAATGTTCGAAGCCTCAATTGAAGGTAATCTGAAAGCTTTATGGTTAATGGGTGAAGATGTTGTTCAAACTGATCCAAATACAAATAAAGTCATTGCCGCAATGGAGAATTTAGAGTTGTTGGTTATTCAAGAAATCTTCATGACTGAAACCGTTAAATATGCTCATGTTGTGCTTCCAGGAGCAACATTCTTAGAGAAAAGCGGAACATTTACAAATGCTGAAAGAAGAATTCAACGTGTAATTAAAGCTGTCGAACCTTTAGAAGGAACAAAAAGCGATGGGCAAATATTGGTTGATATCATGAATAAAATGGGTTATGCTCAAGCTGATTATGATGCTGATACGATGTTGCAGGAAATTAGTCAAATTGTACCCTTCTTCGCAGGAGTTCAATGGGATGGATTGGGTGACAGTGGAAAACAATGGCCTGTTGCAAAAGACGGTTCAGACACGGAAATATTGCACTTGCAGGAATTCACCAGAGGAAAAGGAAAATTTCATTACTTTGATTTCAAGGAAAGTAACGAGACAGTTAATAACGGTAAAGAATATCCATATATCATCACAACGAACAGAGAATTAGAACACTATAATTCTGGAACGATGACAAGAAGAACTGGGAATGTCAAAATTCTCACGGAAGATGTCTTGTTAATCAATGAAGTAGATGCTCAACGACACTTAATCAATGAGGGTGACATGGTTTGTGTTGAATCTCCAAGAGGCAAAGTGGATATCAAAGCACGTATTACGGATGAGGTGAAACCTGGAATCATGAGTACAACTTTTCATTTTCCAGAAGTAATGTTGAACCTTATTACAAGTGATGAACATGATAGTTTGGCTCTTTGTCCAGAATATAAAATCGTAGCGGTGAATATTCGAAAGAGTAAAGGACAGTATAGTAACAGATAAAAAACAAAAAGGCTAGAAAATATTTCTAGCCTTTTTTATGCTTCAAGGATTTTTAATGAAGTATTTAATTCATTATACTTCTTGAAATTTAGAGTCACATATTTAGCAAATTTGTAAAATAGCTATATTACGTAGAACATCAATGATTACGAGTGTTTCAGGTGTATTATTTGGTAGATACAATAAAATCATTAGAACACTAAACAATAAATCAATTCAACAAAGAATTCAATTTCAACCCTTTATTAACGATATTCATTTTTAAAGTAAATCTTACTTTTCGTGCATAGTTTGAAGTGCCAAAAGAGTCATTCAATTCTTTACTCATCCAAACAGGGAAGTAAATGGCAAACACTTTAGCCAATCGAATTCCTACTCCTGTATTAATTGCTGAATTCACACTTGTGCCATTTGAAAATGCTCCAAAATCTGCGAATAATCCAACAATGCTCATTTTTGGAATTGGTAATTGGAGGTATAAATTTCCTGTTGCCATTAAATTTCCTGTTGCCATAAAATGAGTTGTTGTTCCATATCTACTTGTACTTTTAAAGCCACCCATGTTTTCGTCTCTTTGTTGTGACCAGATTCCTGTATTGGCATTTCGTCCAAAGTAATAATCTTCAAAAAACAAATCTTGTGCACCATCGCTACCGCTTAAAGACATCGAATATCTATACGTATTCGTTGCTTGCAACAATTTTAAATTATACGTATTACCAATAAATCCACGCACTTCAACCCAGCGTTTCATCTTGTTTCTCAAGTATCGAAATTTATAACTCGCGTCAACATTTACTCTCGCCAATTCTGCATCTTGTGCTTTGATTAAATCAGTTCGTAAAGCAAAATGAACTTGGTGATCAGGTCGTGTGAAGTCTATAGCGTATTTCGCAAAACCACCTATGTAATCTGTTTTTAATGAATCGTAAAAGTCATATTTACCGATTCCTTGAAGAGTGAAATTTTGAGAAAACGGAGAATTCGTACGATTCCCTATTTTGACGTTCCAATAAGGAGCAATGGCTAAATAGGTTCCATCATTCTTGCGAATAGTAGAACTTGAGTCCATTTTAAAAGATTTAATTGACACGCCAAAACGAGATATTTTAATATACTTTTTCGGTAAACACGTGTAAGAAAATTCTCCAATTCCTGAAACCATTTGTCGGCCAAAAGAATACATGGGTGCAATTAAAAACTGAAAACGGTTAAATGGAATGCCATTATTGTGAACTACAGCACCAACCATAAATTTATCGTACATGTTTCCAGCGATAATTGGGCTCCAAAATAAATTGTTTTTTGTTGCTTCATTGTCACCAACCAAGAATTCAAACTTAATTGGTTCTAATTTTCCTAACATTCCTTTTGAATGCCAATTGTTATTTCCACGATACATTTCAGGAATATCCTTTGTTGCATCAATACGCACTTCATCGGCATCTTTTGTACTCAAGGATAATGTAGATTTCTTTTCACTTGGTTCAGCCCATTGAGTTTCTACAATTTCGCCATTCTTGAAAACATTTACTTCAATTGGACCATTTACTTGTCCCACATTTTTGACTGTAACAAGCGTTCCTTCTTCACTTGTTTTTACTTTCTTTAATTTATAATCAACGTGATTACATGTTTGAATTAAATCACCGAATAACCAGCTTAAATCTTTTCCTGAAGCTCTTTCTAAAGTAGCTTTCATGTCTTCAGGTTGCGGGTGTTTAAATTTCCATTCTTCGAAATAAGCATGCATGCATTTTCCAAATAATTCTTCACCCAAGTAATCTTTCAAATAATAAAAAACAAGACCCGTTTTTTGATACATGATAATACCATAATTCAGGGAAGAAAATTCTGCTGAATGTGTTTCTAAGGGTTGATCTTCTCCTAAAACTGCTGTCATTCGATAAGAAATATCACCCATATCGTGGTGTTCTAAATCGTTAAAATGAAATCTTCCTCCCAATACCATGTCTGACATTCTTTGGTTATCAGGGTATTTTGTTTGAATATACCGCACTTCATTTAAGGTATTCATTCCTTCGTCCATCCAACCGTGAACACGTTCATTGGAACCTAATATTCCATAAAACCAGTTATGTCCAACTTCGTGTACAATGACAACTTCTAATTCTTCCTTTGAACTTGCATTTCCAATTACCGTAACATTTGGATATTCCATTCCTCCACCTGCGCTGATTGTACCATCTATGGCTGTAACATTATTATACGGATAATCACCGTTCCACAATGAATAGAAATAAGTTCCATCATTGATATATTCAATTGCATGTTGCCAAGTGAGCGCATTATGCGGAACAAACATTGCCCAAGTTGTTACCAATCTATTCGATTCTGGTAAAGTAACTTCTCCCTTTAATACAGCGAAACGTTTGTCTGCAAACCATGCGAAATCATGTACTTTACTTTGTGTGTAGCGAATTGTTTTGAATTCAGAATCAGAAGGAGGGAAGTCTGTCTTACCCTTTCTTCCTTGCGCTTGAGATAAATAATCACTTAATTTTTTATTGGTTTCTTCTGCTTTAGAATTTAAAAATTCTATTTCAGTTTGTGTTTGTAAATCTCCTGTTGCGCCAACAATGTAGTTTTTTGGAAGTGTAATGCTTACATCAAATGAGCCGTATTCAGAATAAAATTCCCCTTGATTTAAATAAGGCATTTGGTTCCAACCATTTTTATCATAGACAGCTGGCTTTGGATACCACTGCGTAATTTGATAAGATTGACCAACGTGTCCAAGTCGTGAGATTGATCCTGAAGGGAGTTTGACTTTAAACGGAGTAGAAACTGAAAAACGATCTCCTGATTTTAATGGTGTTGATAGATATAAAATGCAAATATCAATGTTTAGAGGATCAAATTCCCAGTTTACTTTGATCCCATTTATTTTGAAATCTAAAGAGTCAATTCCACCTTTATCAGCATCATCGCCAAATTTCAAGGTTGTTTGACCACCTTCATATTGTTGTTTCGCCAAGGCTGTTTTGCCATTTCTATATGCGTTTGGCCATAAGTGAATATAGATTTCATTCAAATCATTAGGTGAATTATTGATGTATTCAAATTCTTCATATCCACTGATTGAATTATTGATATCGTCTAATTTCACTGAAATAGTATAATTTACTTCCTGTTGCCAGTAATTTTGAGCATTGGAAAATCCTGAGAATAATGAAATACAAATAAAAAGAATCAGCTTTTTCATATTGAAAGTTTATATTAAATTTTATTAGCACATGAAGTGTTCAATTACTCGTTAAAGTTAAGCATTTGATGGGAATAAAAAAGGCTAACCGAAATGGCTAGCCTTTAACTAAAAAAAGTTGATTTATTTTTGAATAACAATACGCTGCTGCGCAATACCTTTCTCCGAAATAATCTTTAAAATATAGGTTCCATTAAAAATGGAAGTTAAATTGAGAACCACAAATGAATTTTCAATTGTTTGAGAACTTACTATTTTGCCATTCAAATCGGAACATTCAATACGACCAGTAATTAATTGGTTAAAATTAACTTCAAAAATACCAGTCGATGGATTTGGATATAGTGTGAAATTGATATTTTCAAGTTTGTTTAATCCGGCATAATTGTCTGTTAAATCACAATTTTCATCAACCCCATTGTTTAAAATTTCCGTTGCTCCAGGATATACATTTGGATTAGAATCATTGCAATCTCCATCAATCAATGAATAACCTGTGCCTGGATCTTGGCAAAATAATGTTCCATTTCCAGTTCCGTATGTGTCATTGTCTGTATCCGTGAAATATGCGTTATAAATTAATCCTTCATCAGAAGGGCCATTACAATTGTTATCTAATTGGTCGCAAATTTCTGGTGCTCCTGGGTAGACAGTGTTATTTGAGTCATCACAATCACCCCCAGTTAAAGAATAACCTGCGCCTGGGTTTTGGCAATACAATGTTCCATTTCCATTTCCAAAAGAATCATTATCTGTATCTGTAAAATAGGTCGTAAAAATTAATGCATCATCAGAAGAACCATTACAGTTGTTGTCTAATCCATCGCAAATTTCTGGTGCTCCTGGATAAACTGTATTTAGTGCATCGTCGCAATCATCTGAAATTGTAACATACCCCGAACCTAAGGTTGCACAAGTTGTAATTGCTAGCCCAATCATAGACCCATGTCCATCACCATCCGTATCTAAATAATAAGTTGTAGGATTTATTACAATATTATTATTATCATCACAATCACCAGGATTCATTACGTAACCAACCGGTTGAATACATTGTGTTAGTGTAGCCAAAGCATTTCCTGTTAAATCCCCATCATTATCTTGATACCATGTGGTATTAGGATTCATTAATCCATCAGTATCATCACAATCTGTATTGTCTAAAATGTAACCGTTTTGAATGGTGCAAACGGATATACTTACTAAAGGATCACCAAAATTATCTCCATCGGTATCAGCATAATATGTTTGAGGAATTAATGTTCCGAAATTTGCTATGATTGAAACATTGTCGTTTCTCCATGTTGCACCAGACGAACCCATGTTTGTGATATAGAATCTAAAAGTTACTTGAGATAAAGCGTCAAAAGCACTGGATAAATTAACCGTGTCTATTTTGTCAGTTGCAAGAGGTGTTCCTGTTCCTAAATCAGCGACAAAATTATCAATACTAGAACGTAAAGTCCATGTTGGTGTTCCACCAGAAGCACTGATTCTATGGGTGAAAATAATTTTATTAAGATCTAAGGTTGTACAGTCATTGGCTGTAACTGAAAACTCATTATACTCATTTAAATCCAATGTACCTGTTTGGTTCCAATTACTGTTACTGAAAACATTTGCGGACGATGAACAAGTTGTTCCAATTGACGAATAATTGCTAAACAAAGCATTGATAGGTTGAATTGATACTGTGTCGGCAATTACGGGGCAAACTCCTAAATCAGTAAATTCATAAAGACCAATCGCTATTCCTGCCGCAGAAGCATCTGATCCAGAGCAATCTTCATCAATGCCATTATCCAAAATATCAAAAGCAGCTAGATTGATTAAAATATCACTATCGTTGCAATCTATACTATTAGAAACATATCCTGCAGGAGCACTACAAGCAACAATTGATGTTAAAGGATTACCATACATGTCATTATCCGCATCTAAATAGTAAATATTTGAAGCAAGTCCAATAGCACCATTTAAATCATCACAATCACCATCAATTAATGCAAAACCAATTCCAGGATTTTGACAATATAATATACTTGTTCCGGTTCCAAAGGAATCATTATCTGAATCGGTAAAATATGCTGTAAAAATTAAACCATCATCTGAAAAACCATTACAATCGTTGTCTAATCCGTCACAAATTTCTGTTGCATTTGGATAAATTGTACTGTTTGCATCATTACAATCGTCTGAAAGTGTAACATATCCTGCTCCAGGATTCGTACAACTAATTAATGGACTTCCGACCATCGATCCATGTCCATCATTATCTGCATCCAAATAATAGGTTATTGAGGATAAGATTAGATTGTTATTATCATCACAATCTCCCGGAGTTAAAACATAACCAGATGGCTGGATGCATGAAGTTATTGTAACTGACGTATTTCCAATTAAATCCCCATCATTATCTTGGTACCAAATGGTAGTTGGATTAATTAAATTGTCTGTATCATCGCAATCAGTATTATTTAATATGTATCCATTTGGTGGTGTGCACACTAATATATTTACTGCTGGATTACCAAAATTATCATTATCACTATCCGCATAATAAGTTTGAGGAGTCTGAGTTCCAAAATTTGCAATTATTCTTACATTGTCATTTCTCCAAGTTGACCCAGTACCTCCCATATTTGTAATATAAAATCTGAAGGTTACTAGAGATAAAGCATCAAAAGCACTTGATAAATTAATCGTATCCGTTCGATCAGTAGTTAAGGGTGTTCCAGTTCCTAAATCAGTAGCAAAATTATCAACACTTGAGCGCAATGTCCATGTTGGCGTTCCTCCAGTAGAACTGATTCTATGAGTGAAAATAATTCTGTTTATATCTAACGTTGAACAATCATTTGCCGTAATTGAAAATTCATTGTATTCATTCAAGTCTAATGCACTTGTTAGGTTCCAATTACTATTACTAAAAACATTTGCGGCTGGTGAACAAGAAGTTCCAGCAGATGAATAATTGCTAAACAAAGCATTTAGAGGCTGAGTTGTAACTGATAACGCAGTCACTGGGCAAGCAGATACTTGTGTAAACTGATACATTCCTATATCTGATCCTAATGAAGAAGCATCTGATCCAGAGCAATCTTCATCTATTCCATTATCAAAAATATCAGTTGCAGTTGGATTGATTAAAATATTACCATCATTACAATCTAAATTATTAGAAACATATCCAATCGGTTGAAAACACGCAATAATGGTTGTTAAAGGAGTTCCATACGTGTCATTATCTGCATCTAAATAATATATTGTTGATGCAATACCTACCGCAGGATTGAGATCATTACAATCGTTGCTATTTGTCACATATCCTAGCGGCAATGAACAGCCAGTAGTTATGTTGTTCAAATCACCCAATCCGTCATTGTCAGTATCAGCATAATAGGTAATCGATCCAGCTGTAATCGTTAAGTTGATTGTAAGAATACTATCGCAAAGTGCGGCATTGGGAATTGTATCATAATAAGTTCCTGAAACAGTGTATGTTTCATCACCACTTGGAACTGTGTATGAGTTACAAGAAACGGGCGAAATTGTACTTACATTGTTGCAATTTAGTGTCCAATCAATAGAAACATTATCAATAGCCAAACCATGATCTGTTCCTGCATGATCTGGATCTTCCCATTTTATCATTAAATAGTGCGTTGGATTTAAAATCAAACCAGGGATTGAAATATTCGTCAATACAACTTGATTTGCAGCAAGATTTCCATCTAAAGCTGCAC
>Ga0209190_1003426_pt1 | contig 10512 bp, 6 predicted proteins | sample M_140205_XF_Meta_FD_187315 | JGI IMG/M metagenome (GOLD analysis project Ga0209190, IMG submission 187315) | Freshwater microbial communities from Lake Montjoie, Canada to study carbon cycling - M_140205_XF_MetaG (SPAdes) (version 2) | ecosystem: Environmental > Aquatic > Freshwater > Lake... | reverse complement strand
AAAGGGATTATGCAATTCGAGCTTGGTTGGATCCACAAAAACTTGCTTACCTTGGTCTTTCCTCAAATGATGTTGTCAACGCAATCCAACAGCAGAACGCACCCTTGGCAGCAGGAAAACTCGGACAATCACCCAGCCCGGAATTGACCGAAACTCAATATCCCTTCACCGCCTTGGGCCGCCTCGAAACCCCCGAACAATTTGGCGATATCATCCTTAAAACTGTAACTGCTTCCGATAAAGAGCCCAACTCTCCACCAAAATTCGTAAGGCTCAAAGATGTTGGAAGAGTTGAATTAGGGGCACTTCGCTATGATATGTCATCAACCGTGGATGGGTTGCCTTCGGTAGCCTTGGCAATTTTTCAACTCCCAGGTACAAATGCCCTCGATGTTGCTGACAGGGTTAAAAAAAAGATACAGCAACTTGCCAAGAATTTCCCCCCAGGGATGGAATATAGCATTGTCTACGACACCACCCCTTTTATCAGCGAATCCATTGCTGAAGTTTTTAAAACCCTGCGAGATGCAATCATTCTTGTGGGTATTGTGGTTCTGGTTTTTTTACAAAGCTGGCGTGCAACCCTCATCCCCCTCATTGCGGTACCGGTTGCAATCATTGGAACTTTTGCAGTAATGGCCCTGCTGGGGTATTCCATCAACAACATTTCGCTTTTTGGATTGGTGCTTGCGATCGGGATTGTGGTGGATGATGCGATTGTGGTTGTGGAAAATGTGGAAAGATGGCTGCACAAAGGCGCAACGCCTCGTCAAGCTGCCCGCAATGCTATGAAAGAAGTAACCGGGCCGGTGATTGCAGTAGCTCTCGTACTATGTGCGGTCTTTATTCCATGCACCTTTATTAGCGGTATAACGGGCCAATTCTTCAAACAGTTTGCAGTTACCATTTCTGTTTCCACTGTTCTTTCCGCTATCAACTCATTAACCTTGAGCCCTGCGCTTGCAGCAATCCTTCTCAAACCACCGGGCACAAAAAAAGACCCACTCCAATTCCTGCTAGATTTATTTCTCGGATGGTTTTTCTGGCTCTTTGAAAAAACCTTTGGTATCGGCACCAATGTTTATGGATGGATGGTGACCAAGTGCCTTCGTTATTGCGTTTTAGTACTCGCATTTTATTTGTTCATAGTATTCGCAACAGTTTTTTTGTTCTCAAAAATCCCAAAAGGATTTGTTCCTAATCAAGACCAGGGATGGCTTTTGATGAACGTGCTTTTACCCGATGGTGCAAGCCTTCAAAGATCCCAAGAGTTGATGGGCCAGATAGAAAAAGCAACCCTGAAAGTTCCAGGAGTTGCCCACACTTTTACCACCTCCGGCTTTTCATTTCTTTACAACGCTTTTGCATCTAATAATGCATCGATGTTTGTAACATTGGCTCCTTTTAACGAACGAAAGAGCAAAGAACTCAGTGCCGACGCTCTCACCTTTAAAATCAGCGAAACAATCAAACAATTTAATCGAGATGCCAAAGTTCAAGTGCTTCCAACCCCGCCTGTACCCGGAATTGGGATCGCTGGGGGGTTTCAATTAATGGTAGAAGACCGGGGTGATCTCGGTCCAGCGAGCCTCGAGAAAGAAACTCAAAAACTGGTGGATCAAAGGTCTTCCATCCCAGGCATGTACGGACTTTTCACTTTATACCAAGCGCAGACCCCTCAGCTTTTTGCAGATATTGACCGCGATAAAGTTAATGCACTCCAGATCAAAATTCAGGATGTCAACAATGCAATGAATTCAATCATTGGTTCCATTTTTATAAACAACTTCAACGCTTTTGGCAGGTTCTGGCAAGTTACCATCATGGCGGAACCTGAATTCAGAGACAAGCCAGAAAGTCTTGCCCTAATTAATGTAGCCAATTCGAAAGGCCAGATGGTTCCGCTAGGCACGATTGTGAATTTCACCAATACCAACGGACCTAATATGGTCATTCGCTATAATCTATATCCTGCATCGCAAATAGTAGGAATCAATCTGCCTTGGATTTTAAGTTCTGCAGATGCAGTAAAAATAATGGATGAAAAATCACTTGAAGTTCTTTCCCCCTCGATGAAAACCGAATGGACTGGGCTAAGCTTTTTGCAAATCATGGAGAGCCAAGACCTTCGCAATAAGTTGGTATTTCCGCTTTCTGTGATTTTTGTGTTTTTGGTACTATCAGCCCAATATGAAAGTTGGGGGCTGCCTTTGGCTGTAATTTTAGTGGTTCCTGTTTGTATTTTTTCCGCACTGATCGGAACGATCGTAGGAAAGACTGGTATCAACCTCTTTACCGAAATTGGGTTAGTGGTACTTGTTGGGCTTTGCAGCAAGAATTCGATTTTGATCATTGAGTTTGCCAAGCAACTGCATGATGAAGGAAAATCGGTGACCGATGCGACAGTTGAAGCCTGCAAACTCAGGATAAGGCCGATCCTAATGACTTCCTTTGCATTTATTTTAGGTGTGGTTCCACTTGTGATTGCAGAAGGAGCGGGCTCTGAAATGCGCCAGGCTTTGGGCGTTGCGGTTTTCAGTGGCATGCTTGGAGTTACCCTCATGGGTATTCTTTTCACCCCGGTATTTTTTTATGTCATTGAATCCATTGGCAACCTCTCAATATTTAAAACCAAAACTGCAAAAGCCATTAATAAAGGTGCAACTAAGATAATTTCAATCTCCACAATGGGATTACTTACTACATTGCGCAAAAAAAATCTGAATAAAGGCGGGGCGGAATGATATCCCATTTCTTCATCGACAGGCCGATCTTCGCTGCTGTTTTGTCGATTGTAATCACCATCATGGGCTCTGCAGCTCTCACCTCACTTCCCGTTGCTCAATACCCGGATATTTCACCCCCCACGGTGATCGTAACCGCAAATTATCCAGGCGCTAATGCTCAAACAGTGCTTGACACCGTTGCAGCGCCCATAGAGCAGCAAGTTTCGGGCGTCGAAAACATGCTTTACATGTCTTCCCAATGCGCCAACGATGGCAGCTACAATTTGCTGGTGACTTTTAAGTTAGGTATGGATGCCAACATGGCACAGGTTTTGGTGCAGAACCGGGTTTCGCTTGGGCTCCCCAATGTACCCGATCTAGTTCAAAGAGAAGGTGTTGCTGTCAAGAAAATCTCTCCTAGCATCATGATGATTATCAATATGGTTTCGGAGGTAGACGCTGCAACTAAAAAACCATTGTACAACGATCTCTATATGTCTAATTTTGCTACCATCCAGATTCGCGATGAATTACTTCGCCTTCCGGGCGTGGGCAATGTCACCTTCATGGGCCAGCGCGATTACTCCATGCGGGCATGGCTAAACCCTGCAAAAATGACCGCTCTCAGCCTTACAGCCGACGATATTATCACTGCCTTAAGCCAGCAGAATCTACAAGTTGCAGCAGGATCCATCGGGCAGGAACCTGCCCCCAAAGGCCAGCAACTCCAACTAATCATCAATACCATAGGTAGGCTTTATGATGTCGAACAATTTGAAAATGTCATTATCAAGGTAACACCGCCCACAGTTTCCGCCCCGGTTTCCACCCTCGTCAGATTAAAAGATGTCGCCCGGGTAGAACTTGGCTCGCAACAATATGACCAGATTTGTTCCCTCGATAATCAACCCTCGGTTGCTCTTTCTGTTTATCAGCTTCCAGGATCGAACGCTATTTCAACAGCTAACGGCATATACGAGAAAATGAGCGCTTTAAAGAAACGCTTTCCTCCGGGCTTGGATTACAAGATTGTTTACGATACCACACCTTTTATTAAAGATTCCATTCTGGAAGTTTTTAAGACCCTGCGGGATGCAATCATCTTGGTGGCACTCGTGGTGTTGATATTTTTGCAAACATGGCGCGCAACTCTCATTCCCCTTATTGCAGTGCCCGTTGCAGTGGTCGGAACATTCGCAGCAATGGCTGCTCTTGGTTTCAGCTTGAACAACCTGTCACTGTTTGGCTTGGTACTTGCCATCGGGATTGTGGTGGATGATGCAATTGTGGTAGTGGAAAATGTGGAGCGCTGGTTGCATGAAGGCCTTTCCCCACGCGATGCTGCACGAAAAGCAATGACCGAAGTAACAGGGCCCGTCATTGCAGTTGCCTTGGTTTTATGTGCTGTATTTATACCATGCGCATTCATCAGCGGAATCACCGGCCAATTTTTTAGGCAATTTGCAATTACTATTTCTGTCTCCACCATCATTTCGGCATTCAACTCTCTTACATTAAGCCCGGCTTTAGCAGCACTCTTACTTCAACCAAAAGGCGCAAAGAAGGACATCTTACAAAAAATACTCGACTTTTTCTTCGGTTGGTTTTTCTTACTATTCAACAAAATCTTTAACCTTGGAACGACAGCCTACGGCGGTACAGTTCGACTTATGCTGAAACTTTCCTTCCTAGCACTATTAGTTTATGGCGGGCTATTGTATGGGACCTATCATTACTTCAAGATTACTCCCACAGGATTCATACCACCACAAGACAAAGGATATCTTCTGGCAAATGTGCAGTTGATCGATGCCGCATCGGTACAAAGAACCGCAAAAGAAATACAAACCCTCTGTAAGATAGCTGAAGAAACTGAAGGGGTGGACCATACTGTGGGCATCGCAGGGCAATCGTTATTAATCGGGGCGAATGCCCCAAACTTGGGCTCTGTTAACATCATTCTAAAACCATTTGAAGAACGAATAAAAAAGGGACTGACCAGCGAATACATAAGCGCAAAGATAACCCAACGCTGCCGTAAAGAAATCCCTAGTGCAATGGTTAACTTATTCGGGCCCCCGCCCGTAGATGGGTTAGGCACTGCAGGCGGGTTTAAAATGATGATTGAAGATCGCGGCCCTGTCGGGCTGGAAAGTTTACAAAAAACCACCGATAACCTTGCAGTAGCGGGCAACAACAGTTCCATGCTTCAAGGTGTTTTTACGGGCAGCCGAGGTGACACCCCATGGATTTATCTGGATATTAACCGCGACAAAGTCATGGCTCTTGGTTTACAGATGCAGGATGTCTTTGAAACTTTACAAGGCTTCCTAGGGTCATATTATGTGAACAACTTTAATCTCTTTGGCAGATCTTGGCAGGTAAATATTATGGCAGACGCGGATTTTCGCCAATCAATAAACGACCTATCGCTAATCAAGATCCGCAACAAATCGAATCAGTTGGTTCCCTTGGGTGCATTCATGAGCTTTGCAAACTCCTCCGGTCCTAACTATCTTATTCGCTACAACATGTATCCTGCAACCGCATTATACGGGAATAATGCCAAAGGCTTCAGTTCAGGGCAATCAGCACAAGAAATGGAAGCCATTGCCAATAAGATACTTCCCCGGGACATGGCTTTTGAATGGACAGAACTTTCATTTCTCCAATTCGAATCGGGCAATACCGCAGCGATCGTATTCGGCCTTGCGGTGATATTTGTGTTCTTAGTGCTAGCAGCACAGTACGAAAGCTGGAGCCTTCCTTTAGCGGTAATATTAGTGGTTCCCATGTGCTTACTATCCAGCTTATTTGGTTTACAATTATTCAATATGGATATCAATATTTTCACGCAGATTGGATTTGTTGTTTTGGTGGGCCTCGCCAGCAAAAATGCAATCCTCATTGTGGAATTTGCAAAGCAATTATTTGACCAGGGTAAACCTTTAAAAGAAGCTACCGTTGAAGCTAGCAAACTAAGATTAAGGCCAATTTTAATGACTTCGTTTGCGTTTATTCTAGGGGTAGTACCCTTGGCACTTTCAGAAGGCGCAGGTGCGGAAATGCGTCAGGCTCTGGGCATCGCAGTTTTCTTCGGCATGCTCGGAGTTACTTTCCTGGGGATTTTTTACACCCCTGTTTTCTTTTATGTCATCTTGTGGATCACAGGAGCAAAAAGGACTGTACCACTAGAAAATGAACACTCAGTCCAGACACCAGAAACCAACAACAATCATCATGGCTGAGTAAGTTTTTTATGTGTTTCTAACCTAGGGCGTAAACCAAAAAAGTTAACTCCTGTACCGCCATCCGGAGCGCACGATCCTTTATCAAGTGCCTTAACAGAAGGCATGCTTTTCATCTTGTAATCATCAATACCGTTTGGTTTAAAATACGGATGCGCAGACGGGCAACTCTTTATTTTATAACAACCCATACCATCTGGTTTAAAGTATTCTAGGGCACTTGGCATGGGTTTGGTTTTGTAATCATCCGGACATTTTGGGCACCGAGTATCCGATGCGATCAACGCACCAAGCGAACCAAGCAAGACTCCAACCCCAATCATTAACCTTGTAAATGAACGTATCATTTTTTGGGTTCCTCTAGCTTGGTTTCAGGCTGAGGGCGAAGTATTTCCGTTTTGGGTAATGGTAATTCCTTGGGTCCCCCTGCTATTAATCCACCTTCCTCACATCCATCCAATCTTACCTGCCAACCACCACCTAATGACTTATAAATACTTACCATACCTCGGGCATATGTTTGCTGATAAAGGGCTAATTCCATTTCCCGCGATATTCGCTTTTCTTGAACCAATGAAACCCTGTTGAAATCCGCAGTGCCTGCTTTATATTGCACAATTACAATATCGCTTGCCTTAAGAATTGAAGCAACCGAAACTTCCATTTCCTTGATCGCATCCCCACTTTTTACATATTCCACGATAGCATTTTCAACATCTTTCCCAGCATTAACTAGTGAGTATTGAAACTTGGCAACATTCACCTGAAAGTTCGCATCCTGCATTTTCACATTGTTCAACAATCTTCCATAATTGAAAATATTCCAACTTAAGCCTGGCCCAATGGTGCCATAGGCCGCAGGGGAAGTGAATAATGCCGTATTATTCATCGCATTGTAACCAAAGGAACCATTGATATATAAATGTGGGAACAGTTCCGACATTGCCACGCCAATCTTGGCGCACTGGGCGGCGGCTTGTCTTTCTGCCATCCGCACATCAGGCCTTCTTGTAATCAGTTGTGCGGGAATGCCAACTGCAACCTCTTTAGGCGGAGCGGGTATACCTTTTTTTGTCAACTTTTTGCCAAGGTCTTCTGGTGAAATACCAAGTAAGGTGCAAAGCGTATTATTTTCTAATCGCTGCAAGCGAAAAAACATATGAACCGAAGCTTCAAAATTACTTAAATCGCTCTGCGCTTGATCAACATCTAATTCACTGGAAAGGCCAGCAGCGAACTTAGCTTTGGCAACCTGCAAACTGATTTTCTGATACTCAATGTTTTCCTTCAACAAGTCCACCACCCGCTCACAATAACGATATAGCACATAATGTTCGCCTATCTCTCCTAACATCGAAACCATTACTTCATCATAATTTTCTATTGATGCATCAAGTTGATCGCTGGAAGATTCGATTGCTCTGCGGTACCGACCCCAGAAATCTAACTCCCAAGCCATATTAAACCCAAAATTATATTGTGGGTAATAATTTTGCGGAATCAAATTGACGCCATTAAACGATCTATTTGCAACTGCCGTGCTCAAACCATATTGGGTAAAACTACTTGTCATGCTTTGGCTTTGGGGCATGAGTTGACCCAATGCAATTGCAAGATCTGCCCGAGATGCCATTACCCTGTAACCAGCTTCTTTCAACTTCAGACTCTGACTGGTAGCAAAACAAATCAATTCATCCAAATTGGGATCATTGAAATTCTTCCACCAATTCCTGTGTTCTTCAGGATCGGTGCGAATACGCGAATCATCCTTATCAATCCAATCAACGGCAACCGGTGCAGGGGGCTTAGAATACTCCGGCCCTACCTTCATTCCATGATCCCAATATTCTTTTACTGGGCCTGGAATACAACCGGTCAGGGAGAGCGAAAAGCCCACCATTAGAGATATCCAAAACTTTGTGTCAATTTTCAATTCAGCACATCCATGTTAAGGAAGCATCTTTGCGATGTTATAATCTGCAACCTTGTATTAATCGGCAAACTACCCTCAAAGAACTATCAAATTTATCTGATTTCATTAAAGTTGATAAAAACGATTTTTAGAACCCGCCTTAAAAGTAAAAATGGGAGAGATATGCAGAGTGGGATTTCAGTCCTGATCTTTTTCTCGGATCTTTAATTGTAATTTATGTTTCCTTATTAAAACTACCTTCGTAAGCCGATTAATTAACACAGGTTGCATAATCGTCACTACTGGATTGAATCTTGGTTTTTAAGTTCTCCGAGCTTTCTGGCACTAAATATACTTTTCATCTAGTGAAAAGCGTAGCTTTATTGTTTGTTATGCTGGGTGTTTTAATGCTCGTTTCTTCTTCCCTACATGCACAAGATCCAGCAGAAGAATTAAAGCTTTTCATCAAAGCCCAACAAGCTAAAATGGATGAACAATCTAAAGTTTTAGAACAACAAAAAATACTAATCCTAGAACAATCCAAATTACTTAAACAACAAAGCGAGCGACAAAACCCTACTTCGGATCCAGAACTCCCAGCTACACCTAAATTTTCCCTAGAGTCCAAAGAACTCCAAAAACTTCCCAGCCTCGAAGAGTTAACAGACATTACCAAAGAAACCACGCCTAATCGTCGCGGGCCTAATTGGCCAGTCAAAGATAACGGTATGATGGCAACCTGGGGAAAAGATGGCAGACTCACCTTTGAATCGGAAGACAAAGCCTTCAAGGCACGCATAGGCGGACTCTTCCAAATGGATTTTGGATTTTATAGCATTGATCCCTACGCCCAAAAACTATTACCAGATTCAGGATTACAACAAGGCTCCGAGTTTAGGCGGGCAAGGTTACGAAGTGATGGGAATTTCTGCACCTACATGGAATGGGTTTTTGAAATGGACTTCTCTAGGGCATCAGATAATCGTAGAGATATCCTAACTGCGCCTGATCCCAATTCACCTTCTAAATTTTACTTAATCACTAAACTTGGATAGCATGGGTTCGACTGCTGTCCTTCTACAAGCTATCAAAGTATACTTTTACCACACTTACGCCGGGCACCGACCTTGATTCCACCAATCGGGCGCCAGGTGCCTGATTCACCCAGCGCTCAATTCGATTGGTGATGGTTTTCTCTATCGAAGAAGCAGGCATACCGGGGTAATAAGTCAGCACTTGTACTGCAGGCGCCTTGAACACAGGCAGAATATCTATGGGAATACTTAAAATTGAAAGCGAACCCAGAATGACAAGCATTCGAGCAAAACGGTAAAGGCCGTTATTACTCTGGCTTCAAGACTGAAAAACCCTTCGCTGGTTTGAAACCTTTTGTAGAATCGCCTATCAAATTGTCTCCCTGTAAATCCATCTTCCGCAGGCCGGAAGCTGTACTGAAATCAAGTTCTTTGAAGTTGACCCAGATGATATTAGGAGAAAGAGTGGATTCGTAATAAAAATTCCCGTTGGTAAGATCGATGACCGTACGCCAGCGGGTAGGGCTATTGTGCGGCTGGCCCGAAACCATTGCCTTTACATCTACTTCTGAAAAAGGCTGTGAAACATTTCGCATCACGCTAAAAACATAAGCGACAGATTCACGATAATTTGAAGCTTTGGGTAATCCCTGCAAATAATATGCAGCCCGAACAAAACGATCTGCTGCAGCACTGCTTCCGGGCAGTGGGTCATTTCCGCCAAAGCCTTTATAGTTGGCTAATTTCTCCAATTGCTTTGAAAACACTGGGTCATTGGTCATCACCGTATGCTTGCGGCTATGGTATACCTTTGGCTTTCCATTTTGATATTCGATGATAACAGAATCCCCTGTAGAATCTTCGAATGCCAAATGTGTACTTGCCTTTAATCCATCAAATTTAGTGGTAACTATTTGAAAGGGATCTTTCTCGAATACAGCGGCAACTTCCGCAACAGAAGCAAAGTTATCCAGACAGTATTGCAACCAAACCCCCAAGCTCATCGCTGGTCGGTTTAGATCACGGGCACCATAATCCGAAGCGCCAAGCCATAACATATGCCCAGCAAGGCCTTTTTCATTAACGCCATCTACTACCCCCGCACCCTCGCGCACTAATGCCAACTGCCCGTATTTGGATTTCCACTTAACAGAGTTTGTGCCTACCAACCCATCCCGCTCAATTCCACGGGGGATGACAAAGAAATCAACCGCCATATCATTGATCCAGTCCATGTTTCTACCAACAGTCACAGCATGGCCATCGGTATTCCACAAGGCGCGCGAACAAGCCAGAACCGATGTTGCAAACATCGTGATACCTAAAAGCACAGCCATGAATTTTTGAATCAACATTCGCATTTAACATTTCTCCAGAAGTAAAACACTTAACTTATCCCATATCACTATACATGAATCTTAAGATATCTGGTAACCTTCGAGCAAGCTTCAAATAAAAAAGGCCCCTTGATTACAAGGAGCCTTTTGGTTGAGCCTTTTCACTTGACGAACGAATCAATTACAAGCCTTCAACTTCATAACCCTTGCGGTAGGTCTTACGCACAAACTGGTTCGCATCCTTGAAGTTGGTGA
>Ga0209190_1003424_pt1 | contig 10515 bp, 8 predicted proteins | sample M_140205_XF_Meta_FD_187315 | JGI IMG/M metagenome (GOLD analysis project Ga0209190, IMG submission 187315) | Freshwater microbial communities from Lake Montjoie, Canada to study carbon cycling - M_140205_XF_MetaG (SPAdes) (version 2) | ecosystem: Environmental > Aquatic > Freshwater > Lake... | reverse complement strand
GCGTTGACTTGTATAGGCCCCCCGTCATCCGGTCCAACATGTCGCCGATATTGCAGACAAAGGTGTTTTCAACTGGTGGCGCAGGCGTCCAACCCGTTTTTGTTTTAACCTCAAGTCCACCGCAGGCGTCCTGCTTCAAGATGGTCAACACGCCATAGTCGGTATGCTCACCGACCCCCCATTGGTGCTGTTGGCTCAGGTCAGGCACCGGATAATGAAATATCCGAAAGAGCAGCAAAGGATCTTTGGTGTACCGCTCGTGAAAATAATTTTCTTCCAGACCCAGGCTAAGAGACAACGCACCCATAAGGGCATGTCCCAACGCCGTCATTTCATCCATGTAGGTCAGGACCACAGTGCGAAGGTCACTGGGCTCGGCAGGAAAAAGGTTTGCGCCATGCATGGGCTTGCCTGCGATCACCGCCGGGTGACGGTCCGACAATTCCTGGCCGAAATAAATGCCCTCCTTGATGTCAGGCAATCCCGAAGTCAACTCAACACCGACTGGAAAAAAACCCCGCCAGGCGCGACCAGCCTTGGCCATCGCAATCTGCATTTTGATGTCGTGGCTTTGGGCAAAAAAATCACGGCTCAAGGCCTCGATTTTATTCTGCAGATCGAGGCTGATTCCGTGACCGGAAACATAGAAAAATCCAACCTCGCGGCAGGCCCGTCCAATGGCACGGGCGACAGAGAGCTTGGAATCAGCGCATCCCCTGAGGCCGGCAATGTCGATCAGTGGCACTTGAACTGGAATTTCCATCGGAACCTCCCCAAAAGGAATCTACCCCGCACTTCTTCTTCTGGAATGGCTTTTCCGTTGTAAAATCGGGCCATTGATGGTTTTTTAAGCCATCAAAACAGGCAACGGGGTTGATGCCCATCATCCTAATCCAGAAGCAGGCAAACGGCATGGAAGAAAAGCAGAGTTATCCATTCTCAATCATTGAGAAAAAATGGCAACGCCACTGGCTGGACAACAAAACCTTTAAGACTCCGGACCCAGACGACGCGTCGGGCCCAAAGAAGCCCAAGTACTATATTTTGGACATGTTCCCCTACCCGTCTGGCGACGGCCTGCATGTCGGCCATCCAGAAGGCTACACCGCAACCGACATCGTCGCCCGGTTCAAGCGCATGAATGGCTTTAATGTCCTGCACCCCATGGGATGGGACGCCTTTGGCCTGCCCGCAGAACAGCATGCCATCAACACCGGAACCCACCCGCGAGTCACGACCGCCAAGAATATCAACCGGTTTCGCGAACAGATCCAGTCTCTTGGCCTGAGTTACGACTGGGACCGTGAAGTCGATACGACGGATCCCAGCTATTACAAATGGACCCAGTGGATCTTCTTGAAACTGTTTCAACGCGGGCTCGCCTACGAATCCCACGAACCAGTGAACTGGTGCCCAGCCCTTGGGACCGTCTTGGCCAACGAAGAGGTCATCGACGGCAAATCGGAAAGGGGTGGCCATCCGGTCGTCCGCAAACCAATGCGCCAATGGGTCCTGAAAATCACTGCCTATGCCGAACGGCTTCTTGACGACTTGGATCTGGTCGATTGGCCGGACAGCGTCAAGGAAATGCAGCGCAACTGGATCGGCAAAAGTGTCGGCGCCGAGGTTGAATTCAAAATCGCAGAAAATGCAAATTCAAATAAACCTCAAGGCTTCACTGTTTTCACAACAAGGCCCGACACTCTTTTTGGCGCAACGTTCTGTGTCCTGGCTCCGGAGCATCCACTGGTCGAAAAAATCACCACGCCGGCACAGCAAGATGCGGTGGCGTCCTACGTCGAGGAAACAAAACGACGCAGCGACATGGAGCGGACCGGCCTGAATACTGAAAAAACCGGTGTCTTCACCGGCGCGTTTGTCATCAATCCGGCGAACAACGAAAAAATTCCGGTTTGGATCGCCGATTACGTGATGATCACCTATGGCCACGGGGCCATCATGGCGGTTCCCGGACATGACGAACGCGATTATGAATTCGCTAGCAAGTTTGAACTCCCGATCCACCGGGTCCTGACGGGATCATCAGAATCCACTGAACCCGGTGAATCCAGCGGACCTGCCCACACTGGCGACGGCATTTTGATCAACTCTGGTTTCCTGAACGGTATGGACAAGGCTGCAGCCGTCCATCGCATGGGTCAGTGGCTTCAAGAGCACAAACTCGGCAAGCCAACCGTCACCTATAAACTGCGCGACTGGCTGTTCTCACGCCAGCGCTACTGGGGCGAGCCATTTCCCATCGCGCAGGATAAAGACGGCAACGTCGTGACGGTTGACGAATCTGAACTGCCGGTTTTATTGCCAGAGCTTGAAGATTTCAAGCCATCTGGAAACGGCGAATCCCCACTTTCGCGATCGAAAGATTGGTTGGAATATAAAAAAGACGGCAAGGCGTACCGGCGGGAAACCAACACGATGCCACAGTGGGCTGGCAGCTGCTGGTACTATCTGCGCTACATCGATCCCCACAACGATCACGCGGCATGGGATAAATCGAAAGAGAAATACTGGATGCCCGTCGACTTGTATGTCGGCGGCGTCGAACACGCGGTTTTACATCTTCTCTACGCACGCTTTTGGCACAAGGTCCTCTTCGACTGCGGCCTGGTTTCGACCAAAGAACCCTTCCAGCGCCTCGTCAATCAAGGAATGATTTTGGGAGAGAATGGCGAGAAAATGTCCAAGAGCCGCGGCAACGTGGTAAATCCCGACGACATCATCCGTGAATGGGGGGCCGATTCACTGCGCCTCTACGAAATGTTCATGGGACCTTTGGAAGCCACAAAACCATGGCAGACCGCAGGCATTGTCGGCTGCCACCGGTTCCTGCGCCGCTTTTGGAAAATTTTTGTAACGGATGAAGGTCAGCTCAGTGGACTAGTCCAAGCAAAAGAAGACAGCGAAACATTTAAGCGGGCCCTGCACAGGACAATCCAAAAGGTAACGCTGGACACCGGAGCCATGCGATTCAACACTGCGATCGCCGCGATGATGGAACTGGTCAACGCTGCCTACAAGGAGCCTGGGATTTCTCTCGCTTCCGGTAAGGTCATGACATTACTTCTGGCATCTTATGCACCGCATATGGCTGAAGAAATCTGGGCGAAGCTTGGGCACACAGACACGCTTGCTTATGAACCCTGGCCGAAATTTGACCCAGCCCTGTGTGAGGTCGACTCCGTCACCCTTTCCATCAGTGTAAATGGCAAGATGCGCGGCACCATGGAAGTGACCAAGGACGCCACCCAATCCGACGTGCTCGCCGCCGCAAAAGCCCTTGAAGGGGTCCAGCGCCATCTGGAAGGAAAACAGATTCGCAAGGAAATCTACGTTCCGGGAAAAATCGTCAATTTTGTGGTTTCCTGAGGACTGATGGAAAATCTTGCAGGGACCTATTTATTTTGGAAGTGGTTGCACATCGTGGCAGTCATCAGTTGGATGGCGGGTATTTTATACCTTTACCGGCTTTTGATTTATCACAGCGAACGCGGCACCAAAGATCACTCCATCCATGAACTGCTTTCCCTGATGGAGCATCGGCTCTACCGGTACATCACGATTCCGGCCATGCTTGTCGCAGCCTTCGCCGGGCTGTTCATGGTTGCTTTGGTGCCCGATCTTGGCAGGACCGGATGGTTCGGGAGCAAGTTCGCCCTGGTCCTCATTCTCATGCTCGCCACATTTTATGCGGGCAAACTACAGCGAGACGCGGCCATTGATGCGAGCCGGTTGCCGAATTCGAAAACACTTCGGTTTTTGAACGAGGTTCCGACGCTTTTGATGCTGGCTATTGTCGCTCTTGTGGTCTTCAAACCGTTTTAGTCCGGAGCCCTGTGAACCAATCCCCTTCAAAAATGCGATCCAGGATCGGAACGATTTTGCTCGCGCTGACGGTCGCCGGGATTGTCCTATACAAGGTCGCAAACAGGCAACTCAACGAGCAGGCTGCCCTGCGTCTGGAATCACGCCTGGCATCTTTGGAATTAAAAACCGGAATCAAGACAGTTCCCGTTGGGTTTTCCGTCGGCTTTGGCACCATGCGCATCGATTCATTGCAAATCATTTTGCCCACAGGCGACCGGCTCTCGAGAAAATTATCAGCACCAAAGGCAGATCCTGAACCGGATATTGTTGAACTTCTGCAACAAATTGAACCGGCCTTGCGATCACTGATCCGCGAACTGCGCACTAGTTCTGACGAACCTAAATCGAAGTCAATTATGCCCATGATCGTCAGATGGTTTTTGCCGACCCGAGTTGTCTTTGATATCGCTAAAACCGAGATCATCGCAGATCGAACCAGTTCCAACTCCGGAAAAAACGAATTGATTCTGGGTGCCACAGAATTTCACGTCCGCCTTGACCGGCGTACACCAAGAATTCATTTTCACGCAAAAGAACTTCAATTAACTGGATTTGTGCCTGAAACCAACGTCAGCGGGCATGTGAGGCTATGGCCCAAAACTGGCGCGATTGAACTAACAGCTTCACAAACTCCCGACGCAAAATACCACGGATGGGGCCTTCGCATCCGGACGGGTGTTGACACAAGAAAAGTCGAAGTCTCGATCAACGGTGCCCACATGCCGCCGTCCCTTGCATCGCTTTTTGGCAATTTCATTGTTCCTTCAACCGATACAACCTTTGAATCCAATCTCGAGTTGAACCAGCTTGGCACAGAGATGGTGTCCTTTAATGCCTCTATGAAATTTCGCGACCTGTATGTCCATAACAAGGCGATTGCGCCGACAGAAATCGGACCACTGCACTTGGACGCTAATTTCAATGGCACGTTTGATCCTGCCAGTTCTGAACTGATCATTGATCACGGACGGATCCAACTGCCAGCTCAACTTGATTTTGAACCCGCCGAACGAAACATGGCGCAGAGGTCAAACTTCGACTTTGAAGTTGCGGGGGCCCTCGAACCAGCCATTATTGTCAATCTCCGCGCGAATGGACCCGTCGCGTTGCCTAAACCGGCGCAACGCCTACTCACCCGTTATTTTCCACCATCCTCAAAAAGGTCGCCCCCCGCGATCTGGTCCATCAGAGCTTTTGTCTCGCGCACCCCCTGTCAGGCCTTGGTCGACATCCTGCCCGGCAAGTTGGCTCCGGCACTGCATGACTTCACGCTTACCGGGGACTTCATGGGGATTTTAACGGTGACATGGCCAAAAGAAAGGCCCGCTGATTTTCAACTACAGATCAGCCACGACGAATTCACTTGTCAGGTCGCACACGAACCCGATTTGTACGCGACCAAAACACTGAACGGTCCGTTAAGTGTTCAGAGGCGATCCCGCGGGATGCCTAACCGGAACATTGATTTGTCGGCGGAGAATCCTGCCTTTGCGCCATTCCGCAACATCAGCCGTTCCTTTGTCACTACCGTTGTGGCCGCAGAAGACACCAGTTTTTGGAATCACACTGGTGTCGCATCTTTTACCTTCCTTGATGCGTTGCGAGATAATTTGGCTGTGGGACACCTTGCTCGCGGCGGTTCAACAATTACCATGCAACTGGTTAAAAACCTCTTGCTCACCCACGATCGAACGGCAAGTCGCAAAATCCAGGAGATTTTTCTCGCTTGGCATCTCGGCCAGACGGTGACGAGAGAAAGAATCCTTGAACTTTACGCAAACGTTATCGAATTCGGACCCAATATTTTTGGTATTGGAGAAGCCGCAGATTTTTATTTTGGGAAAACGGCAGAAGACCTGACTCTCAAGGAAAGTGTCTTTTTAGTCAACCTGCTGCCAGCACCAGTGAGCCGAGCCGAAGCCTTCTGTCGTCATCATCAGCCAACCGAAAATTTCAGCCTGTTGATGGACAACCTTCTTACTCGAATGCGCACCCTCAAGATCATCAATGACGATCAATGGAATCGCGCGACTGCAGAGCGCCTGATATTTCGCTCCGACGACGACGCCATCGCAAAACTCTGTCACCCCACAAAGGAAGCCACATGAAACTGGTCCCTGCTACAGAATCTCTTGCGCGCTATCTGTCGGATCATGCGACGGCTCTGCATCGTGCCATGCTCCCCGGTGAAGCCCTGGCCCTCGAGGACCTCCGCCGGGAGACCCTTACAATTGTTGGCAGTGAGATGCAGATTGCCCGTGAGCAGGGGTCCTTCCTGTATCTCATCGCCCGGTTGACAGGGGCCAGACGGGCCATCGAATTAGGGTGCTTCACGGGATATTCTGCGATCTCAATCGCAGCGGCCCTGCCACCAAACGGTTTGCTCGTCACGATCGACAAGGATGAAGAAAACATGGCCGTGGCGCGTCGTTATTTTACGCGCACAGGCCAGTCCGGAAAAATTCTCCCAAAGATTGGGAACGCCCTGGACGAACTTGAAAAGTTATTTGAGGAGCACGGACCAGAGAGTTTTGACCTTGCATTCATCGATGCCGACAAGGGACCGATGCTGGATTATTTTGAACACTGCCTAAAATTAATCCGGGTCGGCGGTCTGATTCTGGCCGACAACACCCTGTGGAACGGCGATGTAACAAACCGGTCCAGCCAGGATAAATGCACCATTGCAATCCAACAGTTCAACGACGCGGTGTCCAGAGACCCTCGGGTGGAAGCCACATTGGTCAATGTCGCCGATGGCATCATGATGCTACGTAAAAAATAATCATAAACTGCTCTACATCGCTGCGCCTGGCGGGGCCACCGCCAGCACACCAAGCGGCCAGACCTTCTGCGCCCCGCGACCTTGCTGCTTCAGATCAATCATCACATTGTGCGCGCCGACGTAAAGATCCAGGCGGCACTGCAGCCGGTCCACGCGTTTGGTCGTGCACCACGTCCGGCGAGATAAGCATTTCACGTTGTCACGCACCATGGCGCAGGTGTGGTTCAGGGAAAACAGCGGATCCCAACCGCCGGCTTTCAGTTCGCCTTGGCCGACGACGCACCCTCTGCGCCCCTTGAAGGTCTTGTGTTTCGCGCCGGGCAGGTGCTGTCTCACAAGTTTGGGATAGCGCGGACATTGATCGGACTTCACAAGGAGGTCGGCCGAGGCCACGTGTGAGATCGTCGCCAAAGCCATACCTAGAGCATGTTTGCGGTGATCAACTCGTTTGCCATAGCGACACCGCGAGATGGCGGCAAGGCGCCCTTTGGCGGGCATGCTGGCCGCAGTGGCCGACAAGATGATGCGGCTGCCCTCTTCGACCGCCACGGCGATGGCAACGGGCTTGCACTTGCTGTGTTCAAAAGCCTCCATTTCGTCAAAAACAGCAGTTTTTACTGATTTTCTCATCCCGGCTAGGCGTACCGCGTGGGCCGCCTGCGAGAATTTCGCCATGCGCACCAGCTTGCGTGCCACGGTGATTTGGGTTGTCGAACATAGTTTTGCAGCGCGGCGTTGGGAAACTCCCGAAATCAGAAGCATGAAAATTGGTTGGTGTAAATCGGGCCGTTTTTGACCCTCGTCGAGAGAGCCTGATGTCTGGGAAAACTGGGACTTACAGCCTTTGCAGAGGAACCTCTGGCGCTTTTCAGCATGCGTATTTTTTCGCTGAAAATATCCCTTTTTGATGACTGAAAGTGATGTCTCGCAACGTGGGCAGCGCATGTGCACCTCCTTTATGGAGGGCACTGTGGATGGGCGAGGGGCGTGGCTTGAAGTGGCATCTGAAGTCAGGCGCAGCTATGTAGAGCAGTTTATGATTTTTTAACAAATTCGGACTTGAGGCCCATCGCCCCGAAGCCATCGATCTTGCACGAAATATTATGTCCATCACTGGAATCGACGAGGCGAATATTTTTCACCTTGGTCCCGACTTTTACCGAGCTTGACGACCCTTTGACTTTCAAGTCTTTGATGACCGTTACCGTGTCACCTTCTTGCAAGGCGTTGCCGTTGGCATCTCGCACCACGAAGCCTTGAGCATCGCCCCCGCCGCCATCCTGAGGCGGCGCCAACGAACTTGTCTCATGGGAACAATCAGGACAGACCCAAAGGCTACCGTCATTATAGATATTCTCGGAACTACATTTGGGGCAAACGGGATCCGTTTTCATCGATTTTCCCATCGAAATAAAAGAATCCTGAGACTCTATCAAAAAAAAGCGTACCCCGAACCGGATCCTTCGACCCGGTCAGTAAGTAATGCTCTGGGTTGCGCTATAGACGATAAAGGCAGGATATCCTGGGATGCGGTCCAGTAACTGGGCTGTCGCCCCGAAAGTATAGGTACTTCCGCTGTTCAAAAGCTTGTCAGGAATAACCACTGACTCCGTGGTGGATGCCACCGAAGGAGACTCGTAAATTTTCACCCCGTCCGAATCGTTAATGGACACCGACCACGAATAGCTCGTGAGATCGCCGAACGGAGCAGAAGTCGTAACCTTGGCAACCGTCCGGGTCGGACCATTCCATGTGAAGGTCAATGTCCCCAGATCAATGTTAGGGAATGTGAAGGGATATTCAGCAAACACCGGGGATTCCGTGGAACCAAACCCGAGCTGCAAAAACAGAGCCTGAAAAGGACGCGGCGCCTTTCCCGTGCCGAGCAAAACCTTTTTAGCGTAAATCAAATCACCGGAAAATCCGTCCTCGCTGGCCCCGTCATCCAACAGGCGCTTATCCCATGCTGCCTCGGGGGTCGTCCCACTGGCTTCAATCACCGATCCGTTGAGAAGGGCAAGAGGGCCGCGCACTTGAACGCTGAGTGGCGATACGCCAGAGCGAAGTTTAGTGGCCAAGGTCAAATAAGTTTTACTCGTGGCCGGATGGACCTCGATGGATGCCGCCAGGAATTCGATCCCGGTTCTGAAATTCTGATCACTATAGGATTCTGCCGTATCAACGACCAGATTGCCGTTGGCGTCGGTATCAACGACGTCCAATGTGCCATCTGCGTCATCGTCCGAATCAAAAACATTTAACAAACCATCGCCATCGAGGTCGGGGTCGAGCTCGTTAACGATCCCGTCGCCATCCAAATCTACCGAACTGAGTCCGACGAGTCCCAAACTTGATGAGCCGCTGGGGGCTCCGTCACCGTCTTCATCGGATACCGTATTGGTGGCCAGCGATATGCCGTCCATCGACTGCGGGGTGACGACGTAGCCACGGTGGATGAGCCGCGGCAGATTTGATTTGGTCATGGTAAAAAAAGTTTGAAGCTTGCCGGCTGTTTCCGAGGCCACCGCAAACGTTGCACGCACCAAATAATCTGGAGACAGCAGGTTAAGTCCATGGGGCACGGAAGGGCGCACGCCAGAAATGGTGAAAATCCCGGAACTGTTGACCTCGCCGACCCGGGAAATTCCCGTGTCACGCTCCGTTAAAACGACCACCCAACCCGCCATGCGGCTCTGCCCGCCTGATTGGCCTGCGATCGATCCACTGATTGTGTCTGAGCCGTAAAGGGCACCGCTGCTGCTGCTGCCGGTTGAATCGCTTTCCGAGCTGCCTGAACTGCCACATCCTGCTGCCCCAAAAGCCAGCAGAAATATCATGTTGAAACCGAGCATCACCCTATGCAGTGACGAGCGCGTCCCAGAGATCTGCGATGGAAGTTCTTTAAACAAATTCCGATGATCCTCTATAATCTCTTCAGCAGAATACGAACCCGATGATCTCGTTTCGGAGCAGACGCGGGTTTGTTTAGCAAAAAATACAAACCGAAATTAAAATAATCTTTTATTTCAGGCACTTAATGAATTTCGAGGCTCGGATTTATGACCGCTGACGGGCGTTTCACTAAAGTCAACGATGGGTTCAACTGCCTATTTTGCGGGCGCGAGGTACCCCCTGCTCCCCAGACCTGTCGCGACCATTGCACCTGGTGCCTGCACTCGCGACACGTCGACATCAACCCGGGAGACCGGGCGAACCCCTGCCAAGGGCTTTTAAAACCGGTCGGTTACGAGACGACTGGCAACAAGGGGCTGATGATTCATTACCAATGCGAGCGTTGCGGCGAACACCACCGCAACCGGACGGCTCCGGATGATGACTACGACGCCGTATTAAAACTACAAGGCAGCTTTAAAATCCCTTAAAATCCCTTGCAACAAAACCCCGTCGGCTCTACATTGCGCGACGGGAAGGGGCCTGCTCGCAAACAGCAGGTCCGGCAAAGCGGACCATCGCGGTGGAACGGGGTCAGACCGGTAACGGAATGGCTTTGGACCATGGAGGAAAGTCCGGACTCAACAGGGCAGGATGCTGGCTAACGGCCAGGCGGGGCAACCCGACGGAAAGTGCAACAGAAAGCAAACCGCCAACCCGCAAGCTGAAAGGCCTGCGGCGGTAAGGATGAAACGGTGTGGTAAGAGCACACCAGCGGTTTGGCGACAAACCGGCTCGGCAAACCCCATCCTGAGCAAGACCAAATAGGAGGACACGGCGCAGGCAACTGCACCGGCTGCTGGCCCGGCAGGTCCTCGGGTAGGTCGCATGAGGGTGTCGGCAACGGCACTCCCAGATGAATGATGGTCTCCCGTGGAGGCGCAAGTCGACGC
>Ga0209190_1003419_pt1 | contig 10526 bp, 8 predicted proteins | sample M_140205_XF_Meta_FD_187315 | JGI IMG/M metagenome (GOLD analysis project Ga0209190, IMG submission 187315) | Freshwater microbial communities from Lake Montjoie, Canada to study carbon cycling - M_140205_XF_MetaG (SPAdes) (version 2) | ecosystem: Environmental > Aquatic > Freshwater > Lake... | reverse complement strand
GACCACTAGTCGTCGACACCATCCGTGCAGTCATTGATGCGCAACGCGCGGCGATGGCGCAAAACGCCGAAGCGGCTGACGAAGCCGCCCTGATCGAACGCTGCGCAGAAAACCTCGCCACCGCCATGCGTCCGTCGATGCGGCCGGTGTTCAACCTCACCGGTACCGTGCTGCACACCAACCTCGGCCGCGCACTCATCGGCAAGATCGCCGCTGAAGCGGCCATGCAGGCGATGACGTGCGCGGTCAATCTCGAATTCGATATCGACGGTGGCGCACGCGGCGAACGCGACAGCCACGTCGAAGAATGGTTGCGCCGCCTGACAGGCGCCGAGGCTGCAGTGGTCGTGAACAACAATGCCGCCGCCGTCTATCTGGTACTCAACACCTTTGCGCAGAAAAAAGAAGTTATCGTCTCGCGCGGCGAACTCGTTGAAATCGGCGGCGCCTTTCGCATTCCGGACATCATGACGCGCTCGGGCTGCAAGCTGCGCGAAATCGGCACCACCAACCGCACGCACGCCAAAGACTTTGTCGAGGCCATCGACAAACGCACCGCGGCGCTGATGAAGGTGCACACCAGCAACTACGCCATACAGGGTTTCACCGCAGCCGTACCGGAACCCGAACTCGCCGCCATCGCACACGAACATCAACTGCCATTCTGGGTCGATCTCGGCAGCGGCACACTGGTTGATCTCGAACACTGGGGGCTGCCGCACGAACCCACCCCGCGCGACGCCATCGGTAACGGCGCCGATCTGGTCACCTTCAGCGGCGACAAACTGTTGGGCGGCCCGCAATGCGGCCTCATCGTCGGCCGCAAGGATTTGATCGCCAAAATTCGCAAGAATCCGATGAAGCGCGCCATGCGCATCGACAAGATCCGCATGGCCGCCCTCGAAGCGACACTCCGACTCTATGCCGACCCTGAAAAACTGGTCAAAGAAGTGCCGACACTGCGTTTGCTGACGCGTCCGCAACAAGACATCGAAGCGCAGGCCACACGCCTGCTGCCCGCGATCATCGCTGCAGTCGGTGACAGCGCAGACGGCACGGTCATCCACTGCGCGAGCCAAATCGGCAGCGGCGCACTGCCCGTTGATGCGCTGCCGAGCGCCGGCATTGCCGTGACGCCGCGCGGCAAAAACCGCAACAGCGCTGCCGAACGCCTGTCGAACGCTTTCCGTAAACTGCCCGTGCCGGTGGTCGGCCGCGTCAAAGACGGCGCATTCATACTCGATCTTCGATGTCTTGATGACGAAGCCGGTTTCGTTCATCAACTTGATCAGCTTAAGCCGCAGAAATCGAAATGATGACTCTGCTCAGGGCAGACGAGAGATGCGTATGATGCCCAACCTATGCAATGAGCTTCACGTGGTTGACGAAATGGTCGGACTCGCGATGCGCTTCCGGCACATCGAGGGCTGGCTCGGCGACCATGAAGGCTATCTGCTGTTCCGGCTTGCGCGCGACGCCGAAGGTGCGGGAGCCATCGTCGAGATCGGTAGCTGGATGGGGCGCTCAACTGCGTGGCTCGCCGCTGGCAGCATCGCCACTGGTCGCGAACGCGTGCGTGCAGTCGACACTTTTACTGGCAGCCAGGAACACCAGAATCACGATTTGATCCGCCGCGAGGGCACCACCTATCATCGCTTTACTGAAAATCTGGAGGGCGTTGGTTTGTTCAAACATGTCGAACCCATCATCGCCGAATCGCGGAACGCCGCGCGTGACTGGAATGGTGGCGCGATCCGGCTCCTGTTCATTGATGGCGATCATCAATACGAAGGCGTCAAAACAGACTTCGACCTCTGGGCGAAGCACGTGCCGGCGGGCGGCTTTGTCGTATTTGACGACGTCGCTGAAAAACATCCTGGCGTGTGGAAATTCATCGGCGAGTTGCGTGGCGATTCAGCACACTGGCAGCATGTGATCTCGGTTGGAAAAACCGCAACCTTTCAGCGCACTGCCTGAGACGGCAACAGCGCACAGAACCCGTAGAGAATCGTCATGATCATCGCCACCGCCGGCCACATCGACCACGGCAAGACCACCCTGGTGAAAGCGCTCACCGGCGTTGACACCGACCGTCTGCCCGAGGAAAAGGCCCGCGGCATTTCGATCGACATCGGTTTCGCCTACTGGAAAACGCCTGACGCGCTGATCGGCTTTGTCGACGTGCCGGGCCACGAGCGTTTTATCCGCAATATGCTCGCCGGTGTTTCCGGCATCGATTACATCATGCTGATCGTCGCCGCCGATGACGGCGTGATGCCGCAGACCATCGAACACCTGAACATCGTCAACCTGCTCAACGTCTCGCATGGCGTGGCGGTGATCACCAAATGCGACCGCGTCGCGCCCGAGCGTGTGGCTGAAGTGGTGGCCGGCGTCAAAGCACTGCTCGCCGACACCAAACTCGCGGCGATCCCGGTGATGCCGGCCTCCGCCATCAGCGGTGAAGGTATCGAGACGCTGCGTGGCGAACTCTCAACCGCCGCCAAGGCGCATCAGCAGCGCGAACACGCCGGCCGCCATTTGCGTTACACCGTCGACCGCGTTTTCACCAAGGCAGGTAGCGGCACCGTCGTCACCGGCACAGTGGTCACTGGCGCAGTCGCTATCGGTGATCACCTGATGCTCTCGCCGGGCGGCATCGAAGTGCGCGTGCGCGGCATGCAAAAACAAAGCAGCGGTACGCAACAGGCGGCGGCTGGTGAGCGTTGCGCCATCAACCTCTCTGGCGTCGAGCTCGCGCAAGTCAGCCGCGGCGACTGGCTGGTGGCCCCCGCCGTACACGCGCCGACCAAGCGCATCGACGCGCGCCTGCAGGTGCTCGCCAGCGAAGCGCAGGCACTCAAACACTGGACCCCGGTGCATATGCACTTGGGCACTGCGGATGTCACCGCACGGGTGTCGATCCGCCGCGGCGCGGTGATCGCGCCGGGTGAATCCGCGATGGTGCAACTCATCCTTGATCAGCCGTTGGCAGCCTTGCACGGCGACCGCTTCATCGTGCGCGACCAGTCGGCGACGCGCACACTCGGCGGCGGTACCATCATCGACCCGTATGCGCCGGCCACCCGCCGCAACACCGCTGCGCGGGCCGCGCAACTCGCCGCCCTCGAACACGACGATCCAGCGCAGGCGCTCGCCGCCTTGCTGGCCTGCTCGCCGGCGGGCGTTGATCTCGCGCAATTCGAACGCACCTTCAATCTCAAGCCCGAGCGCGTCGACGCGCTGATCGGTGCACTCGACACCCACATCATCGGCAAGGAACAACGCGTCGCCCTGCCGCAGGCGGCGGTTGAAAAAATCAAACAGGCGGTGGTCGAGGCGCTGGTGAAATTCCACCGTGATTCTCCGCAGGCCACCGGCGCGGAAATCGACACGCTGCACAAGACCCACGCGCCCGCCCTCAGTGCCGAAACCTTTAGCGCCCTGCTGCGCGTGCTCGCCGATGAAAAGAAACTCGAAGTGGCGGGTTCGCATGCACGCCTGCCGCAGCACATCGCTACCGACAATCCGGCCGACCAGAAAATGTGGCAGGCGGTCAGGCCGGTGATGGAGTCGGCTGGCTTCAACGTGCCGCCCTTGCGCGAACTGGCGCCGTTGACGAACCTGAAGGAACTCATCCTTAAGGATTTCCTCCATCGCAAGGCGAAGACCAACGAGGTGATCCGCGTCACGCCGGAGCGTTTTTATCCGCGCGCGACACTCGCACAACTCGCCGCCTGTGCAGTGGATGTGGCGCAGAACGCGCCGGGCAACCAGTTCACCGCCGCGCTGTATCGCGACCGCATCGGCGTCGGCCGCGGCCTGGCGATTGAAATTCTCGAATGCCTCGACCGCCTCGGCATCACGCAACGCATCGGTGATGGGCGCAAGATGCGCCGCGACTTCGTACCGATACTGGGCGCGGCTGTCGCACCGCCGGCACCGCCGAAACAAGCCGCGGCCCCCGCACAAAACAAACCCGCCGCGCCTTCAGCGCAGCGCCGTCCCAACCCGCGTCCGATTAAACGTTACTGATGCGTCAATCTAAAAACCGACCCTGCGCCTGCATGCCCAGCCCGCCCCATCTGGGCGTTGCGGTTGAAGGCGCTGCGTTATCCATCCATCAAAACTCACCAAGAGGGAACCATGTCTGCAACCAGTTTTGACCTTATCGTTATCGGCACCGGCATCGCAGGGCTGGCCGCCGCCAAAGTCGCTGCGCAAAAAGGTCTGCGCACCGCCACCGCGGAACAACTCCTGTTCGGCGGCCTCGTCGTCAACATCAATGAACTCGATGGCGAGATCGAAGGCTCCGGCACCGATTACGCGTCCAACCTGATGATGGAAACCTCGGATCTGGGCGTTGAGAGCATCAACGAAACGGTCAGCGGCATCAGCAAGAGCGGCGACACCATTACGTTGACTACCGACGGCGGCACGCACTCAGCGCGCGCCGTCATCATCGCCTCGGGTGCGCGCCTCAAGCGCCTCGGCGTGCCGGGCGAAGCCGAGTTCGAACATCGTGGCGTGTCGCAATGCGCCGACTGCGACGGCCCCATGTATCAGGGTGAAGACGTGGTGGTGGTCGGCGGCGGCGACTCGGCGCTACAGGAAGCGCTGGTGCTGGCGCATTTCTGCAAACGCGTGCACCTCGTGCATCGCGGCGCGAAGTTCAGCGCACGCCAGTCCTATATCGACGCAGTGGCCGCACAACCGGTGATCGAAACCCACTGGAACACCGTGGTCGAAGCGATCGAGGGTGACGACATGGTGCGCAAGGTCCGCCTCAACAGCGGCGGCACCCGCAGCGAGTTGGCGACGAGCGGCTTCTTTGCTTACGTCGGGCTAGAGCCGAATGCCGAATTTGTGCCGGCCGACATCGCGCGCGATGCCCACAGCCGCCTGACCACCAACGACACCCTGCAAACCTCGCTCGCCGGGGTGTTCGCTGCTGGTGTGGTGCGCGCCGGTTGCGGCGGCAATCTGATCGACGCGAAAAACGATGGTGAAAAAGCCGGCGCGGCGGCAGCAAAGTTTCTCGGCAAGTAGCCGCGGCGACGTTAGCCGGTTAAGATCGGGGCATGCAGCAAAACATCGCTGCAGCCATCCAAACAACGGAAGGGAATCGCTCCCGGTGGGGCGGCCAGACTTCAAACCTGGTAGGGGCTGTTTACAGTCCTGCGTGGGTTCGACTCCCACTCTCTTCCGCCAGTCAGCCTAACTCCACCGATCTCTGCAACGCCGTCCTTGACGCTTCCTGTTGCGCAGCGTTGTAGAGTGCGCATCGCGCACGCGCGCGAACGATTGATGATCCGCGATACGCCCCCGGTACAGATAACCAGTCGTCTGCACCAAAAAATAGTCCCGCCTACTGCGGCGCGCTTTTCACCATCCCCAGATCAGTGAGAATTTTGGCGAACAGCACCGCCTCTTTATCCATTTCCTTTTTGAACGCCGCCGAATTTAAATAAGCGTCCGACCAGCCGTATTTCTCCAGTGCTTTTTTCCACCCTTCGGTCTTGACGAAACGCGCCAGCGTGTCCTCCCAATACTTCAGAGCCTCGGGCGGCATGCCCGGTGGCGCAAACAAACCGCGCCAATGCACCACTGCAACATCAATGCCGATCGCGCGCCAATGCGGCACGGCGGCCATCTCACCGCTCAAACGCTCCGGTGCCGACACCGCCAGCAAGCGCACCTGACCGCTGCGTACCAGCGCGATGATTTCGGAGAGCGTGGTCGAAATGACCGGCACATGCCCGCCGAGTAACTGCGTGTTGACGCCGCCGGCAGCGTTGAAGGCAACCATGCGCATTTTTTTCGCATCCACCCCCGCAGCGATGGCAGGGGCGACGATATTGATCTGGTCGTTACTGGGCAACGACGACAAACCGAACACCACCGAGCCAGGATCCACCTTCAAGCGGTCGAGAATTTCACGCGCCGACTTGATCGGCGAATCGGCACGCACCGCCCACACCATGTACTCGGCAATCAGCCGTCCGACCGGCGTGACCGCATCGTGGCCGAGCGCGATGGTGCCGAGCAGCTTGTTGAGATAAACGCGGTTGGTATCAAGGTAGAGATAATACGGATCGCCCTTGTGCTGATTGACGAAGATCTTGGCCTGATTACCAGCGCCCGCCCCCATATTGACGATCACCAACGGCTGCTCGATGCTTTTCGATTCGCGCAACGCCTGCTCGAATGCACGCGACAACTGGTCGAGGCCGCCGCCGGCGGGCCCGCCGACAACCAATTGAACCGGCTTGACCGGATACGGTTCCGCTACTGCCAACGGCACGGCAAGCGCAAGCAACGCCACACACAAAAAACGCCAATATCTCATCGTCCAACCCTTCCGGTTAAAATTCGCCGCACACATGCAAAGCGCATTATCGGCGGTGCCAACACGCGCTGTCGAGCGCACCGTTACATCCATCCATAAACCCCGGGTCCAACATGCGCTCACATCACAAACGCCTCGCCATCAGTACGCTGGCACTCGTCGCGACGGTTGCCGGCATGCCCGAATGCATGGCGCAAAACTATCCAAACGGCCCGCTGCGCATCGTCTCGCCCTATCCGCCCGGCGGCGGCACCGATATTCTGGCGCGCACGCTTGGACAAAAACTCAACGAACGTTTTAATCAACCTGCCGTGGTTGAAAACCGTTCCGGTGCCAACGGCACGGTCGGCGCGGCCTTCGTCGCCAAGAGCGCGCCCGATGGTCACACCATGCTGGTAGTACCGGCCGGCTATGCCGCCAATCCATCGCTCTACAAAAACCTGCCTTTCGATCAGGCCCGCGAACTGGCCGCCGTGTCGCTGATCGCCTCGGGCCCGCTGGTGCTCGTCGTTCACCCCTCGCTGCCAGTGAAAAACGTGAAGGAACTCATCGCCCTGGCGAAAGCGCAACCCGGTGCGCTTAACATCGGCTCGGCCGGCAATGGTTCGCTACCGCATCTCTCGGCAGAACTCTTCAACACCATGGCCGGCATCAAGATCGTGCATATCCCGTTCAAGGGTTCAGGGGCGGCGGTGATTGATGTCTTGAGCGGCCAGGTGCCAATCTATTTCATGAACGTCTTGCAAAGCCTGCCGATGATCAAGTCGGGCAAGCTGCGTCCGCTGGGCGTGAGCAGCCCACAACGCTCGGCGATCGCGCCCGATCTGCCCTCGATTGCCGAAGCGGGGCTCAAGGGTTTTGACATGACCAACTGGTACGGTCTCCTGGTGCAGGGCGCGACACCGCGCGACACCATCAACAAACTGCAGCAGGAGGTCACGCGCATCCTCAATCTGCCGGAATTGAAAGAACGGCTGGCCGGCGAAGGCATGACAGTGGTGGGCAGCACTGCAGAACAGTTCGTTGATTTTCTTGGGCGTGAAACCGCCAAATTCAACCGCATCATCCAGACTGCGGGCATCAAGGGAGGCTAACGCCATGCAAGCAACACGCACACTTTTGGCAACCGGCGCCTTCTGCTTCGCGGCCGCGGTGCAGGCCCAAAACTATCCGTCGGGACCGCTGCGCATCATCATTCCGTTCAGTCCGGGCGGCTCAACCGACATACTCGGCCGCATCATCGCGCAGCGCCTGAACGAAAAGTTCAAAGTGCCGGCGGTGGCCGATAACCGGCCAGGCGCCAACGGCACGCTGGGCACCCTGGCCGCCGTCAAAGCGCCGGCCGATGGTCACACCCTGTTGATCGTACCGGCCGGCTTCGCCGCCAATCCGATCATGTACAAAAACCTGCCCTACGACCAGACACGCGATCTCGCACCGGTGTCACAGCTCGTCGCCGGACCGTTGACGCTCACCGTGCATCCCTCGTTGCCGGCGAAAACAGCGCGCGACCTGATCGCGCTGGCAAAAACGCGTCCGGGTGAAATTACCTTTGGCTCTTCGGGCACCGGTTCGCTGAATCAACTGGCGGCGGAATGGTTTGCGCTGTCGGCCGGCGTCAAAATGATCCATGTGCCGTATCGCGGCGGCGGCTCCGGCGTGATCGATTTGATGAGCGGACAAATCTCGCTGTATTTTATGAACGCGCTGCAGAGCCTGCCCTATATCAAAAGCGGACGGCTGCGCGCGCTGGGCGTCACCACGCCGACACGTTCGCCGTTCGCCCCCGACATTCCGGCCATCGCTGAATCGGGCCTGCCCGGTTACGACATGACGACCTGGACGGCGCTGCTGGTCACGGGTGGCACACCGCGTGAAGTCATCGCCAAATTGCACGCCGAAATCACCTTGATCCTCAACCAACCCGAGACGCGCGAACGCCTCGCCGCTGACGGCATGACGGTGGTGGCAAGCACGCCGGCGCAATTCACCGAATTCCTGGCCCGCGAAAACAGCAAATACGCGCGCATCATCCAGGCTGCCGGCATCTCGGCGGCGCAATGAAGTTCGCGCACATATTGGGCTGCGCCTGTGCGCTCGCCTGTGGCATCACGCAGGCGCAAACCTTTCCGAGCGGCGCCATGCGCTTGATCGTGCCTTTTCCGCCGGGCGGCGGCACCGATATTCTGGCGCGCCCGATCGCGCAAAAACTCAACGAACGTTTCAAGCAGCCGGTGGTGATTGAGAACCGCGGCGGCGCCAACGGCACCATCGGCACCGCCTATGTGGCCAAGAGCGCGCCCGCAGACGGCCACACGCTGCTCTTCATTCCCTCCGGCTATGCGGTCAACCCGAGCCTCTATCCGGCGCTGCCCTACGATCAGGCGCGTGACCTCGCCCCCGTCACGCAAACCGTCTCCGGTCCGCTGACGCTCGTGGTGCATCCGTCGTTACCGGCAAAAAACGTACGCGAACTGATCACACTGGCAAAAGCGCGGCCCGGCGAACTCAACTATGGTTCTTCGGGGATCGGTTCGCTGCCGCACCTGGCTGGCGAATGGTTCGCGCTGTCAGCCGGCGTGCGCCTGAGCCATGTGCCATACAAAGGTTCGGGGGCGGCCACCATCGATGTGATGAGCGGTGAGGTGCCGGTCTATTTCATGAACGTGTTGCAAAGTCTGCCCTTCATCAAGCAAGGCCGTCTGCGCGCAGTGGGCGTCACCGGCCTGCAACGCGTGGCGATCGCACCCGATATTCCGACGGTGGCGGAAAGCGGTCTCACCGGCTTCGATATGGCGACCTGGTTCGGCATCCTGGCGCCGGGTGCAACACCACGCGACATTATTCTGCGTCTGCACAGCGAGATCGCCGCCATCCTGCAACAAAAAGAAATGCGCGAACGTCTCGCCGCCGACGGCATGCTGGTGGTGGCCAGCACACCCGATCAATTTGCCGCCTTTCTGAAGAGCGAAACCGCCAAGTACGCGCGTGTGGTGCAAGCCGCTGCAATCAAAGCGCAGTAAAATCGCGCTTCAATCAGCAAAGTGAATTAGCAAGTCCCTGCCCCCGCCTGCGCGGGACGGAGAGGATGGAGGCGATACTTGATGCAATTGCCCCCGCCTCCGCCGTCCCCCGCGCTGCGCGTCAGTGAGGCAGCCATCCAATCCGCACCCGGGAGAGTTGCATGAGCAATACGCCTAACCATGAACCGCGTTACGACGTGCTATGGCCGCTGTCACGCAAAGCGGTGAAAAAATCAGCCGCCGCCAAACGCGTGCCCGACCTCAACGGCAAAGTGATTTGCGAACTGTGGGATGTGATCTTTCGTGGCGAAACCATTTATCCGCTGGTGCGCGAATACATCCAGAAACGTTTTCCCGGTGTCAAATTCGTGCCCTACAGCGAGTTCGGTAATTTCCACGGCGCACGCGAACATGAAGTCACCGCCACCATCCCCGACAAAATCAGATTGCACAAAGCCGACGCCGCCATTGTCGGCATCGGTGCCTGAGGGAGCTGTACGCCCGCCGTGTTGCGGGCCGCAGCAGTCGTCGAACGCATGGGCGTGCCAACCGCGTCCATCATCGGGTCAGGCTTTCTCAAGCAGGCTGAAGTCATCGTCAAAGGACTGGGCGTGCCGCTCGGCATCGGCGTCTATCCCGGCGCCCCCATGCTGGACAGCGACGCCGAATTAAAACGCAAGGTCGAGGAAGTGCTCGCCCCGGGCCTGCTCAAGGCACTAATTGGCGACGAGCCCGTCGAAGCGGATTCATCCATCGAACCCGAGCCGGGCACGGTGGTGTTCAGCGGCGATTACGACGCTGTGCAGGAACACTTCTACAAAAATCTGTGGACCGACGGACTGCCGGTGACGCCACCGACCCGCGAGCGCGTCGATGCCTTCCTCAAATTCACCGACCGCAAACCGGAAGACGTACTGCGGGTGATTCCGCAGGAAGGCCGCGAAGCCTCCATCCTCAGCATCGCCGTCAACGGCGTGATGGCGGGTTGCCGTCCGGAATACATGCCAGTACTGATTGCAATCGTCGATGCGCTGTGCGATCCACGCTATCGCGTCGAAGATTCGGGCTCGACGCCAGGCTGGGAGCCGGTGGTCATCGTCAACGGACCCATCGTCAAGGAACTCGATTTCAACTACGGTCAGGGTGTGATGCGT
>Ga0209190_1003416_pt1 | contig 10528 bp, 21 predicted proteins | sample M_140205_XF_Meta_FD_187315 | JGI IMG/M metagenome (GOLD analysis project Ga0209190, IMG submission 187315) | Freshwater microbial communities from Lake Montjoie, Canada to study carbon cycling - M_140205_XF_MetaG (SPAdes) (version 2) | ecosystem: Environmental > Aquatic > Freshwater > Lake... | reverse complement strand
TATGTTAAAGCTAAAAATAAAGCAATAGCAGAAACCACATTTAATGACCTTATAAACTTAAAGCAATGGTAAGCTTAACTGATAAGAACAAAAGAATATTAGACCTTGCTAAAAGTGGAATAGATAGGCATGATATAGCAGCTGCATTGGGTATAAGCTTTTACAGGGTTAACTTTATTTGCAGTCAATTATCAGAATTTATTAATCCGGATATGTTCAATATCAACGAAGTTGATTGTTGGTTATGTCCTGCAACAAATGAATATCATGATTAAATTAAACGACACTATCAAAATTAAAGTAAAAGATTTACTTGTTAAGCATCCACATTTAAGGGATTCAGATAACAAATTAATAGCTTCTATTTGGTATAATGAAAGCAAACAAAGCTTACATAATATTACTGCTCATCAATTTCTTAAAAACTTTTGTGCTGGGTATCATTCAAGTCCTGAAAGCATCAGAAGAATAAGGCAGAAGATACAGGAACAAGAAGTAGAATTAAGGGGTAAATCTTACAAGGAACGTAAAGAAAAATCATTAACAATTAAAAAACAAATAAAAACATTATGAACGGATTAACTGAATTTTGCTCACCTTGTATAGAACATGGGATAGAAGTAAAAACTGAAATTTTAAGCAGTAACAATATAGTAAATAAGATATGTGATTTTTATCATGCTAGTCCATCTTTAGTTTTAGGACATTTAAGGTATAAAAAATTAGTAGAAGCAAGGCATATAATAGCTCATGTATTAAGGCACGATAGACATTTGGATATGTCTTTAAAAAGTATAGCTTTCTTAATGAATCACAGGGATCATGCTACTATTATTTATGCTGTTAAAAAGATTAATAATTATTTAGAAGTTGACGAATTTTTTAGGGAAAAAGTAAAAAGTATCTATTTAATGGTATATGGTACTTTGAAATATTATCCACATTGGACTGAACAAACAGGATTTTAATGTATATTTGCATACAATTTCGTTTTGAAGTGGTAGTCAAACCGAAATATTTATTTCTAATTAAAGGGGATTGTTAATGCTACCACCATTGATAATCCCTTTTTTATTTTATGGCTAAAGATCCTGCATTTTTATTTTATTCAAATGATTTCCTTACTGGAACTTATTTAATGACTGATGAACAAGTTGGTAAATATATTAGGTTATTATGTTTACAACATCAAAAAGGTCCATTATCTGAAAAAGATATGTTGAACATATGTAAATCATATGATGAAGACATTTTCGCAAAATTTGAAATAATAGAAAATAAGTTTATAAATAAAAGATTATATGAAGAATCTGAAAAAAGGAAATCATATAGTGAAAGTAGAAAAAACAATAGAAAGAAAAAAGATATGATAAACATATCTGAATCATATGTTCAACATATGGAAAATGAAAATGAAAATGAAGATGTAATTATAAATAATAAAATTATAATAAAAAGTAAAAAATTTATTTCTTCAGATTTTAATGAATTACCTGAACATTACACAAAATCTATAATTGAACAATTTAAAATTCAAAAACAAAAAACAATTACACAAAAGCAAATAACTGATATTTGGGAAGTATTTAAAATTCAGAATCTAACAGGCGAAGAATTTTACACTTCAGAAAATAAAGTTTATCAGCATTTTATAAATTGGATTAAAAAACAAAACTTTGAAAATGGAACAAACAAACCTACAGCAGAAGAAAAATTTGACTTCTACAAAAACTACTCCGATAGATTTGATTAGGTCAGCTATTCAATCACAAAAACTATCTGAAGCAAGTGATAAAGATTTGTCAAAAAGATTTTCTTTAATATTTTGGATGATAGGGTTAAGAAATCATCATGTACCAACTGATGAACAAATGATACTTTTATTTAAATACATAAGAAAAAACTATATTAACAGGTCAATAAATGAATTAACTTTAGCTTTTGACAAAGCAATAAATAACCAATTAGATGTTGAAGATTATAAACCTTACGATCAGTTTACTTTAGAATACTTTGTAAGAATATTCAACGCTTACCGGAAATGGTCCGCAATGATGCTAAAAGAATTTGAAAAACCTTTAGAACAAAAAACTTTACCAATGCCTGAAACAACAGTAAAAGAAATGCAAGAAGATTTAAAAGAATATTTAAGCAGAAAGGATTTAAACATAAATTTCACTCCGCCATACCTGTTTGATTATGCTGAAAGGTTAGGACTCATAAAACTTTCTAAAGAAGAAAAGATTAACATCTATGAGAAAGCTGCAAGGTTTAGAAAGGAAACTTTATATGTTCAAGCTCAAAGTTTACGAAAAGAAGATATTATTGAATACAACCAGTTCTGCCAAATGTATGAAGGTGGAGCTAAAAATATCAAAGGAAATGAAGTTAACTTACTAAAAAATTTAGCTAAAAAAATAGCTTTCATAGATTATGCGACCAGCACTAACACTACCAAAGCTTAAAGCAAAGGCACAAACTACCTTTAACACCTGGATAAGAGAAAGGGATTCAGGCAAAGGTTGTATTTCGTGTGGAGCTGAAATAGATCATGCAGGGCATTACTTCAATGCAGGGCATTATTCAGCTTTAACCTTTGATGAATTAAACGTACATGGGCAGTGTTTAAGATGTAACAATTTCATGCACGGTAACCTTATAAATTATCGGATGGGATTAGTAGACAGGTATGGGGATAAATTTGTACAGGATTTAGAACGAAAGGCAAGAAATAAAATAGCAAAGTATTCAAGACTAGATTTGCAAGAAATTATTGATAAGTATAAAATAAAGAAATGATAAAAGAAAAATAATATCTTTATGCTTCAATGAGTAAATGTTCAAAATATATTGAGCAAATTTATCTTCATCCAAAAGTAACTGAATTGATAAGTAAGATTCAACCTTTAGAGCTTCAGGATGACATAAGACAAGAAATGGCAATGGCACTCCTATCAATAGACTGCAAGAAAATAATAAGACTAAATAAAGAAAATAACTTAATTCCTTATACCTTAAAAATGATTTGGTACATGGGAACAAGTAGCAATACTGAATTCTATAAGAAGTTTAAAAAGAAAGATTTTTACGATGCTTATGAATTAAAAAGTATGTATTCTGAAAATACAATCCCTGACTATAAGGTAAATTTGGCTAAAAACATTTTAACAAATAAGATAGATAAAGGACCGAATGATGCACACGAAGCTATAATATTTAATAAGTATTTAGAATTTAACAGTTCTATTAAGGTTGCTAATTACTTTAAGATACCTAAAAGCCATGTGTACGATGTAATTAAAAAGACTAAAGCAGAATTAAAAAAAGCCATTAATAATAGTTTATGATAGTTATACCACTAGCAGCTTTCTTATTTGCTTATTACTTTGTTAATGTAGCAGGTATTCCACAAGCTTTTAAGAAAGGATTTTCAATGATGCCACACCAAAGAATTAAACCGTTTGATTGTGTTACTTGTTTATCGGTATGGTCCGCTGTAGCACTTTATTTTTTACCTATTGAAATAAGTCAATTTACAGCCATAATATTTGGAGCTGGATTTTTAGGAATTAAAATGAAATAAAATGATAACTGAAGTATTAGATAAAATGTTAGTTGAATTTGGTAAGGGAGAAAATACCGAATTCATAGTAAGTCCAAACAATTACGATATCCTTTCAAATGAATTATTTGATGAGTGTCCTATCGGTGAGTTAGAATATAAAGGTTTGAAGATTGTAAAAATGGATGGCATAGAAGAAAATAAAATTTACCTACGATGAAAATACTAGGACTAGGTGGTAAGATGTCAGGATGTACACTTCACAGGATTGTAGTTCCTTTAGCGTATATGGGAGAAATAAAAGCTACTGTTACTGATGTTCCTACTTATGAAATACTTGAAAGCGAAAAGTGGGATATAGTATTCTATAATCGTTTGTCTGCTTTAGATTCTGATTGGCAAGAAGTTAAAAAGCAAATGGGAGTTAAAGTAGTTATGGATATGGATGACGATTGGATTTTGCCGCCTAACCATTTAAACTATTATGATTATTTAGATAGGAAGCCAATAATAGAAAACAACTTCAGGGAAGCAGATTTAATAACTGTTACCAATGAAAAGTTAGCTAATAAGATTAAACCTTTCAATTCAAACATTTTAGTTATTCCAAACGCTTTGCCATTTGGTTACCATCAATTTACTGATACTAAAGTAGAAGATGAACGAGTGAGAATATTTTGGGCAGGTGGTTGTACACATCAGCATGATTTAGATATTTTAAGATATCCTTTGCAAAGATTGAAACCTTTAGCAAGTAAAATAAAAATGGTATTAGCTGGATATAATGATACTGATCCTGTAACAAAATACATTTGGGATAGTATGTTTAATTCCTTCACTTGTAATGGTTCGTTACCCTATACAAAACTACATTCTTTAGAACCTATCAACTATATGCAGCATTATGAATATGCTGATATTATGTTAGTACCTTTAGAAAAAACTGATTGGCATGGATGCAAGTCTAATTTAAAAATGTTAGAAGCAGCTTGTAAAAAAGTTCCTGTTATTTGTTCCAATGTAGAACCTTACAACAGGGATAAAGATGCTCCAGTGTTTTGGGTTAACTCACAAAAAGATTGGTTCATACACCTAAAAGATTTAATTTTGAATCCAAATAAAAGAATAGATTATGGCGGAAAGCTCTACGAGTGGGCAAAAGAAAACTACTCAATCTTTGACATCAATAGAACAAGAAAAGCCGCATTTGAAAATCTTATCAAAGCATAAACACTTTTACGATTTTTATATGGCAAGCCAAGAAATAGTAAATTTTAGCCATGAGATACAAAATGAAATATTAGAAGCTTTTAAAGTTGAACATCCACATTACCACTATCAGAGAACTTGTCCGGTATGTGTATCAAACTTTTTAGTAACTGTATATAGATGGTATAACGAACAAATAAAATAATGCACAATTTTTTTCATTCAGGCGAAGCAGGGGATATTATATTTTCCCTTCCTACTATTAAAGCAATGGGCGGGGGAACGCTACAAATAACAAACTTTAATAAACAAAAGTCAGAATCTATTAAAAAACTTATTGAAGTACAACCTTACATTAATGAAGTTATAATAACTGATGGTTATGTAGGTGGATTAGATTTAAACAGATTTAGGGAACACGCAGCACATAATGTTAATTTGGTAGAAGCTCACTTCAGAGGGCAAGGCATTCCAATAGATCCTACATGGAAGGAAGGATGGCTAACTTTGCCTGAATTAGATTTACATAAATCAAGTTATTCAATAATTAACCGGACTACAAATTACGCTGATCCAAATTTTAATTGGGCAAATGAAGTAGAATACTTAAAGACTATTTCAGACAAAGTTTTTTTCATAGGATATAAAAGCGAGTGGGAACTATTTAATAGTAAATTTGGAACTGATGTAGAATTTATAGAAGTTGACTTTTTAGAAGGTGCTTATCTAATTAAGAACGCTGTAATGTTTACAGGTTGCTATTCTGCATGGTCCACTATTGCGATGGGATTAGGAATTAATTATAGATTAGAACAAGCTCCAGGTCATACTTGTTCATCACTATTTGAACCACGAGAAACAATAATAAACTTATAATTCATGTATAGCCAAGCAAGACAGGATGACTTTGTTATTCACATGATGAACGGTAAGGTAGGAGAGTATTTAGAAATAGGTGCTTCACATCCTATTGACATATCAAACACTTTTGCTTTAGAGAAATTAGGTTGGACAGGATTAAGCATAGACATAAGCGACAGCTGTAAGCAGGTATGGGAAGAAAAGAGAATTAATCCTTTAGTTATTGCAGATGCTTTAACGTTTGAATATCCTAAAAAGAAAAGAATAGATTATTTACAGGTAGATGTTGATCCTTCAGAAACAAGCTTTAAGGCACTTCAGCAAGTTCTAAAAAGTGGCACAAGATTTTCTATTATAACTTACGAAACTGATTCATACACAAACAGTAACTTTGTAATGCCGAGTAGAAACTTATTGCAGAAAGAAGGATATACTTTAATTTATCCTGATGTTCTTTGTGCTTTCGGTCCATTTGAGGATTGGTATATAGATGAAAGTGTAATTAATGCAGAACTATTTAAAACGTTTATAAAGTAATTTTAAAATGAAGTTAAGTCAAATTAAAAGCAATCCTAACAATCCAAGAATAATTAAGGATGAAAAGTTTAAGAAGCTTTGCGAATCAATTAAAGCACTTCCTAAAATGATGGAGTTAAGACCTATCGTAGTAGATGACAACTTTATAGTTCAAGGTGGCAATATGAGATTGAAAGCATTAAATGAATTAGGTTATAAAGACATTCCAGATACATGGGTTAAACAAGCTAAAGACTTTAACGAAGATGAACTTAAAGAATTTATTATTAAAGACAACGTAGGATTTGGGGAGTGGGATTGGGATTATCTTGCTAATAATTGGGATGTAGAAAAACTTGAAGAATGGGGATTAGATATTCCTGACTTTGCAGTTAAGGATTTAGAAGCTGAAGAAGATAATTATTCAATACCTGATGAAATTAAAACCGATATAGTTTTAGGTGATTTATTTGAGATAGGAGAGCATAGGTTACTTTGTGGGGATAGTACAGATAGCGACCAAGTGGCAAAGCTAATGAACGGACAAAAGGCTGATATGGTATTTACTGACCCTCCTTATGGAGTAAAAATGTCTCGTTCTTTAGTTAGCGGAAAAAATAATTCTATATTAAATGACGATTTATCAAAAGATGATTTAAATAAATTAATTAATGATGCTTTTGTAAATTCTATTTTATTTTCTAAAGATTGTCATTTTTATTGGTGGGTTGGATTTAGAGCATATTCTTTAATGGAAAAGTGTTTTATAGATAATGGCATAAAAATTGACAATTGTATAGTTTGGAATAAACCAAGCATAGGATTAGGTAAAACTGGTTATAGATATAAACACGAATTATGTATTTTTAAAGGTGAAATAAAAAATAAATCTTTAAGTGATGTTTGGGATTTTGGAAGAGATAATGCTGGATTGCATCCAACAATGAAACCAATAGAATTAATTTCTTATGCTTTAGAAAATTCAAGTAAAGAAAATAATATTATAATTGATTTATTTTTAGGTTCTGGTTCAACAATGGTAGCTTCACATCAACTTAATCGTAAATGCTACGGAATGGAATTAGATCCTAAATATTGTCAAGTAATAATTGACCGAATGTTAAAGCTTGATCCTTCTTTAGAAGTTAAAAGAAATGAATTACCTTATCAAATAAAAGCAGAATAAAAGCACATGGCAGCAAAAGATATAGAAAAATACCAAATACAAAAAGGACAGATACTCAATCCAAATGGCAGACCGAAGAAGTATGTAAGCTTATTAAAAGAATCCGGTTACAAGGTTTCTGAAATAAACGATACTATCCAGGTTATGATGGCAATGGATTTAGACGAACTAGGAGAAGTATTTAGGAATCCTAAAGCAACGGTATTAGAAAGGACCATCGCAAACGCTATGCAGAAATCTTTAACTAAAGGTTCATTATATTCGCTTGAAACTTTACTTACTAGGGTATATGGTAAGCCAAAGGAAACTGCTACAATAACACAAGACGGAAAAATTGAAGTAGTCTTTGTCAAGGGTAAAACTATACTATAGGTTATTTTAAGCCAATTTAAGACACTTTAAATGAAAAGTAGTATAATCTATCATAAAACAAATAAACTTCTTTAAAACGCTTTAAAATGGCTAATGCTGATTTGATATACATTCCTTTAATTATTGTTTCATTATTTATAGGTGTTGTTCTTTTACTTGATTATTTAAGTGGCAAAGATTATGATAGCGAATGAAAGTTGGCAGATAGTTCTTTTTAATTCAGGGAACAATACTGAAATCATATTAGGTATGTTATCTGATGAAATAACAACAAGATATTTACTTATGAGCTTAACACAGCATAATTTACACAAAGATTATACTTATTATGCTCGGCATATTCAGATACACAAACTATCCTAATGTGCATTATTATACACAAACTGCAACGTAAGATGTGCAGAATATAACACAATAACAAACGATTATGAATATTTTACACTTTATAAAGTACAAGCTTTACACTTTTATAAATAAAGTTTGCGATAAAAATATAATTTCACTTATGAATAAATGGGATGGGATAGAAGATCCTGAAGAGATGAAGGAATAAATTCCATAAATGTAAGAACTTACAAATATGGAATGTTTGCGAAAGGTGCTGAAAATAAGTGCTTTGTGCAAAAAATCACATTATAGTAGGAAATATTCTACAAAAATTAACTTATAGTGGAAAATAATCCACAAAATCACAACTTAATATGACAGCAATAGATTGTTTATTTACTGAATTATGGGAAGCTCCTAAAGATAAATTCATATGGCATAGCATATTAAGCAAAGCTAAAGAATTAGAAAAGCAACAAATTATAGACGCTGTTTCTTATGGTAACTCCTACTACAAAAACTATGAAGCAGCTGAAGTAACTGGAGAAAACTATTATCAAGAAACTTATAGTAAATGAGATTAGAACTTTCTGAACCACATATCAACCAGCAAGTAATACTTGACAGTTCTTCAAGGTTCAGAGTAGTGATGTGTGGCAGAAGGTTTGGTAAGTCAGAACTTTCACAGGTTGAAATGATATCAAACGCTTTAAAGGGTTATCAGGTTGCTTACATAACTCCTACCTATAAACTAGCAAAAACATTCTTTGAGAAACTTACACAGGTTATTCCATTTGAAAACAACAAGTCTGATTTGATTATTAACTTCCCAAATAAAGGTTCAGTAGAATTCTTTACAGGGGAACGATTAGACAATTTAAGAGGTAGGAAATTTCATTTAGTAGTAATAGATGAAGCTTCCTTTATTCCTAACCTAGAAGATGGATGGCTAAATTCAATAAGACCTACGCTAACCGATTATAAAGGCAAGGCATTATTCCTATCAACACCTAAAGGCAAAAACTACTTCTATTCTTTATTCATGAAAGGTGGCGAAGATTGGGAGTCTTTTAAATTCACTACTTATGACAATCCTTATATTGACAAATCTGAAATAGACGATGCTCGTAGGCAATTACCTGAAGCAGTATTTGAGCAGGAATACATGGCTAATCCAATGGAGAACGCTGCAAATCCATTTGGCAGTAATAAGATAAACGAATGTATTAAGCCATTATCAAACCTTCAACCTTCTTACTATGGAATAGATTTAGCAAAGTCTTTTGACTGGACCGTAATAGTAGGGCTAGATATTAACGGAGCTGTTTGTTACTTTAATAGATTCCAAAAAGATTGGAAGCAGACAAAAGAAACAATACTAACAATAGATAGAAGCAAACCTGTTATGATAGATAGCACAGGCGTAGGGGATGCAATTACTGAAGACCTGCAAAAGTCCTTTAGTACAATGAACGGATTTAAATATACTGCAAGTTCAAAGCAACAACTGATGGAACTATTAGCTTCTACTATTCATAATAACGAAGTATCATATCCTTCAGGGTACATCAAAGATGAACTAGATATTTTTGAGTATCAATACACAGCTACTGGAGTTCGTTACAATGCTCCACAAGGTTACCATGATGACTGTGTAAATGCTTTAGCTTTAGCGGTTAAGTGTAAAAACGAATACAAATATTCAGGGGTATACAGATATATCTAAAAGTTATCATAATACAAGACACCAAATTTTACATTATATAGTATGAGATTATCAATTAAACAATTTCAGCAAATTAACGAGATTAACAAAACAGGCATAGAGGACTTAGATAAGTCTATTATGTTTGTTCAGGTTCTTACCGGTAAGTCAGAATTTGAAGTTAATCAAATGAAGGTTAAGAAGTTCAACAAGCTTTGCAATCAGATATTAACTGCCTTTAATTCAATGGTAGTAGATATGAACAAAGCAAAACCGGTAAACTTAATCAAAGCGAATGGCAAATGGTATTGGATAAACTATGACATAGCTAAATTAGATGCAGGTAGATATGTTGAAACTGCAACCTTCGGAGTTGACCTAATAGAGAACCTTCATAAGATTATGGCTACAATGGTAGTGCCTATGAAGTGGACTATAAGAGGATTAAAGCCGAAAGAGTATGATGCTACGAACCATGAGGATATTGCTAACGATATGGCTGAAGCTGAATTTAAACATTGTTATCATGCAGCGGTTTTTTTTTACGCTCTTTTCAAGAACTCAATTCTCGCTTTAGCTCCTTATATGGAAACAGCGAAGAACAAGAAGGAACTGGAGAGAGCATTGACGAATTTCAAAGAAGCTTCGGATGGATTTACAACGCCAAATTGGTATCAGAATTTGAAGATATCAGTTTAGACGATGTTTGGAAATTACCGGTTATTCAGTTTTTGAATGACCTAACTTATTTGAGATTAAAAATAGAATGGGATGCCAATAAACTTAAACA
>Ga0209190_1003409_pt1 | contig 10534 bp, 18 predicted proteins | sample M_140205_XF_Meta_FD_187315 | JGI IMG/M metagenome (GOLD analysis project Ga0209190, IMG submission 187315) | Freshwater microbial communities from Lake Montjoie, Canada to study carbon cycling - M_140205_XF_MetaG (SPAdes) (version 2) | ecosystem: Environmental > Aquatic > Freshwater > Lake... | reverse complement strand
CTAGAGTAACTTGCGGGTCAGTCGCGTTCATGATCGTCACAGTGCTTGGCGAGGGCGTGTCTTTGTTGGCAGAATGTTTTGGAGGGGCGCGATGGATATGAGGCATGAAAAAAATGTAACTTAGGACAGACACCAGCATCACAATAAAGAAGGTTTGCTTGATCAGCATGAATAATACGCTTGATAAGTGGCATTAATAGAAGGCATCACAAACTGCTGACGTGCTCGGAGTTAAGCTGGCTTGTTATTAGAGTAAAAGGCGCGTATTTAAGCCTGTCAGATCCCACACGCCCAACCACACGCCCATCCATGCTGCACAGTATCGTCTGCCAAGTCCACGAGACCTTGATCAGCCGTGACTACAACTTCGCACAGGCGCGCACTCAGGCCCTGCGCAAGCTGAATCACCTGCTCGAGACCCGTCCGACACCCACGGAGACCTCACTCGCCGACATCGCTGCCATCAAGCGCATCGCGCACGCCAGGAAGCTCCTCGAAAACCAAGAGTATCTCGACAGCTATGCCGTCACCACCACGGTGAGCATGCTTGACAAGTACCTTGAAAACGAGAGGCGCATCCTGGACGGCACGTACGGCCGCTAACCCGCTATGAATAAATCTTGTGTACCCTACGCGCGCTCCAACTTAGTTAGGCTTGTTTATTAGCAAAGAGGGCTGTCACAGCCCAAGCAGCGTGACTGACTCGCACAAAGGGTGTTTACCACGATTGCGAGTCCAAGCAGTCTCCCCCGCGGTTGTCGTACAATTCGCGGATGCTGTCGATGCAGCGCACAAACCGCTCAGCATCAGCAAGCGTCAAGAGACTGCTCTTCACGACTTTCTCCAGAATGTCCTTCGCTGTGAGGACATGCTCGCAAGCCACGTTGGTGGGGAGAGAATCTCCAAACCACTCCAGGCAGACAGGGCCCCTCTCTATTATGTAGTGCCAGACATCCCCAGAACAGATCTTCTGGATCTGCTCAGGAGTAACCTCTTGTCCAAGATGGGCTTTCGCCGTCTTGTAAGAGAAAGAGACTGCTACAGCAATGCTCTTCTCGTTACCAGTTATCCCGATACACCTGGTTCCATGCAGCTCTTTGTTCAGTATTTGCACTGTGCAAATCAGATCTTGCTTGGTTTCATAATCCATATCAAGCATGTTGGCAGTACACGTGTTGTTGCTATAGAGTGAGCAAGGCTTAAATATGGCAGATGCTAGTGTTTTCACGTAATTTTTCACGTAGTCATAAACAACAGTCTTATAGAAACAATAAAGGATGCAAAACAGCGCGGAATAAGCATGAGCCATCTCTCTCAGTCTAGTCCATGCCATATGCAGCCTGCAGCACAATCAAGAACACATTCCCTGCCCTCCTGTACATCCTAACCATATGCGCGTTCCTGCTCGTGGAGCGCGACTTGCTAGGCCCTCCAAAAGGCAGGCTCCCAGGACACGCCACCGCGTGGACACCCTGGGCCAAGCCGAACAATACAGTCCCGTGGAATCTGATGCCAAGCCCAAACACTCCCTCCATAGCATACATCATCATGACCTCCCTGGTCACGCGAGACCTACACTTGAGCCAACGGCGCACATTCCTTCGCGACGCCAAACACGTCTGGGCATTCTCCGACGTCGACGATGGCGTCTTCACCACAACGCTGCCCTCGCTGGAAGGCAAGGGTACGTGGCAGGACGCGCAGCACAGGCAGTTGCGCGGCATGCAATCCCTGCACCTGCCCCTCAACATCGACTGGATCTTCATGATCGACGACGACACCTGGGTCAACACGCCCGTCCTGCATCGCTTCCTATCCCTCCTGCCTGCCTCCCTCCCTCTCATGATGTGCGGGCATGTCACAATAAACAGCAGGTACAACGGCGGCGCAGGCATCCTCATCAGCAGACCCCTATTTGACACGATCGTCCCCAAACTCTACACAGAACAGTGCCCGTTCTTGGGCGTCAACGACGACACCGTAACGGCATGCGCCAGATCCGTCCCAAACGCGACCCTCATGCACAGCAGCGCCTTCCAGTATTATCCAAAACCAATTGATTATGCCAACCAGTTCGTGGATCAAATCACCATCCATCCAGTCAAAGACCCGGAATTTATGCAGGCCATGACGGCAACTGTCAATGAGTTTTATAAGACTTGAACTTGAATAAACTTTAAATGTCATCAAGAATTTTTCTTGACTAACAGAAGCTTTTATTCCAATCTCGGGGCGCTCACGGACTACTCAACACATCTCGGGGCGCTCACGGACTACTCAACACATCTCAGGGCGCTCACGGACTACTTGACACATCTCAGGGCGCTCACGGACTACTCGACACATCTCGGGGCGCTCACGGACTATTCACTCACTCACGGACTGTATCATTCATTTACTTTCACAGCCACTCCATAGAAAGTCCACTTGTTGAAGTGTTTGGTATATTGTGCATATGGCCAAGTAGCAGCAAAGAGACGTCTGGCGTGTCGATGAAAGAGACGCTTCTCGAGCTCTGACGTGTTGTCACGAGATTTTGTAAAGAGATCCATCATATCAGCCATAGCCACATACTCCATTTTAGACACGAACCTATTCTTGAAAAAGCTTTTCATCTCCTCCGTAAGTGCCTTGCCCTCAGGGTAGTTCTCAACGTTACGATGCACACGAGAGCCTTCTGCACGCTTCTTCCTGTTCTTGCTGTATCGTTCCCGCCATGCCTGCTGTGCCCGTTCATATATTTCATTGCATTTTTGCTCGAAAGCAGCCTTCTCTTTCTCAACTGTAGCACGTTCTTCCTCAGCTTGCCGGTTCATTTTGGCCAACGGATCCTCAAACTGTGCAAGGAGAACTTCTTTCGCCTGATTCAACTGCTGGGTCCGTTCAGTGGCGTCACATGACGTGCTCTTGTCTGGATGCACCAACAAGAGCTTCTGTTTCCATGCCCTGTTGATTGCTTGGACATTGTTTCGATCGCTCCAACTGAGACCCAGCAACGTCACTGCCTCATGGATAAGCATGTCTCTTCCCAATCAGGCTCAATCCATGACCGCCCTGCCAAACGAATCATATTTTTTTCGTACCCGTCGTAATACAATTTTCAAACTGGTGTCACAAAAAAAGGGTGCGTTTGTACACGTGTATGCATCCATAATGCATGGAAATTCACTTAATCATGGCATCCACAAACATGCACATAGCTGATGTACATGGCATAAACACAACGTCATTGTTGCTCCAACTTACACCAGGAGTCAAACCAGTCAGGGGCATGATTGTGTCAAGTGGAGAAGAGAGGTTTGCCGTGTCTGATTTCATGTCAAAGGCTCTTAATTGCACGTATCCCACTGCTGTCAAACAGTTCGCCAGACTGACTTCGGTGGGTTCTGAGCATAGGGACGAAATTATGTCAATGTGCCATAGTTATCATTTCCCAGGATCGCGTGGTCCACCCACCCCTACCATGACGTTAGCTGGATTACAGAGACTCTTGATGATGCTTGGTGGCAAGGTTGCTGAAGAGTTTCGCAAAGTTGTTGGAGAAACCTTTCGCAGGGTAATGGCAGGAGATCGCAGTTTGATCCAAGTGATTGAGTCCAACGCTATGACAGATCAACCAATGCAAAAAGCATATCGTGCTTCTCTGGCTTCAGAACCTACGTCCAGTACCCTAGAGGACATATGCCTCAAACGCAAGTGTGATGAACTGGATATTGCTGAGCGTATCCAGAAACTTGAGGAAGGTCGTGAAAACACCCGCGCCAAGGCCCTCCATAACATCAAGACCCTTCAGGACATCCTGGGAGGATCCGCAATTGACGAGCGAACCCGCCTTCAGATTCAGGACCACACGAAGAACCTGGTCCTCACGCGGGTCAACACAGGAGGGGTTGCCATTGCCAATGCCACCAACGAGACGGATAGCATCAACGTGGCCATAGTGGCAGCCGAGATGGGCTTTAAGTCTACGGATGCTCAAACTCAGTTGATTGGCAAGAAAATGGCGGTCAAGTACCGCGAAAAATACGGGGAGAGCCCGCCCAAGCACAAGCAGTTCGTGAGAGGCAGCTTCATCCCCGTCAACTCCTACATGGAGCGCGACCGCGCCATGATGGCAGATGTCATCCGCGAGGTCATGGAATAAACTTGCCCTACGCAAGGCTCTCACATGCCTATCCAGCACTATAAATGCACACGCCCTCCATCCACGCCCGTGCATGGACGATCTAATCCCCATACTATTGCTCCTATTGATCCCCACCATGCTGGCCATAGCAGTCATCCTCGCCTACTGTGCACGACGCATGGCCCGTCCCGCCGCCTTGCCCCAAGCCCAAAATCACTCTACAGAATGGTAGGGTTAGACTTCCACACGCGCATTCGATCGGCGGCATTCTCATGTTTTTCAATCCTCATGCCATTTACTGGCGTCTTCCACCAAAAAACTCCCTCTGAATTCAGCGTTGAGGACAGTGCTGTCGTCCGCAAATATCAGCAAGGCCAGATTGGTTCGCGGTCTCGGCATTCTCAGCGTTACGTATACCTTATCAGGCTCGCTTTCACGAGATCGTCGGCACATCAGCCATCTGTTCTTATGCTGGTCAACAAAAACAATTCGTTCGAAATCGAGACAGAAGCCACACCCTACGTACGTGATTTTCGTCCTGAACAGCTTGCTAAGCGTGAGCCCCATGGTCTTATTGAATTGTGGCGAATACACCCAGTAATCGTCTCGATCAACCACACTCACACAAAACGAATCGTTGATGTAATCAGAAGTTTCCACGTAATTCATGTCATTGGCCTGATAAAACATGTACCTTTCACGGTACTCGCGCATCTTCTCCACAAATACGCGCCTCCTCTCATTATCCACCAGCCTCAAGTTCTTCTCAAAAATCGCGTCAAGCTCGTCCGCCATGCAATACACTCCACTCACAGCTCTTCCCGCCCACCCAAGCAATCGCGCATTTTTTTCCCGCTCGCCTGCCCGGGACGAGGACTACCTCACACGCATTAAACCTGCACACTCCAGCCGGTGCACGCCCCAGTGCGCGTGCTGGCATGTACTGCAGCAGTAGCGTATGCTAGAATTCTTGTCACATCTTGGACACTTGAAACACCCAAGAGGACAAGCACAGTTTGCGCACACATGCCCAGTCTTGCCCGGGCGCACTCGGTCCAGCAGGCCCTGAAAAAACTCGACGACTCCCTTCATGCACGTGCAAGACGTGTCTAAGCCAATCACACACACAAACTCTGGTCCATCACCTGTGTCACTCATGTGTTATGCAAGCCCTAACATGCACAAGGCAAACACTGCCAGCAGACGTTCGCGCTTTTGTCAAACACGCCAAAAAAAGGAGCGTTCGCGCGCTGGGGCATGCCCATCCCTTGTCCATACCAGCCAATGCCAGCCCCAAACACACGCCACAACACGAACATGCTCGCAGATCTCCGCTTCCTGAGCATACTAGTACTCATCACAGCCACATGATCGACTTACACGGTCACGCTCGCCCTCCACAAAGAGGACGAGCAGCGAAAGCGCGAGTTTTACTCCATCATGATCATGATCGTCACCGCCACTATCGCCATTATCTGCTGTAAAATCACCAGCCCGTGCCCACACTGCCAAAACGAAATCAGGCAGAATGCTTGCCCTAATAAGCAGCTAGGGTCATGTTGAAATGTTCGTAGATCAAGTCGCAGGGATATGGGAAGTTCGCGCGTCTGCTGGAGGGCTGACTACATCTATCGGAAAGTAAGATGGGCCCCGCGTCAAGTACTTGTACTCGTGAATCATCTGATCGACTCTATCCTTGAAGGCTGGATGCCATGCCATTCTGCTCACATCACACGATCTGCATGGACACCCTTTTGCACACATGACCATCTTGGCTGAAATTCAGTACACTATTCTTATATGTTCTGCTTGTTTTATACCAGCTTTTGTTCTAGACTTTTCGACAGCACTATCGCCGGCATCTGCTGTAAAAATCCCAGCCCCTGCGTGCACTGCCTGAAACATCACGCACAAGCCCCGCCCAAACAAGGCTCACCCGCGCCTATTTAAGTCAAACACACGCCCTCTCGCATACTCTCCAACCGAGCAAATGAGCATGCACAGGCGGACACCACAGCTCGCGCAGGCATACGCCATCCTCGACGACACCTCCATCCCGGACGCAGATGCTCGCCAGCAGGCCCTCGTTCTCTTGCGCAATGCCTTGCATTCCCACCAGCACAGGACCCGTTACATCCGTCGACGCAATAGAATCATCCGGATCACCGGCTACATCCGTCGAATCACCAGAGTCATCCGGCGAGTCATTGACATCATTATTGACAATAATTCCACGCTCTATCCCGTGCGCGACAACGCATGCGAAACCCTTGCCAGATACTTCTATGAAGGCCAATAGAGGCATGTCACATGAATAAACCAGCCTAAACCAGCCTGTAGAGCCAAACCGCGCCCGTGCCCGCCCGTGCCCATAAAAAAGGAGCGAACGTCGCCTGAAAGGCATCCCTCTAGCAGTTGGAGACCATCATAGAATGCGCGTTTTCAATTTCAAGGAGTTGGTCCCAAACGGTCACGTAACAGTCACAGGGGACGGCATGCTATATGCAGTAGAGCTTGTCATGGTTGTCAATGCATGCTCAAGGATCGTGGCTAACAATACGTTGAGTCGAGTGAAAGAAGAACACTTCACTTCATCAAAATTATTTATAAAGAAAATGCCAGGAAAGGGAAATGGACACTGCAAACTTGTTACGTTTGAGAACGCTATTGACTTGTTGATGGCTCTTCCTGGAGAAGGTGCCAAAGAATATCGCTCCAAATTCGCTGACGTGATCAAGCGATTCCTAGCTGGCGATAAGACTCTCGTTGAAGAAATCAATGCCAACGCAGAGTCAAATGCACCAATCCATCAAATGGCCCGTGACGCATGCAGCTCTGCGGGAGATGTTGAGAATGAAGGCATAGTTGGGCAAAAGCGTCTGCATGATGCTGTCGTGCAGTCACGTGAACTTGTGACAAACTACAAGGCCGCCACCGAGCTTATGCGTGAACAAAACAATGTGGCTAGGGAGCGCGGGGACATTGACTTGGGCATTCTACGCGCCCGTCACGACCTTGAAAAGATCAACCGCATGTCTGAACTCGAGCACGCCAAGGCCATTTTCGAAATTGAACGCGCCAAGGCAGCCATCAGCCAGCCACAGCAAGTCCAACCACAGGCTAGCCTGGTGCCTGCTGGACACACCACGATCCTCAAGGTCTACCACAAGCACAAAGCAGCGTTCGACATGCTCAAGGCAAGCCAGATTAGGGGCCTCTTGCAGTCAGCAGGCATCAAAGCCAAGACTGCGTTCGAGGCCTCGCACGGCACCACCCCTCTGCGCATTCGGGAGGGCCATTACGACGTCCTGTGCTACCCAGAGGAGGACGAGCGTCTCATGCTGGAGGCCATCAGGAGCGCGATGCGCGATCTGTTGGGCCACGCCAGGCCCATCACGTCCTTCGTGGTTTTTAATTCAACTACCACTTGAAAGCATGCAAACCAGCCTATTGTGCCAGGACCGGCATGACGCGCGCGCTATTCTCGATCTCGCCGCGAATTCGCTCCAACATCGTGGGTATTCCATAAAACTCGCGCCTCTGCAGGCCCTTGAGGCTCTGCGCTATGTCTGCCAGCAGGTTCAAAGCAGCCATCGTGCACACAACTGTGAATACCATGAAAACTGGCTGCAGGTACTCCATTCGTGACTACTGTCAAGGTCGCTCGCATTAATACTGATGGATGAAAGCGTGCCTTGTGTCCCCACTAGAGCTGGTGAGGGAAAGCGTGCCTTGTGTGACCCTACTCCTGTGTCATAGCACATAGGCCATCAAAAAGGCGAGCGTTTTTGATGAGAACCAAGCATATTAAAGACCATGCTCGACCATCATGCAAGCAACAATCTAAATGTTCGCAGATTTCATGAACGCGCCCGCAGACTATTCTCGTCACCCAGAACTGCAATTCTGGAGGGTCCCCGCCGCCAAGCTGTGGCTGTATCGCTATCTTGAGAACCGTACGGCATTGTACTGGTGGGCCCATACCAAACTGCCCAGGACTGTGGGAACGATCATTCCCGCCAACGAAATTCACATGTACCCTATCATGAACAGAAAGTACTTGATCACGGACATTAACGGCAAGAAAAAACCAGAGAACATGTGTTATGCAGTGATTATTCCTCGCTCGGATGGCACATATCGTGTATCTGAGTACTATATGGCGAGATTCGATGACGCGTCGTCTTATCTATGCGAGCATATGCCTGCAGACCTTTCGCTGGACATGCCCACAAAGATAGTGAATGATAAATATGTCTCGATGACTGACTTCACTCCTGTTGGCGGCATGCTAGTTGACAGATATCGGGAGGCACGTGGCCATGCTGAGGCTGCCAAGCTCCAGTTGAAGAAGGATTTTCCGGAATTCTTTCCCAAACAACCCAAAGCCAAGCGTGCCAATCACGACACGGAGTCCGACTCTGATCACGAACAGGCCCTAAACAAGCTCCCGCGCGTCTGAGTTCGCTGCACAACCGTCCAGCCCCGTCACGACCATTCGTGACTTGTGAATAAACAAGTGTAACCCCGCCTCCACCCGTATTGTTGCCGTGATCAGGAAGGGAGAGGGGTCCGGGGAGGTGCGAGAGTTGGTGCGCGCACGCGTGCCTGTCCCGGCCCTGTGCGAGAGTTGGTGCGCGCTAAATGTGATTTAATTCAAAAACACTCTGTCGCGCCCAACCTCAAGCCGCCTGAATTGCTCCAGCGATATCCCGTACCCGTTTGCAGGGCTTGACGGAACAGACCCATCCCGATCCCCAACCAGCACCTTTACGTGGTGAAAGAAACGCTTGCCAACCCATGGCGAGAACTCGGACCCTAGCGCCAAATACAAAGTCCTATCAGGATACAGTCGCTGTGCTGCCCGCAACGCTTCGAAGTCCTGCTCACTCGGGACATGGCTGCATCCAATCATGGGCGATGCAAAACGATGCTTGACCAACTCGCCCACCCACCATGAAGGCCGATGCCCGTGCCATGCAAAGCCCAGAGTATCTATGAGCATCAACATGCCATAACGCGCTCCATACCCCGAAACGTACATTGCTAATCCCGCACTCCAGACATCCCATAAATACCCATGAACAGAAGCTAGCCTAATCCCGCCAAAGCTATTAAACCAGAATAAAACCTACTCCTGTGTCATCGCGCCGCGGCCCGCCCCATATTAAAATCGCCACAACAAGCCAGTCAGCAACATGGCCATCACCAACCCCATCGCGTATGGCGCGTCAGACGTGTATGCAGTCGGCAACACAGAAAGCGCTTCAGAAGCAAGCATTGTCGCAATTCTCAAGAGAATGGAAGCAGAACTTGACGAAAATCAAGCTCTGCTCGACGCACAGAGCGGACGACTAGATTATTTGACGGACAATATCAACATGCTTCTCTTGAGAGGGCTCCGGGGAGAGGGAGGGATGTCGCACGCAAATACACGCTAACCCCGCCAAACTCACGCCTCTACATGCATTCCACGCCCGGGAAAACTCACGCACCTGCCACTCGCCAATCCCGCTCGAGCTGCTCCCAGCGTAGCACGAAGTGCACACTCCGATGCTCGCCCCTCCTGACGATGTGGAGAACGTGCCCGCAGCGCATGATGTGCAGTTGTCAGCCCAGCCTATCGTACCCGAGCTCCACGTGCCCGGATGGCATGCCAGACACTGTCAAAATGCACGTATCAGCGCGATTCGCACGCATTTTCAAGATGGCGCACAGTATTTAACAGCGTATGACACTAACATAAAAACAGTGTTGAGATGCAAGCCAATGCTAGACCGACTATCAATATTCTCGAAGCACGGATAGTCCTGAACGGTCACCCACTATTCAGACAAGAAGAACAAAATGATTTGCGCTATGCACGCGAAGTAGAGGTGTTTGAGGTGGAATTCATGAAACGGGCTGAAGCTAGATATTGCATGATATATGACCCAGAGATAACATTGATATTCACTTGGGGTGGATTGAGGATGGCTGATGGCGGAACTCTGATCTATAAGAATGGATCTAGTGAGCGCTATCTGGGCATGAGAGATATGAACAATCTGATCAAACACCTTGAACACAAGTACAAATCACAACTGATCGCGACAGCACGACCCGTGCCCCCAACTCAGCCAACTCTTGCCGATATAACTGGGACAGTGGATCCATGGTACACGCAAGACGCCCATCTCTACCAGCCACGTCGCTGATCTAGTCGCGACACACCAAGCTAACCCCGAATAAACCAACGTGACTCACCTCGCTCGACCCAGGCGCGGCGTAGCTCCCGAGCTGGCAGGCCCCGCACGCCGACGCGCCCTCCAGCGAGAAGTGGCCAGCCTCGCACGCCGCACACCCGCCAGCGCCCGAGCTGGACAGGGTTCCAGCAGCGCACGCCAGGCACGCGCTCGCCCTCGCCGA
>Ga0209190_1003404_pt1 | contig 10543 bp, 8 predicted proteins | sample M_140205_XF_Meta_FD_187315 | JGI IMG/M metagenome (GOLD analysis project Ga0209190, IMG submission 187315) | Freshwater microbial communities from Lake Montjoie, Canada to study carbon cycling - M_140205_XF_MetaG (SPAdes) (version 2) | ecosystem: Environmental > Aquatic > Freshwater > Lake... | reverse complement strand
TAAGAAGTTCGATCATTCACAAAATCGAAGTGCCGAACTTTATTCAAATTGAAAACCACTAAATTACGAACATCCCCTTCAATCGCCCTTGCCTTGGTGAATATTGGGAATTCGGACAAATGCGTGTTGTCATTAAATCGAAACTGAACAGGATAATTTCTCCTCCAATAACGCATGTACTGAAGAAAATCAAATTGATAGTTTCGAGAATCATCTGAGAGCAATCTGAAACGAAACGGAGTTGCTGACGGCCCCAACTGGCACGATTGATCCAATTGACAGTAATAATTCGCGCGCTGTTGTAGCCACTGAGTGGCTTCCCCCTGGCAACGACTGAGTAGCCATACTCTGCGAATTCGATAAACAAAACCCGGAATACATAACCGCAAAAGATTTACCACAAAATAAGTAAATCTCGAATTCTTCCTATATTTTCCTAGAATATAAAGCATAAATATTGAGAATTAGAATGAGCGGGTTGGCCACTGAATTTGAGAAATTTTAGTTTTCGCTCAGGAAAGCAAATGGCAATTCAATAAACATATTAACCTTTGGCCAAAATCTTGGCACGAACGATAGCTGCATTTTTTTCAGCCTGTGAGCGATCGCCAATCGGGTGCCACAAATGTAGAATTTCGGTAGCAAAAGCGCCAGACTTTCGTAATACTTTTTGATGAGTTTGTAATCGAAAAACAAAGTCCGCATCTTCGTGCCCCCAGCCGACAAGTTCCTCATCAAATCCACCAATTGCCTGAGCATCACTCTTCCAGCAGGCCATATTACAACCCTTGATTCGGCGCCACACAAATTTGCTATAAACGCGCCAATGATTGTCAGGCACTTTAAGAAATACTGGCAGGCATTTGTTGATTCCGCGCTGAAGCCTCCACTGCATGACACGCCAACTCGACCAACCTTTCCATATACCTGATGCGATTAAATCCTTGGTCAATTCTTCATGACATAAAATTCGGCTTCCTGTGACCAGATGTCTTGGCGCAGCCAATTGACGGTGTTGCGCTATAAAATCGGGCTGAGCAATGCAATCGCCATCTAAAAACACAAGGTAATTTCCTTGCGCTTGCACAATGCCTTGATTCAAAATTTTGCTTTTACGAAACCCAATGTCTTCCTGCCATATATGCCGGATTGGAACCGGAAAATCTTTTTGACATTCCGTGATCACGCGACGAGTCTCCACTGTGGAGCCGTCATCAACAATGACAATCTCGAAATCCAAATCAGTCTGCATTTTTAAGGATTGCAAACTCAACGCAAGCGCCTGCGGCCAGTTGTAGGTTGCCAAAAGAACGGTGATCAACACTTCATCCAATTCTTATCGTTCGGCGACTTCGTCATCACGTGAAATTGTATGTCATCAATTAGTCGACATATTGAGGAAATATCCATGAAAGCCGTCATACTCGCAGGTGGTCTTGAAACACGAATTTCAGAGGAAACCCATCTCAAATTGAACGATCAAGAGGGATACATCATTCAGGCTCCCCGAATGAGAAGAACATTTTCGCCAATTTGTGGTATTTGAAACGACTGACTTTCAATGGTTTGATAAAATAGTTTCTCGCAATTCCCATACCACTCATTAAAAATTACATTGGTCTGATCCAACCAATTCGCACAATCTGCTGCAACAAAAATCTTGAAACATGAGCCGCTATGAAGTGTCAAAACTCATCAGACGTGAGGCAACTGGAACGTGTCAATGCCCTTTATAAATTGATTTCTTCCGTCCTATCCAAGGGCATTGCCGCCAAAGCCATCATGATCACGCCAATCACAAGAAACATTTCGCGCGTATGAAAACTATCCCCCACAGCGGCGGCATACCAAATCACAGTGCCACCAAACACGCCAATACGAATGGGATCGAGTTGCACAGCCTGAAATGCGCGAACAAAGAATGCGCCCGACCACAGTAAAAAAAGTGTCAGCCCAACCAACCCATTCTCCGTCAAGATCATCACATAAAGCGAGTGCGGTTGGTCGTATTGATGAATATCAAAATTTGGACAAACCACATCATCGATATGTTCGGTCGCCTTTGAATATCCTCCATAACCCACACCAATAATTGGATGCGCTCTCCAAGCAATAATGGACATCTTCCACATTGCGATTCGTTCTTCGTAAGTAATCAATTGATTGATTTCAATAGGCCCCGCTGTGTCATTTACAACAAATCCATAGGATTTGATTGTTTCTTCATATAGTAATTTTACTCGTGAAGAGAGCCCTTCGCCAATAAAGAAATACACGCCGCCAATCACAATTACGCTGAGTAGCAAGCGAATCAATATTCGCCGCAACCAACCGCTTACCGCGAAGAGCAGCACAATATTGGCAATGACAATTTCCACCAGAATTCCAAATAACGCACCGCGCTGACCCGCCCAGATAAACCCAATTGCCGACATAACAGCTAGTGGGATACAAAACGTCATAGCACGCCACCCAACGGAGACTGCGAGAAATAGCCAACAACTGAGAGCAATTGCATTCCATTCGCCCACTACTGTTGGATGACGCAAGCCCTTTATTAGAGTTTGTCCCTGATGTGTAGCACCGAACGCACCCGCAAATTGAATGCATTGCAATATCACCGCGGAAAGCAAAAAGCCAGCGAACAACCAGCGCCACTGTTTGTAAAGCGGCCATAAAAATGGCAGCCAAATGAAAAAGGCAAGCGCTTTCAGCCGATCAAATCCTTTTTCACTATCCAGTGACCATGCAATTGAGATCGCCATCCATGCGATCCACAACAAAAGCAATTTGAACCATGTTTGGCTCAACATTTGTTTCCAAGATGGAAGAAGCGCAGGCGCGCGTAAGGCAGTGGCGCAAAACAAAATTCCAATTCCAACACTTGAACTTGCGGTTGAAATAGCTTCACACACAATTGCAACAATTGCCGCAAATAAATGCGCTGGCTCACCGATGAGATCGCCTTTCATTCGTGGAACCGCAATATAAAAGAGCCGCAAGTCAAGACCCATTTTGGCGAAGAAACGAGTAAACCAACCAACCTTAGGCTCACTGTTCAATATTTCCACTTAACCCTCTCCCTTACTGCGCTCAAAGGCAGCCATGGTGTTCGCAAACTTTCCGATTGAATAAGAAATAATCGCCACAGTGCCGCGCCAGCCATCCAAAAATCCGCGCCGCACAATGCCATATTTGAAGACCAATGCCAGAACGCTTAAGAAACTGTAAAGCAACGGAAATTTTTTAGGCTTTCGCACTTCCGCGGAAAGCCTGGCATATTTCGCGCCCCGCTCCAGCGCGTCGCAAATTCCATCCCAAGAATCATGGCGGCAAATTCCCGCGGCGCGAACTGTCGGCCCATCAGCCTCTAGCCGCTCATGCACCGGCTTGTGAACCATTCGCAGCGCGCCTTGGCGCCCACATCGCACAACCCAATCTGGAAATCCAACATGGTTGATCCAGCCGCCCACGTACCACATTTTTCTATTGATCTCAATAGCGCGAGTGGTTGGCGAAGCATTGCTGATGGCCTGACGCAACCCCTGCTTCAAACTTGGCTCCAAACTTTCATCGCTGTCCAGCAACAACACCCACTCCTGAGTTTTGGCCAGCGCGATTGCGAATTCTTTCTGCTTGGCAAATCCCTGCCAAGGTTGATGCACCACTTCGGCGCCGTGCTGTTTACACAACTCAATCGTGCCATCCGTGCTGCCACTATCAACCACGTAGATTTTGTTGACCAACCCGCCCACGCTTTCCAAACAGCGAGAAATTGTCCGAATGCTGTTGTGTGTTGTCACCACAAGCGCAAGATTGATTGAAGTGTTCTGGTTCATTCTTTACAGCAAGCCCTTGGAACGATCTTCATGACTAATTGTGAAACTATCAGATGCCGAACACGTGGGTACAACAGCACATATTTCTTCATCGCGCTTGAAAAACAAGCTTTCAAAATTTTACCCCCTCAACTCGCACTGGGAATAAGGAATTGCGCTCAGAAGTGCAAATTTAAATTATGCGGAATTTATAGTGGTTCAGTCGAGGGAACGAGCTATAATCATCACATCAGGGGAATGTCATCTTTCACACAACAGAACTCGCGACCAATCGGACCACACATCACCCAACTCACATCAAACTCCCCGCTACTAAGACCGAGTTCAACAAGGCCAACTTTGGTCATGCTGCGTTACTTTGTGCCACTGGTTGTGGTGCACACCGCCGCGTTTCTTGCGGTCATGCCAAGTTTATTTTCGTGGACCGCGCTCGCCGTGTGCATTGCGGGCATTCATGTTTTTGGTCAAGCCATAACCATGGGTTATCACCGCCTGCTCACGCACCGAAGTTTCGCCGTGCCGCGCTGGTTTGAATACACGCTTGTTGTGCTGGCCCTCTGTTGCTTGGAAGATTCGCCAGCGCGTTGGGTTTCCACGCATCGCAAGCATCATGTGCACAGCGACGAACATGAGGATCCGCATTCCCCGCTTGTCACTTTTCTATGGGGCCACATGGGCTGGCTGTTTCTACATAACCGCGAGTTGCATCAATGGAGCAATTACGAGCGCTACGCCAAGGATGTCTTGCAAGATCCCTTCTACATGTGGCTTGAAAAGAATCCAACTAGTCCGCTGTGGTTTTATATCGCGCAGTGTGTGTTGTTCTTCGCCGCGCCGCTTGCCATTGGCAGTATCTGGATGGATTGGAACAGCGCGCTGTATTTCGCCGCGGGAATGGTGGTATGGGGAGTATTTGTTCGCACCGTCTTGGTGTGGCACATCACTTGGAGCGTGAATAGTTTGACCCATTTGTTCGGCTACAAGAATCACGAGACCGATGAGAACAGTCGCAATAATTGGCTGGTTGCGCTTGTGGCCGCAGGCGAAGGCTGGCACAACAATCATCATCACGATCCATCCTGCTGCTCTGTGCAACACAAATGGTGGGAACTTGATGTGACCTATTGGGAAGTGCGCGCGCTGAAGGCTATTGGAATTGTGAAGGACATTGTTCCACGGCGCGAAGTGCGTGTTGAAGAAGCCAAAAAAGCCGCTAAGAAACCTGCTGTTTCGCACGTTTCTTAAGTTGGCTCTACCAATCTTCTCGAACTGGAAACTGCTTGCAATCAACCACCAGGTCAAGACCAGGTCGCATAAATGATTGTTGATGCAACACAATTTGCAGTGGATGCTTTGGGTCCGCTTTATTCAGCCAAGTTTGCATCCATTGAATGCTGAGTGATTGCAAAGGGCGGATCATAATTTGACCGTAGATGTGCCCGGTGTAACAAGACGGTGGGAAATAAATGTACGCGACAGCATCACCTGGTTTTTGTTGTGGCAACGACGCTTGATGTGTCATGACAATGCGATTGAGTTCACGCGTGTAATACCACGTCATGGAAAATTGATAGGTGCGACTGGCAACGCCGTACAGTCCGACCGCCGCCAGCACTACTGTCGCACAGAGGCCAATCCCCCGAGCGATGAAGCGATCATTCTCGTCGATTGAATTCCACAACATCAAGGCCGCGGTGACAACCACAAGACCCGAGCCAATATTGGGACCAAATCCGTAGAGATCGGAGACCGCGCCCATGGGCAGAGTCACAACAATACTGAACATACACACGGCCGCTGCAAGCAACACCACGCGAAGTGAAAAGTTGCACGGAGTTTTTTTGTGCAAGACTCTCAGCGCGGCGGCCGCAAGGATCATGGCTCCCGCGGCGAGACCGCTTAGAACTGGAAGCGCTCGTAGCGGCAACATGGCTGCATCATTATTAAAAAGGTGAAGCGGACCATTTGCGAATAGCCCAAACGCGGAAGTAATGATGTTGGTCACAAGATTTTCACCCAACCCAACTTGGTAGCGGGCCTCTGGATTTTCCTCAAGCGATTGCACTCCAGCCAAACCACCAAATTTGTAGCGAATCACAAGGTAAATCAGTGGCATCAGCGCGATAGGAATAAGAGCGATAGCGGCGCGCAATGAGGCGCGATGATTGTGTTTCCATCCAATAATGATTGCAACAATCAAACCGCTGCCGACCGACGCGCTCCAGCCGAAAAACGTTTCTTTTATGTTCATGCCAATTGCAGCAAGCACAAACAGCGCGAGTATTTTTGGCCATGATGAAGCCCCTGCGCGAGCCGCCATGAAAATATCCCAACACAAAATGCCACACCACAGCCCCACCGCCGCGGTCCATGTTTGCGAACATGTATCCATTTGCCACAGTGAAGTCATGGTGCTCGGCGATAGAAAAATCCAAATTAAAATGAGTGGCGCGGCAATTGGCGCGCTGGGCAACACACGACGCACGAGTGCCACAACTCCAATGGCGATCAATGCCAACCCACCCAGTTGCACTGGTACCACGGGCCAACACGCCAACGTTTGCTCGTTGCAAAAGTAGGCGACAATATTCTCAAGCGGGCGGAAACTATTTGTATGCAGCCAACCAAACCGAATATTGTCGGCGAGTGAGCCCACATTCAATTCTCCGCGCAAAAACTTTAGGTCGTCATTCGCCACAACCAGTCCCCCAACAAGGGGAAATAGCAACAACCATGCGAACAGAATCGCCGCGATGATCCAAGCAATTTTTGTGGCCGTATTTGTGGCGGGGTTGTTGGCTTCAGGGTTGTGCGTGCCGTCAGCGGTTGGCGTTACGCTTTGAAAAGTTGTTGAAATTCGACTCACGTTGCTATGAAGTGTAATCAAGATTGGTTTGTCTTCTATGAATGATTTAAAAACATCATTGCCCCAAGCGCTACAGCCGCCGCAAAGGAATTTACGATTGTGGTTTGCTGCATTTGCCGTTGTATTTTTCGCGGCCATCGCGGTGCGCGCGTGGATTCAATTTCGTGGGGCGCTGCCGCCGGCGATGGACGCGGCCTATTACCCCATGCAAGCATGGTGGCTCTTCAACCAAGGGCGACTTCTTTATCAAGATGCGCCTTTGATATTTATCCTTGATGGCCTGCTCGCGAAAATTTTTATTGTCGGCGGAATGCAAAGCGACAACGCGTATTTAGTCGCATCGCAAGTGGTGGACTGCGTCACAGAACCGTGGGTGGCTCTGTTTGTATTCCTGTTTGGATTCACATGGTGCGGCGGCGCGCGCCGAGGAATTCCAATTGTCATGGCGGGCGCCGTGCTTGCGGTACTGAGCGCGCCAGTGATTCGTATGGTGAGTGATTTTGAGAAAAATTCGCTTGGACTAGTTTGGGCCGCGCTCAGTTGGTGGGCACTATGGCGCGCAATTGGCGCCGTGGAGATGAAATTGCCTCGCGCACGCGTTGCGCGCTGGTTTGTTGTGGCGGCCGTTGCATTGGGGTTGACCGCGCTTACACATGGCGGATCATTTGGATGCGCGGTAGTCGGCGCGGGTGCAATCATGGTGATTTGGTTTGCCATTGGTGGTGTGTCAAAACGAACGCTGTTCTTTAGCACGAGTGCAGTTGCAATAGTTGGCGGGATTTCTTTTGCGCTGCTTTACACCGTTAGTCCCAGCCGCGCGGAAGATTTATTGAAGGCGCCGCAGAAAATTTTTGGCGCCGGAAATGAAATGCATAGACCGGGCGGTCCCAATGCGATGGGTGGACCAAATGATCGTAGACGTGCAGATGAAGATCGCGGTCCGCGTGGCAGCGACATGAATGCGCAAGATGATCGCGGTCCGCGTGGCGACATGAATGCGCAAGAGGATCAACCCCCACATCGCCGCATGGATGAACCAGAATTTATGCGGCGCGGTCCGCGCGGTGGTCCACCGAGAATGGGTGGTCCACCAGGAATGGGTGGTCCAGGCGGACGCGGTTCGCATGGAACTTTTATTGGTATTGGTGTTGGACTCTGCGCAATCGTGGTGCTGGCCTTGCGATGGCGCAAAGAAACAATCGCCGACCGAGCCACCATTCTGGGCTTGAGCATGCTCTGTATTTTTCTGGTCTTTCCCCTGCTCAATCCTGAATATGCGCAGCGCTTGAACTTGATGGCTTCGGTGCCTGTTGGAATTGTTTTCACATTTCTGATTGCACGAGTTATAGCAACGCAACCACTCCGCTTTGCTGGCGCGATTTGGCCGCCCACACAAAATTTATATCGCACCATTCTTGCATGGCTGATCGCGGCAAGCGTGAGTTACGGCGCCATTCACTCGATCACGGGAACCTCCACGCCGAGACCGGTTCTCAGCCAAGTTGAACTGCAGGAATTAGTTGATATGCGGGCCGAAATTGCATCGCCACAAACCACATTGATTGTGGCGGCGCACGGCGTTCAATGGTGGGCTGGCCACGCGTTGCATACGCCGGTGCGCATGGGGAAAATTCCGGATGACGCGTTCACCAAATATTCGCGCGTGTTGATACTGAAGAAAAACAAGAGCGATCGCCGTGGCAAGCCCGAAGAACAACTCGAAATGCCAGATAAAATACGAATCGTGTACGAAGGAACTTATTTTATGTTGTTTGAAGAAGAGAAATAAACCACGACTTCCAAATCAAAGCGCGTGCGTTGCTTCATACATCTTGTTGCCACTGCTATTTCCAAGCGCGTATGTAAATCCGCCCTGAATAGCGAACGCGCCAACCGCGCCGTCATGTGAAAGTGCGAGAAGCCCAACCTGAACTTGCTTGGGATCACTCGTGATTTTGATCATGCGCGCAATGGCTTCTTCGCACGCTTGCTGCGCCGTGGCGCCCCCGCGCATTTTTTCAACAACTAAAAAAGACGCGACAGTCCGCATTGCGATTTCGCCAACGCCTGTGCACACCGCCGCTCCAACTTCGCCATCGACAAAAAGACCGGCGCCAATAATTGGAGAATCTCCCACGCGTCCGTGCATTTTGTAGGACATGCCACTTGTGGTGCACGACGCCGCAAGACGCCCCCGCGCGTCAAGCACCAACATTCCAATGGTGTCGTGATTATGTTCGCCGCCAATGGGCGTGTTGCCAACCGTGCCGCCGTAATTGATTTGAATTCCCTTTATTGTGGGTGTGTGTTGACCCGCCACCGCGGAATAAGTTGATGCATTCTCGCGATTGATCTGAGGCGCGTACTTTTTTTCTTTCAACCACAGTTGCCACGCTGCAAGCATTTTTGGATGCAGCGGAGTTTCAGGCGCAAACTTCACTCCCTGCTCACGCGCAAATTGCTCAGCGCCTTCGCCAACCAACATGACATGTGGTGTGCGTTGCATCACCATCCGAGCCAACGAAATTGGATGAGTCACTCCACGCACAAAGGCAACCGAACCCGCGCGCCCAGTGTGATCCATAATGGCCGCGTCCAGCGTGACAATTCCATCACGATCCGGAAAGCCGCTTAGACCAACGCTATGTTCAAGCGAATCGAGTTCGGTCACCATCACGCCGGCTTCGGCGGCATCCAGCGCGTCGCCACCCGCCCTGAGAACTTCAAGCGCCTTGGCATTGGCGGAAAGTCCGTGGTTCCAAGTTGAAACAACAACTGGGCCCCTGGAAGCATTCGTTAACGCATTACGTGTTTTTTCTTCGCTCATTACTTATAAGTTTAGAGTATGCAGTGGTTTCAACTTGGGCGTAAATTGATGCCATGTCTCACAAGTCATTACGCATTGCAACTGGGCCATCTCAAAGATCCGTTTGGATGCAAGAAATTCCGCTACTGATTGGAATTGCAACATTCACCTTGCTATTCGCGCATTGGTCCCCGCCCGGTGTAGCAACTGGCGCAACAAATTTGCTCTGGACATGTTGGATTTTAATTTCGATTCTGGCCTGCGCGTTTCGTGCCATGCGTCACGCCGACATGCTTGCCGTTCGATTTGGCGAGCCGATTGGAACCATCATTCTGACAGTCGCAGCAATCATCATTGAAGTTGCGGCAGTTTCAGCGGTGATGCTGCATGCGAAGCCGGGCAATCCAGCGGCGCGCGACACTATGTTCGCGGTACTCATGTTGATTTTCAATTTACTGATTGGACTCTCGATTGTGCTGGGGTGCATGCGTAAAAAAGAGCAAGAATTCAACCTGCAATCCTCTGGCAATTATTTGTCCTTCATCATTGCTCTTGCAACAATTTCTTTAATTTTGCCCAGATTCACACGTTCGGCGGATGGCGGATGGATGTCCAGTTCCATGGAGATCTTTGTGGGCGGATCATGCTTGGTGATTTACATTCTCTTTCTTCTGCTGCAAACATCCCGAGCGAAATCATTTTTTGCGCACGTTACAAACGAAACTCAAAGCACTCAGCCGCATTCAAACCACGTTTGCACGCACTCCACCACAGTAACGATTGTCTTGCTGTTTATCTCGCTACTCACGGTGGTTCTACTTTCGGAGTACGTTGGAGCACGAGTCTCCATCTTGTTTGATTATCTGAATTTACCCACGCCACTTGTTGGAATTTTTATCGCTGCCATGGTGCTCGCACCAGAAGGCTTGGCCGCATTGCGCGCCGCTCACAGTAACGACATGCAGCGAGCCATCAACGTTCTACTTGGCGGCGCGCTCGGAACTATTGGATTGACTTTGCCCGCGATTATGA
>Ga0209190_1003399_pt1 | contig 10551 bp, 7 predicted proteins | sample M_140205_XF_Meta_FD_187315 | JGI IMG/M metagenome (GOLD analysis project Ga0209190, IMG submission 187315) | Freshwater microbial communities from Lake Montjoie, Canada to study carbon cycling - M_140205_XF_MetaG (SPAdes) (version 2) | ecosystem: Environmental > Aquatic > Freshwater > Lake... | reverse complement strand
CCTGGTATCGATGGTCTCCTGGTCGGTGATCATCACCAAAGGCCGTCAAATCTTGAAGGCCCGCGCCATGAGCAGGAAGTTCCTGGCCGCCTATCGGGAGTCCAAGGATCCGATGGCTCTCTTCCGTGACAAGCGAGAGTTTTCGGGAGCCCCGGCCTTTGAGGTCTACGCCTCCGGTTGCGGTGAAGTGGAGTACCACTTGGAGAACAACCCGGTGACGGTAAAAGGCAAGAAGCGCATTAGTGTCGAGTCCTTCCAGTCCGTTCAAGTGGCCCTAGAGCGAGCGGTCAGCGCCGAGGCGTTGTCGCTAGAAAAGGGCATGATCATCCTGACCACCGCCGTTTCGGGCGGCCCTTTCATCGGTCTTCTAGGCACGGTTTGGGGCGTGATGGAAACCTTCTCCGGCATCGCCATGGCGGCCAGTGCGAGCCTCACTGCGATGGCCCCGGGTGTCGCCGGTGCACTCATCGCCACGGTCGTCGGTCTCTTCGTGGCTATCCCTGCGATGTTCGCCTACAACCTCATGATTACCGCAATCCGCGGCATCACCCAGGAGCTCGACAACTTCAACTCCGAGGTGATGACCGACCTGGAACACCAGTACGTCGACAACCGTGCTTTGGCGGATGAAATCGCCGACGCGCTGCGAAACATCACCTTCGGTCAGCAGGCTCAAAACCCGACCCATCGCCCATGAGCGCAGCTGCCGCCGGGCGTCGTGGACGCAAAAAATATTCCGCATCGCACCACCATGCGATGGGTGAACTCAACATCACCCCGTTGCTAGATTTGGCCTTCGTGCTCTTGGTGATCTTCATCATCACAACAGCGCCCTCGACCAACGACATCGACATCAACCTGCCCTCGGCCGCGCAGCAGCCGCCGCAGAACCAAACCAAGCAAGACATTAACAATGTCACGGTTGATGCCGCGGGAAACATCTACTTCAACGCCGAGCCCATCACCCTCAAGAAGCTTGAGGATGAGATCATCCGCTTCCGCAAGAGCAACCCAGACTTGAGCGTCGTGGTGCGTGGCGACGAGAACGTGAACTACCAGAAGGTGGTGCAAGTTCTCGACATCCTGACACGGGCCAATGTGACCAAGATCGGCCTCGCGACGGACACCGCGGGCGCTGCGAAATAAAGAACCGTCATGGCCCGCAACGCCAAAAAGAAGACGGACCGCTCGAGTCTGATCATCTCGATGATCGTCCACGCCCTAGCCTTGGGTGGTCTGGCCTATTTGGCCCACCGGGCTGGGTTCGTGCCGCAAGCGATTTATCAAATCACCGGCATCCGTCCGCCGGAGAAACCCAAACCGAAGCCCAAGCCTCCGGAACCCTCACCGGAGATCCCCAAGCCCAAACCGAGCGACATCGTCGAGGAGACCGCGGCCCCACCGACGGCCACCGCGCCGGCCACGGCCGCACCGCCGACTGCGACGGCCGCCCGTTCCGATGCGCCCCCCGCCCAAGGCGGCGGCGCGGGCAATTTCTTCAAGGCCGAAGTCCGCAAACCCGACGCGGCACCGGTCCGCCCCATCCAGGGCAAACCCGGCACGGGTGCCGGCACTCTGGGCGCTTCCAAGTCCACCGCTTCAGCCACCGCGGCCAAGTCGGCCTTTGATGAGGCGACCACCAAGCCCAGTACCGTGGCAGCCGTGTTGGAAGAGCGAAAGAACGCAGCCACGTCACAAGAAGCCATCAGCGCCGAGCAAATCGCGCGGACCGGTGGCGGCGATGCCTCACAAATCACCACAAAAATCACCGGCGTGGTGGCGACGGACAACCGCCAGATCGTCATCCGCGGCCTGAATGACCGGTACAACATCGCCACCCTCAATGGAGCGGAGCTTCCGAGTGCCGACCCCCGACGCAGGGCCCCGCAACTCGACCTAATCCCCGCCGCCATGATTGACCGGGTGGTGGTGAGCAAGACCTTTACCCCCGATCTTCAGGGCGGATTTGCCGGCGGCGCAGTGAACATCGTCACCAAATCCTTCCCAGCCAAAGGGTTTACCACGGTCTCCGCCGGAACCGGGCTCAACAGCTCGGCCACGATGAACGAGGGCTTCTTAAAGATTCCGGGTGGCGCCAATGATTTCTGGGCGATGGATGACGGTTCCAGAGCGCTGCCCTCGAAGGCACTCATCGATCCGTCGATCATCACCGATGCTCAGCGTCCGTGGCGCAACACCACCCAGCAGGCAGCGGGTGCCGATCGACTGGCCTTGGCCCAAAAGTACGACGCGGCCTTGCGTTCTTTCAACAACACCACCTTCGCTCCGTCGATGGGCCAACCGGGGCCGAACTCCAATTTCGCGGTCTCGAGCGGCGACACCACGTGGCTCTTCGGCCGCCGCTTTGGCTGGTTCGGAACCTTTAATCACGATCGCCAATTCCAATTCTACGAGAATGCCTTCCGCGGTCGCTATTCTTACGGCACCGATCCGGTAGACGGGGGGCCGCTCATCCGCACCTCCGAGTTCCGACGCGATCAGTCGATCATGAGCGTGGGTTGGGGTGCTGTGGCCAGCATGGCAATGGAGTTGATGCCTGGACATGAATTGTCCTTCAGCTTCCTCAACAACCAGAGCGCTCAGCACTACATCACCGAAGAGACGGGGCAAACGATCAACCAGTTCCAACCGGGAAGCGATGAGCGCACCCGTATCGAGCAGTTGACCTACCGCGAGCGCTACTTGCGCAACTTCCAGTTCAAGGGCCGCCATGAATTCCGCGAAGTGGGATCCACCCAACTGGACTGGAGCTTCTCGAGTTCGGGCACCGGCGAGAATTCCCCCGACGAACGCATCTTCCCGATGATCGTCTCTCCGTCAGGCAATGGTTTCACCAACGTCATCGCCCAGTCGGCCGAGTTACCGAACATCAACCAGCCTTCGCGCTTCTTCCGCGACTCGCAGGACAAGAGTTGGAACTTCCGCAGCGACCTCACGATCCCCTTCACGCCTGGCAACGGTCTAGAAAGCTCCATCAAGGTCGGTGGCAATGTCCTCGAGTCCGAACGCCGATTGCGTGAACAACGCTTCGAGTACGAAATCAGCCAGACCACCGGTGCCAATCAACCCGATGTGGTCGGCTACGCCAACTCGATCCTCAACTTCCAGGGCCAGCAATTCATCACCAACGCCACGGGATCGGGAGCCAACTCGCGCACGGCCTACTACTTCCCCAACGCCACCTTCCTGCGCTCCGGATTACCCTTCGACGGCTACGGCTACGATGGAACCCAGTCCATTCCCGCCGTGTACGCCATGGCTGATTTATTTGTGCTACCGAAGTTCCGCCTCGTGGGCGGGGCCCGGTTGGAACAAACCGACCTCAAGGCCGAGGTGCTTCCTCGAAGCCGAATTCTGGGATCTTCCTCCAGCGGTAACATCGCCACAACGGATGTGCTGCCCTCCATCGGTGGGGTATTCCCGATCACCTCCAACTTTAATTTGCGGCTCAACTGGTCGCAGACCATCGCTCGCCCCACCTATCGCGAGTTCGCCCCCTTCGAGTACTTTGACACCTTCGACGGCTTAGCCTACCGCGGCAATGCCGACCTCAAGCGTTCAGAAATTGAGAACTACGATGCGCGGGTAGAGTGGTTTCCCCGCCCCGGCGAACTCCTCTCGGCGGCCTACTTCCGAAAAAACATTCTCAACCCGGTTGAGCCGTACATCGCCGACAACGCCGCAGGCATCGTGAGTTTCACCAACAATGCCAGCGCCATCGTTTCGGGTTTCGAATTTGAAGCGCGCAAGAACTTGGCCGCCCTCGACCCTCTTTTGGCGGGCATTACTCTCGGCGGCAACGCGGCCTTCATCAGTTCCGAGGTCGATGTATTTTATCCAGTGGGCAATGGCGTTGGCCTCTACAATCGCCCGTTGTTCGACCAACCCAAGTACATCCTCAACTCCGACCTCGCCTGGGAAATCGCCCGGAGCCGCACCACCTTCTCGGTGTCCTTCACCCGCAGCGGCCAACGACTGGCGGTCGATGGCGGCCAAGGCAGCCCTAACATTTACGAGCAACCCATCAACACGCTCGATTTCTTCGTCAACCAGCGTCTCGGACGGCGTTGGAAGATGCGCTTTGGCGCGCGCAACCTGCTGGATCCGGAGATCCGCCAGACCCTCATCAACGACCTCGGTACCCGCGAAGAGCGCTACGGCGACCAGTACGTCTTCCGCAGCTACAAGCGCGGCATCACGGTCAGTCTGACCTTGTCGGCCGATTTTTAAATCACACCGACTGGAGACTCCGCCGGAACGATTTAGTTGGGAGAAAAGGGATGGCGCCAGCGGCTTCTCACGCATCACTGCACAACCCCCGTCCAGTCGGGTTAGGGTTGAGCGGCTTCCAGACGGCTGCGGTACTCTTGGCGGGCGTGATCAAAGGCCACGACGGCCTCACGATGCTCGGCCCCGGTAAAGAAGCGTTCTTTCTGCTTCCAACACTGTTCTACCGAATCCAGACACCACTGAATGGAGCGCCGCTCGCGGATCGGCTGACCAGCAACCTCGATGAAGATCGGGTTGGTGTGCGAACTCGGCAGGATTCGCAGGGCGTACCAACCGCTGCGCGTCACCGGGTGAGAAATCTCGATGGGCTTCAGCGCTCCATCGGCCTCAATTTCCATGCGGGCTACCGCGATGCCGTTCTCGATTAATTCCACCGGAACCTTCCGGCTGGCACCGATGCGGGCCCGCTCGATATGCCAGTACGGCTGCTCACTAAACTTGCGCCTCTGGATGTCGACCTGCGGTTGCTCGTTGAGCCGGGCCGCTGCCTGAACCCGGAACACCACGGAGCGTCCCTTGGCCAATTGCAGAGAACTCCCCTGCTCTCCCATGACGACCGTGTCGGCCCGGAAGTCCATCAAGTGACTGCGCCCATCCCCGACATAATTGCGTCCGGCTCGGATTCCCTCGCACCAGTCCTCATACGACCAGCGTTCTGGGAGCTTCACATAGCTACGTCCCAAACCCACGCGCTCGCCGTAGATGCAGGGAAAATCGGTCTCGCCGCTAATGCGGGTGCGGTAGCCGGCATTGAGCGTGTGGTACCAAATGTTCAACTCCCACGGGTAGGGCGTGTCGACGGTACTAATGAAGTCTACCGCGGGCACGAGTTTACCATCCGGACCCGGCACGTTGTGGGTCACGTCCACGATGTACTCGTTGGCACCGATGCCGCTGAAGGGTGGGATCTTTTGAGTGAGCAACTCGGTCGAGTCGAGCTCCAGTCCCCAACCGCTGTGCGCCGGGCCGGTGAGGGCTCCCTGGGCCTTGGCCCACTTGAGGGTATTTAGCCCCAGCGTCGGCCAGTGCTTCTTGGAGTCACCGCCCGGGTACAGTTGCTGACGCAGGCGCAACAAACACAAATGACCCGAGTTGTGCGACCCGAACCCGCTGACTTCCACGTCATAGCGCAGCAAGTAAGGCCAACGACTGACCGGGTCATCGGATCCGGTGAAAAACTGCTTCTGGTAGTCGAAGCACGGGCCCCATGTGAGGTTGGCTCCAATCTTGAGATCTTCACCGAGCACATGACGCATCATGTCCGCGGCGAGGACTCCTTCGGTCGGCTTTTCATAATGCGCGCAGCCGGCCGCATGGATGTGATGATCACCTGAAATCCAACCGCGGGTGGAGGGGTCAATCCACCGCTGCACCTGAAAGCGCCAGCGATTGGTTTTACCGGCAGTTACCTCTAGTTCGTGCCGCTGGATGAGCGATTCGGGTCCGCGGGAGAATTCGACCGAATACTGACCGGCCGGCAAACCGATGGATTCGCCGTCGTTCCGATAAACTTGCGGGTGGAAGAAGAAGTCCGGAGCCAACCGCTTGGACTGGGCGGGAAACACATGCCCCCGAGTGTCCGTGATGAGTAAGGCTGCAGTGGTGGGCTTGCCGTGTTCATCCAGCACCTCGAGATGCACCGGGACGGCGGGCTGGCAGGTGAAGAGAGCGTCCACTTCGCTGCGAAAACCCAGGTCTTGGGAGCCCTGACCCACATCGAAAATCAACTTCGCCTCGCGACGACCCGCATCCCGGGAATAAATCTGAACCAACCGGTACTCCACGGGAAGCCCCCCCAGTTCCGGCTTCAGAGGAGCGGCCTGCACCAGCGACACATCCAGCCATCGGTCAGGAACCGTCTCGGCAGGAGATCCATGCAACCGGGCTGCTTGGGGACTGCGTACCCGGAGGGCCGCGGTGGTTCCCGCCTCGTTGTGAACCTTCACCAAGAAGGTCACCCAACCCGTTTCATGGAGGACCGCCGGTGCGGGTCCCGGCGCGGCTTTGACCCGCATCTCCGGCGTGACTTGGACGGCCACCAGCACATGGGCGTCTAGGATTTTCTGGGTACGGGTGCGGGCCTTGTCGGGATTTTTATCCGTGAGTGCCGCCTCAAGTTCGGCGCGTTCCTTGGCGTTGAGAGGCGACCCCGCCAGAGTCAGCGCCTCGGACACCCGGCGCACCTGGGCAGCAAAGGGTTGCCAATCAGGCACGGGCAACACGGGCAATTCAGCGGCATCGGCGGAGGGAGCCGAGAGGGCCAGCACGACTGCCAGACAGCGGAGGCGATGGAGCGTGTTCATGGTCAGGATAAAAATCAGGGACCTTCTGGGGGATTGAGACAAAGTCTGCCTCAAGAACTTGCTGCGACGCAAGTCGGCCCAAAACTCTTAGCCCCCACCGTAGACGACCCACTCCCTCACGGGATGGGCACCTGAGCCGGCACTGCCGCCTGGATACGCTGGAGATCGACATCAGCAGGACCCGATCCAGGCTGAAGTACCAACCACCCGGGTTTCTGGGCCGCGGCCAAGGTCGCTGGATCGCGCCAGCGCCAAGACTCCGTATGCCCATCAGGAAACGACACCGTCGCCGCGCCTGCATGCCGCAATCCGGGGAAACTAATCCAGGTCGACAACGGTGTTCCGAAGAGGGTCAACCGATTCGGCGCATTAATACCGAAGGCCCCCTGCTGAATGCTTTTTTCGTGCTCATCGATAAAATACAAGGCCCGTGACGGGCCTGGATCGGTGATCTGACTCATCTTATGCCAGCACCGTGAGAAATTCTCATCCAAGGGCTGCGTCACCAAATTCATGTACACACTCATGGACACACTGCGATTGCGGCGGATAAACCCCTGATCGCGGACCGTCGAACGATCGGACGGGCACAAGTAAATGCCTGGGGTCTGATTGTATTTCCAGAAGACACCCACCGCGAGGTTCGACGCGGAGGCGTCTGTGTACGCATTGCCTTGAAGCCAAGAAGTGGAACGAATGTTCCACGCTTCCCGCCCACCGCCACCGCCGGACAAGAACGCCTCGTTCGGTGCGAGGGTGTCTAAATTGTCATCGGCGTATAATTGCGCACAAATCTGAAGCTGCCGGAAATTACTGGAGCAAGCACTGCCTTGGGCACGCCCCTTGGCCTTAGCCAACGACGGCAACAGCAATGATGCCAATATGGCGATGATGGCGATGACCACCAACAGTTCGATGAGAGTGAAACCCAAATTCTGCCGATAGCTGCGAATCACGTCCGTGTGAGCGAGCATTTTTCCATGTTGTTGCAACCCGGTTTCACCTTCAAGCCCGATTCCATTTCCGCAGCAGCCAGCCTATCAAATTACGGCGTCCACCCCTTCGACTGCTCGCTGTTCACGCAGCGAGACGTCCGCTAGAGTTTCCATCGAAATGACGAAGACGTTCGCGGAACTGGGCTTCGAGGGTCGGCTCATTGCCGTCGAGGGGCTCGATGGCTCGGGCAAATCCACCCAGATTTACCTCCTCAAGCGCTGGTTGGAGATGCGCGGATTCAAAGTCTTCTTCAGCGAGTGGAATTCGTCGGCACTGGTCAAAAGCGCCACCAGCAAGGGCAAGAAACAGAACTTGCTGACGCCGACCACATTTTCCCTCATCCACGCCACCGACTTCGCTGACCGCTACGAGCGCCAACTGTTGCCGCTGCTCAAGGCGGGGTATTTGGTGCTCTGCGACCGGTACATCTTCACGGCCTTCGCCCGAGACGTCGTTCGCGGATGCCCCCAGGCCTGGGTACGTGGCCTTTACAGCTTTGCCGCTCTGCCCGACATCACCTTCTTCTTCCGCTCGCATCTCGAAGTCTCGCTCAACCGCATCCTGGATAATCGACCCACCCTTAAGCACCACGAGGCGGGCATGGACCTGGGCCTTTCCAGCGATCCGTACGAAAGCTTCCGCATCTTTCAGGGCCGCATCTTCGAGCAATACTTGGCCATGAGCACTGAGTTCAACTTCGTGGTCATGGATGCCAACCAGCGCATTGAGGAGCAGCAGGGACTCGTCCGCCGCCTGGTTGAGACCCGAATCGATCTACCCACCTTCACCGCCACCAAATAATTCGAGATATGGCCAGGAAACCCAAATTCTCCCCGACGGACGACGCGGAAGTGCTCGTTCCGAAGGTCACGCCCAAGCGCTTCTTTGGTCTGGGTTTGCCCGGGGTGGAGATCGAAAAACTTTCCGGCAAACTCATCGTGGTCGAGGGAGCCGACGGCTCAGGCCGATCCACCCAAATCGCCCGACTCATCCAATGGCTGGAGGCCTCGGGTCACCACACCATTCAAGTAGGTCTTAAACGATCCTCGTTGGTCAGTGAAGAACTCGAGGCCGCCCAGCAAGGCAACATTCTCTCGCGCACCACGCTCTCGCTGTTCTACGCGACCGACTTCGCCGACCAACTCGAGAACACCATCCTGCCGGCCCTGCGCGCAGGCTCGATGGTGCTGGCCGACCGCTACATCTACACCTTGATGGCGCGCGATCTCGTCCGAGGTGTGGACGAGAAGTGGCTACGCAATTTGTACGGCATCGCGCTCGTTCCCGATGCGGTGTTCTACCTCGAGGTGCGGCCCGAGAAACTAGTCCAGCGAGTCTTCGCCAAGCAGCAGGCGCTCGACTACTGGGAAAGCGGCATGGACCTAGGCTTGTCGCGCGACATGTTCGACAGCTTCCTGCAATACCAGAGCCGCATGCGCGACACCTTCCGGCGACTGCAACGTCACTACGGCTTCGACCTCATCGACGCCGAGCGGCCGGTGGAACGCATCAGCGCCGATTTGCAGAACAAGATCGAAACGGTGCTCGCGGGGGGCGTGCGGCGAACGGCAGGGGCCAACTCGGAGGCGTCGACCCTGTAGTTTCGGCCCTATCGTTCCGGCGGTGGAATTTCAGCCTTGGAATTTCGGCTCTGGGTTTTCTCTGCGAACTGCGGCCTCAGTGCACCCCGCCCACCGGCATGGTTCAGGGCTTGGGCGATGGAGTCGGAGCGGTCGGAACGGCCGCCTTGGGAACGCCTCCCTGCGGCACGGTGTTGCCCCAGTGGAACAACCCGAAGAATAGGCCGTTGCGCGTGCCTTCGGGGCCCGACTCCTGACGCCACAAGTTCCACAGCAACGAGCGGCTCTGCCGACCGGTCTTGGCATCCCGTTCGTGACGATAGAGCGACCACAAGGGGGACCACCCACGGGCGATGCCTTCGTTGGACGGGAAGGCCCCTTCGGCCAAGGCCAGCACTTGCAAACGCTCGCGCCCCTGCCGATCCCGCGCATGATGGAACAGCGGCCAGAGCGAGCGACGGCGGTACTCCGCGCCATTGCGACGGTCGCGCTCCGCCAGGTCGACCCACAGGTAGAACACGCTGCGGGTTTGTTCGCGATCGAGGTCCTCGGCCAGCATCCGCTTGTGGGTGTAGAAGGGCCACAGCACGAACTCACTCTGCTGCTCGGCATTGGTGGCCCGGCCCCAGAGCGGCCAGACCCGGCGAGCGTGTTTTCCGGGACCATCGGCCCACCCGATGAAGGGCCACGGCGCGCCCCATTCCTCAAACTGGCGCTCCCGATCAACCGTGTGGGTGAAGAAGGGCCACAGGAGTGTGGTGTTGTCGCGAGTCTTGGAGCGCTGTGTGGAGAACAACGGCAACGACACGGTGTTGGTGACCGGATTCTCGGAGCCGATGCCTTGGCGGTCGGTGATCCAAAACGGCCAGACGACAAAGTGCTTCTCGTGACCGGGCACCACCTCAGGCAAGTCACTCAGCGCATTGGTTCGCACCAGCGGCGCGCGGTGTTCCTGGCCGTACAGCGGCCACACCTGCCAACCCTGGGCGGCCCCGGTGCGCACGTGGACGAACGGCGCGAAATAATTGTCGGTGACCACGTCGCGCTTGCGGGTCTGGATCCAGAATGGCAGCGCGGCAAAGCGCACCTCGTCGCGGAACAATCGGCCTTTGAGGTGGCCGTAGAACGGCACCAACGCCTTGTAGGCTTGTGCGGGATCGTCGGACCGCTGGCTGAACCAGAACGGGAACAGGGTGAAGCGCCGCTTGTTCGGGCCCACAGTGCTCTCACCGCCGCTCCAGCTCAGGAACTGAACGATGTGGAAGCGGTACTGCGAGCCGTACTGATCGAAGGACACCAGCGGATAGAGGAACTCGGCCTGCGTGCGTTCGACGCCCGGTTCGTGCTGGTAGGATACCCAG
>Ga0209190_1003398_pt1 | contig 10554 bp, 10 predicted proteins | sample M_140205_XF_Meta_FD_187315 | JGI IMG/M metagenome (GOLD analysis project Ga0209190, IMG submission 187315) | Freshwater microbial communities from Lake Montjoie, Canada to study carbon cycling - M_140205_XF_MetaG (SPAdes) (version 2) | ecosystem: Environmental > Aquatic > Freshwater > Lake... | reverse complement strand
CTGGCGCGGTGTTGTTAAGTCGGTGCGGCGCTTCATGACGTAGCCGCCTGACGCCTGCGCTGTCTCCAGTCGGCAGGCAACATACGGTCAAGCACGTCGTCCACTGTGATTGCGCCCAACAAATGTCCGCCATCATCACACACACCAACCGCAAGAAGGTTGTACGACGCTAAGAATTCTGCAACTTCACGATCTGATTGGTTCGCTGTAACAGTGGGTTCGTTCGAAACACAACGGCCGAGTTCAGTGCTTGGCGGTTCACGTAGCAAACGCTGCAAGTGCACAACACCAAGGTAAGTACCTGTAGGTGCGCGAAACGGTGGTTGCGTTACAAATACTTGTGCAGCAATAGACACGAGCCACTCAGGGTCACGCACTTGTGCCAATGCTTCAGCAACTGTTGCGTTAGCACCCATGATGATGATTTCTGGCGTCATCAACGCACCTGCAGTACCTGGTGCGTAGGACAACAGTGAACGAACTACATCTGCGTCGTCGTCGTCCATTGCTTCCAACACGCGAGAACGTTGTTGTGCGGGCATTTCTGCCAACAAGTCTGCAAGGTCGTCGAATTGCATCTCTTCCAACACGTCGATGAGGCGATCCATGTCAAGGTTTGCAATCAGTGCGAGTTGTTCACTCTCTGGCATTTCTTCCAGCAAGTCGGCAAGACGGTCGTCATCCATTTCTTTTGCCAACAACTGACGTTGTGCAAATGGCAACGCACGCACAACACCGGCCACGTCGCTTGGGTGCATGTCGCGAAGACGTGCAGCTTCAGCGGCCATTTCGGTGGCTGGCGCAAACAGGCTGCTCGCTTCGGTCCAGTCGACCAAGCGGTACGTAGAGCGTCGGCCAAGGACCCCACGGCGAGTGAGGCGGACTTTGGAGACTTCCCAGCCCGATTCACGAATACCGACGGTGGGGCGAAGGGCCACATCGCTGATTGACTCGCCACTGAGGCGCTTATCGATGATGTCGCGGCCAAGCATGTGCTCACCCTGGCGTGGTTTGAAGGGGTTCAGGTCCACGTCCCAGCTGCGTAGGCGGGCGCCTTCGGTATCAAGGGACTGAATACGGTTGGCGTTCACAAAAATGCGCCGGCGCTGGCTGGTGGCCACAAATCCGGTGACCCGAGGGGCGTCACCGCTACGGCCAGGAACCACCACAATGTCGTCAATACGGCCAATTGCAGCCCCGCCCGCGTCGAGGAGGGGTAAGCGCATGATTCGAAATGCATAGATCAGGTCGCTTGCCATGAAGCAAGGGTACCCCTCCGCTCCCACGGAAGGTGGGTGATTTGCCTTGTCTCTTGGCCTTCTCCCGATAACCTGACCGAGCCGTAAATACGGGGACGTAGCTCAATTGGTAGAGCGCCTGCTTTGCAAGCAGGAGGTCGTGGGTTCGATTCCCATCGTCTCCACCATTCGCCTTGCCGTTACCCTTCACCCTCTGTGAATCCGTCGGCCGTCCTCCTTATTTCTTGTCCTGATCAGCCGGGCATCGTGGCCGCTGTCGCCACATGGGTTGGCTCTGTCGGCGGAAACATCGTGCACGCAGAACAACACACCGACGTTTCTGACGCCATGTTTTTTCAGCGCGTTGAATTCACGCATGCAGGTACAACACCTATCGCAACTCTTGCAGCTGGTTTCGCACCACTTGCATCTCATTGGAACATGTCATTCACGCTTGATGCATTGCCGTGGAAGCCACGCACCGCAATTTTGTGCTCAAAGCAATTGCACTGCGCAGCAGACTTATTAGCACGCACAACCTATGGAGATCTTGGTCTTGATATTGCTGCGGTTATTTCGAATCACGCTGATGCACAATCACTTGCGACATCATTCTCACTTCCGTTTCATCATGTTGAAGTTGGCGACAGTGCAACCGCTCGTGCAGAACAAGAAACACAACTTGGTTCATTGTTGCAATCACTCAATCTTGATCTTGTAATTCTCGCGCGGTACATGTTGGTGATGCCAACATCACTTGTTGCACCATGGACCGGCCGCATGATCAACATTCATCATTCGTTCTTGCCAGCATTCATTGGCGCGAATCCGTACCGTCAAGCACACGACCGCGGCGTAAAAGTCATCGGCGCCACTGCGCATTACGTCAGCGACGTATTAGATGAAGGCCCAATCATTGCTCAAGATGTTGCGCACATTTCTCACCGTGATGATGTTGCTGAACTCACTCGGCAAGGCCGCGACCTTGAAACTGTTGTTTTAGCGCGCGCCGTACGGGCTCATGTGGAACATCGCGTGTTGACTTTTGGCAACCGCACTGTTGTATTTGGCTAACAAATATTTATTTGCGAACTATTAATTCAAGAGATGCCCGATTTGATCCACCCGTCAAACTCTGACCAGCACCTGTGAGTTGGATACTCCACTGCGTTCCCGCAGTTGCAGCATCGTAGGTAGTGGCACCAATACAAGCGCGTAGGTCAAGAGTGAATGACAACTGATTACTGCTAGTGCCTGTAACGGAATCAGTTGTTGTTGTGTCGGCTAACGGCCAGAGTTTTTCGGCCATGCCGTCTCCTGACAGCAACGAGAATCCACTTTCGTATCCGGAATAGGATCCAGGCAGACACGCAGTGTCTTGACTACCCATATAAATGACTCCGTATCGCAAACCACCCATATCCCGGTATGTGCCTTCTTCGCCCGTGGTAGTCAGGCGTTGTGGGCGATAGAAGTCAAGCTTCAATTTGCCTGCAGAATCAGGGGTCAGCGCACTGCCGGTGTAGGCAACATTGTTGACCTTTGTTAAGCCAGGCACCGTCACTGCGTGCGGGTTAACCATCATCACAATCTGGCTATCGCCTGAACTGGTGTTGTATCTCACTGTGAAAACGTCTCCTGGCTTCACAGTTTGCAACGTGTTTGCACCTTGGTTCGGGAACATTGATGCCAACCAATACACCGATTCCGGATCTTGCCTTCCATTTCGGTTCATCAAGTAGAGCGAATTGCCATTGGTGCTTGTACCAAGATTGCTGTCGAGCCCTGGTGTTACGTCTGCGTTAGTAGTTTCTTTCTTGAATCCACCGTTATAGGTGCTCCAATTGACCCCTGTGTTGTTGTTTATTAGGTGTGTCGCCATATTTTTTGCGGTTGGTCCAGTTCCGCCGCAATAGATAAGAGCACCGCAATCGACCCAGGCATACTTCACGTCGTTCAAACCGGTGACACCAAAGTTGCGTTGCCCGATGAAGAACTGAATGGCGTAGTTGCCGGGAGTTCCGAGAACGGTTGCTATGTCTGCTGGGCTGAGTGTGGGGTTGAGTCCAGCATTAAATAGTGAACTTGATGTGCGCAAACTGACCCACGGATTCAGAGCTGCAGTTTGTGTAGTGGTGGGGTCGACAGCATCAATGACTTGATCTCCATCGTCGTCGGCATCAAGAGCATTTGGTAATCCGTCGGAATCAAGGTCGGCCCCAAGCACGAGAGGGTTGGCATCAAATGTTCGAACACTGCGAGTTCCGACGGTTGACCCCACGCATGCTTTTTGCTGTGCGGTTGAAACCTTGACAATGCCACCAGTTCCAGCAGCAAGTGGGTTACCTGCAGTTGAAGCCGCCACGATTGATTGCCGTGTAAATGTTGAAGCCTTGGGTCGTGACTTTGTAATTGCATATCCCAATTTTGAAAGTTTTAAGGTGCCAAGCTTCACGGATGCCCCTGCGAGCTCAACGTGGGCACACGTCTTTTTCCCAAGTGCTTCCTTTGCCAACACAATGGGTCCCACATAGCGATTATTAGCGTCAACCATTTGAAGCGTTGCGCCTTTCACTGCAGTTTTTGAAGCCGAGATATTAAACTTGCCTGCTTCGTTGGCCGAGCTGACTATGACAGATCCAGTACTGCTAACTAACAACACTTTGTATCCCTGTGCTGCCTGACCCAATGTGCCAGTGATACTCACTGAAGCGGCATCGCGGCATCTGCCTTCAATGGCAAAGTAGCGATTGAGGCAGACAAGCACCCTGCCCCAATAAATAGAGACCGATAGAACTTTTTCATATAGAACCCTTTTCTTGCTGAGTACAAGAACTCTATATAAGTTGAACAGAGGAATGTTCACTAATCGACTAGACCACCAAGATCGTTTACGGTCAAAGCCTTATTTCATTGGCGCCCTCGGCGTGAATAGATTGTGCAATACCCCCATTTATTCCCAATAGCCTTGGGACGTTATGAGCAGTCAGACTCCCCCCGCCGTGCTTCCTGTTGCAAGCGATCCGTGCTGGTGCGGCAGTGGGCGCAAATACAAGCGCTGCCACAAACCTCTTGAGGGCAAGATCCTTCCCGGGGTAGTGAGCCCCATGAGAACGGTTCCGGCCGGTATTCAAAAGCCTCCATATGCCGATACTGGTGAAGTGCCTCGTACCGAGGAAGCTCGCGTGAAGTCGCCAGAAATTATTGAGCGCATGCGTTACGCGTGCGACATGGCTGCAGAGATTTTGAAATTGGCTGGCGAGTTTGTGAAGCCAGGCATGACCACAAATGACATTGATGTATTTGTGCACGAAGAAACTGTGAAGCGTGGCGCGTACCCGAGCCCCTTGAACTACCACCACTACCCCAAGAGTGTGTGCACAAGTTTGAATGAAGTTATTTGCCACGGCATTCCCGACTCCACTGTTGTGAACGATGGCGACATCATCAACCTCGACGTCACGTGTTACGTGAACGGTGTGCATGGCGACACCAACGCAACTTTCTTTGTTGGCGAAGTTGATGAAGAAAGCAAACTTCTGACACTTGTTGCCGAAGAGTGTATGTGGAAAGGCATTGAAGCTGTTGTGCCTGGAAGGCCCATTAGCGACGTTGGCAAGGCCATTGAAACACACGCCAAACTGCACAGAATGGGTGTAATTCGCGCATTTATCGGTCATGGAATTGGCGAACTCTTCCATTCCGACATTCAAGTGCTGCACTACTACGACTCGCGCAACAACATGATCATGCGCCCAGGAATGACATTTACTGTTGAGCCGATGATCAGCTTGGGCACTTGGCAGCACAAAATGTGGGACGACGACTGGACCGCAGTTACTGCCGATGGAAAAAGAACAGCACAGTTTGAACACACACTTCTTGTTACGGAAACTGGTGTTGAAGTTCTCACCGCCAAAGGTGCTGTGTCGCCTAGTGCTCCTTGGAAGCGCGGTTAGAAAATGCTCGACAGCGACCGTTATATTCCCTTCACTCGCGACGAGTGGGCCGACCTGCGTGCCTCTACCCCGCTCACCATTCGTGAAAAAGATCTTGAAGCTCTTCGCGGTATCAACGAGAGCATCAACCTCGATGAAGTTGCGGCTATTTACCTTCCCCTCACTCGTTTATTGAACTTGTATGTGAGTGCAACACAAAACTTGCACAAAGTGTCAGCAACGTTTCTGGGAACAATGTCTCCGAAAGTTCCCTACGTCATTGGTGTGGCCGGCAGCGTGGCGGTAGGAAAGAGCACTTTTGCCCGCATTTTGCAGGCTCTTTTGGCTCGTTGGCCTGAACACCCAAAGGTCGACCTCATTACCACCGATGGTTTTCTGTTCCCTAACGACGAACTCGCCGACCGTGGTCTCATGAACCGTAAGGGTTTCCCCGAGAGTTACGACACGAAACACCTTCTGCAATTTCTCCGCGAATTAAAAGCAGGGCACCCAGTTGTTTCCGCACCTGTGTACAGCCACGTGGTGTACGACATTGTTGATGGTGAAGAAGTTGAAGTGCGCCAACCCGACATTCTTATTCTTGAAGGCTTGAATGTTTTACAAGTAGGCAAAGAAGCAAATGAATTCGTTTCAGACTATTTCGACTTCTCTATTTATATTGATGCAGATGAAGGCGATATTCGCAATTGGTACGTCGATCGTTTTCACGCGCTACGACAAACTATTTTTAAAGACCCCAATAGTTTCTTCAAACACTTTGCAGATCTTTCCGATTCAGAGGCTACTGAAGTAGCAATGGGAATTTGGTCGGAAATCAACGGGCGAAACTTACGAGAAAATATTGACCCCACGAAAACACGTGCGTCACTTGTGATGAATAAAGGCAGCGACCATCGCATTACCGATGTTCAATTGCGCAAGCTCTAACGATGCATTGCGTTTAAGTAGTTGTAAACCGTAATTCGCGAAACGCCCATGACGTCGGCGACGTCTTCCACTGCACGACGCAAAATGAATGCACCCTGGTCATCGAGTAGGCGAATTGCTCGCTGCTTGTCGTTACGCGAGAGATCTTTTAACTTTCCGCCGAGTTCTTTTTCTACTGCCTCAATAATGCGGTCGAGCGCGCCATGCAATGGAGGAAGTCGTACGCCAGCAATAACATGTCCTTCCCACTCAATGGGAATGTCACTCGCCGTAATGCCAGTTGGCGCAACAAGGCTCGCGCCTATTGCCTCGAGAAGTGGCTGTATTGCATTCACTAATGGGTGATCGGGCGTAGACATTATTCTTGTGGCCCTACATGAACACTCACATGTGTTGCGCCGTTGCCATAAGCCGCTTCGAGCAGTGAGCCCACAATGGTGGCAACATCACTTTGTGCTGCCATGAATGTGGAGCCAAATGGCCCGAAGTCAACAACGACACCATATTTTTCAACTGCAGCGACTGCAGCGGTGACGTGCTTGCCGGGGGCACCTTCAATGAAAGGCTCGATGGTGAACTCAATTTCCAGCATGAGGGCCTACTTTCAGCGTGATTCTCATACAGAGAGTAGCGAGAACCTCACGGGGTCACTTCATTCCACATTTTTTGTAAAGTGGGCAAGAGCAATTCCTTGCTATCGGGCAGGAAATTCCGCTCTAGCAAGCGCTGTTGCAAGTCGCTTTGCGACACCCACTCGGTGGCAACTACCTCGCCATCGCGCAGAACCAACGGCCCGTCGTATGTCGCCATGAAGCACTTTCCCACCAGTCTCACCATGTTGTCGGAATACGTGCCCATCCCAAGAGCCATCAGTGGCACGCCGGCTATGCCTACCTCTTCATCAAGTTCACGCAATGCAGCATCGTCGTAGCTCTCGCCCGCTGCCACCACGCCGCCCACTGCAATGTCCCAATAACTTGGCCAAAGGTCTTTCAATGCACTGCGCTGATGAACAAGTAATTCGCCCGCAGAATTGACGATTGCGATGAATACCGCACGGTGGCATAGCACCTTGGCGCGCATTTCTTTGCGGGTGCATTGGTACAAAACGTTGTCGTTGTGGTCAACGATGTCGACCAGTTCCTCACCTGCTTTACTCACACCACCAGTGTGGCACCATATGTATATGCCAAGCACGTTTTTTACTGGTCGCCCCTCTGCCGATCTTGCCGAGGAACACGGCCAGAGTTCTGATCTCCGGGCTCAAGCGCTGAGCTTCCAAAAAGATGCTGTGTCTTTGCGCCGTTCTTTACATCGTCATCCTGAAATTGGAAACAATCTTCCCGTCACGCGTGAACAAGTACTCACCGCGCTCGATGGCCTCCCACTCGACATCACGCTGCACAAAACAACAAGTGGCATTGCCGCTCTTCTCACTGGCGACAAACCAGGGCCAACAGTTTTGCTACGTGGCGACATGGATGCATTGCCGATGCCTGAAGACACGGGTCTTGATTTCTCGTCGGTAAATGAAAACATCATGCATGCATGCGGGCACGACACACACACCGCAATGCTCGTACAAACAGCGCACATGTTGTCGCAACGCAAGAGCAATATTTCTGGTCGCGTGCTCTTTATGTTTCAACCCGGCGAGGAAGGTTACGCCGGCGCGCAGTTCATGCTCGATGAAGGTCTCCTCGACGTGCCCAAGCACAAAGATGGAAGTGACTCGCCCATTACCGGTGCATTCGCATTGCATATTGGTACCGAGATTCCTGTTGGCATGGTGGGTATTCGTGGTGGTTCACTCATGGCGTCGAGCGACAAACTCACTATCACTATTACTGGTGCTGGTGGTCATGCCTCTGCTCCGCATCGCACACTCGACCCTGTTCCTGTTGCGTGTGAAATTGTTCAAGCACTCCAAACAATGGTCACACGACGCATTAATGCCTTTGACCCAGCAATCGTGACGGTCACCACTATTCAAGCCGGCACTGCATACAACGTCATTCCTGAAACTGCTTCAATTCAAGGAACACTGCGTGCAGTAAGTGCAAAAACACGCAGCAACGTGCATAGCTATATCAACCAAGTAGCTAACGGCATTGCTTCTGCACATGGCTTAGTTGCCGAGGTCGATATTGAACTCGGCTACCCCGTCACGGTAAACGATCACCAATTTGCTGGTTTTGCTAGCGATGTTGCAACAGCAATTCTCGGCGATCAGAAGGTTATTCAAATGCCGAACCCAGTGATGGCGGCAGAAGACTTCAGTTATGTTCTTGAACGCTTGCCAGGTGCAATGATGTTCCTCGGCGGAACATCGCCCGACAAAAACACTGCAACAGCAGCGCCGAACCATTCCAACCACGTGGTCTTCGATGAAGACGCTATGGCAGTGGGTGCGTCTCTCTATTCAGCAATGGCACTTCGCCACCTCGGAGTGCGCCTTACTTAATGACTAACGCATTCGGTGGTGAGGCAACACCGCTGGGCAAGTTCAATGGTGCAGAAGTAAAGAAACCTTCATAGCGGCCGTCGCGGGCGCAGTCGTCGGCCAATGCATCGAGGTCGAACATTTCTCCAAGTGGTAAACCAAGCATTGGCAAGATGAGGGTGTGCGTAAAAATTTCGTGCATGCGTCGTTTGTCGGCGCGCACTTCTGCTTGATGTTCTGGAGTGCTATTCGCTCCGGGCGGCCATGCTTCAACAGCAGGGTTGTCGGCACCAAGTGCGGCAATGTGCATGTTCCACAATGCTTCAGCGGTTGCTTCACCTGAACGTAAACCTGGCGTTGCGAGGTCGCGCGGTTGCGCAAGACGCGCACGCACTTCTTCACTTTGCTGCATATACCACTGCATCCACCCGGTGCGCATGAGCAAAATATCGCCCTCGCGCAATTCGGTGCCTTGATCTTTCAAACACTCCAAGAGTTCGCTGGGTTCAATAGGGTCGGCAATGTCGTATTGCAGAGGCTTTCCGATCTTGATACGCCATCTGCCCACATCGGCCAACACTGCACGGCCAGCAATACCGCGTTGCGCCCAGTGATGCATGCCGTGCTCTTCATCGGGAACTCCGCCGTAGTGGCCTGTTCCTTCTTCATCGGCTTGCGCTGCAAAGTTACGAATATGTCGAAAGCCATCCCACTGGCTCGACGACTGCGTATTCCACCCGTGCAAAATATCGTCATGGCTCGTGGCCCGGTCGTCGCCCGTTATTTCATGTTCAAAGCCTTGACGGCCAAAGAGAGGCGGATTGGGTTCACGCATATTCCAATTCATTGCAAAAACTGCGCCACGTTGCACTAGTTGTGCAGCCGCGGCAACTCTTTCTGGTGTCAGCAGGTTCAGACAACCGAAATACCGCGCACCCGGTGCGGTCCAGACATCCCATGAACTGGGTAGCCCTCCGCGAAGGGGGAGTTCTGAATATTGGGGCAATGTGCTCTTGACCATTCCATAGACCGTAGTGGGCTATTACGGTTGACATTTCAGTGGATACTTCTTCAGCACCTCAGCAGCCGCAACGCCCGTTACAAGGTTTGCGCATTCTCGATTTCAGCCGTGTACTTACAGGGCCTCATGCCACGCGCATGTTGTGCGACCTTGGAGCCGAGATCATCAAAATTGAGCCACCAGATGGCGACCTCACGCGTTTCACAAACCCGCGAGTGAATTCTTTGTCGACCTATTTCATTCAGCAGAATGCGGGCAAGAAAAATATTTCCCTCGACATGTCGAAGCCAGAAGCTGTTGCCATTGTGAAGCAACTGGTCATGCACGCCGATATTCTCATTGAGAATTTCCGACCAGGTGTAATGAAAAAGCTTGGCCTCGACTATGCCTCGCTTTCTGCACTCAACCCAAAACTTATTTACGCGTCTATTACCGGTTACGGACAAACAGGCCCATGGGTGCACCGTCGCGCATACGCACCTGTTGTTGGTGCCGAGTCGGGTCTTACGAATCATCAAGGCATGGCGCGTGGTGGTCAGTTCGCCAACGATCCGTTTTCTCATGCCGATGTGTACACCGCAATGGAAACGTGCGCGGCAGTTCTTGCAGCAGTCATTCAGCGTCATTCAACTGGGCGTGGGCAGTCAATTGATATTGCCATGGCACAAACCATGCTGTACGTGAATGAACATGCGCACGACGCATTATGGGATGAACCAACACCGCCTGAGCAAATTCGCTCTTTTGAACCCGGCAACTACCCTGTGCTCACTGCTGCAAACGGCGACAAAGTTGTTGTGAGTGGTCACCCGGGCGAGCGCGGAACATTTGATTTATTTTTCACAGCAATTGGTCGTACCGATTTGCTCACCGATCCAAAATTTATTGATGTTCCATCGCGCTTAACCAACCTTGAAGAACTGCAAAGTATTTTGCGGGCCTGGGCACTCACTATTCCCGATGCAA
>Ga0209190_1003397_pt1 | contig 10555 bp, 8 predicted proteins | sample M_140205_XF_Meta_FD_187315 | JGI IMG/M metagenome (GOLD analysis project Ga0209190, IMG submission 187315) | Freshwater microbial communities from Lake Montjoie, Canada to study carbon cycling - M_140205_XF_MetaG (SPAdes) (version 2) | ecosystem: Environmental > Aquatic > Freshwater > Lake... | reverse complement strand
GCAAATCATCGGAGGCAATGCCAACGATTATGTTACGAAGATGAAACTGAAAACTAGGTATTCAGTATTAGCCAAAAAGTTATCTAAAGAACAAAAAGATAAAATATCTAAACTTGATTATAAAGGAATTGGATTACGGGAAGAATCTTACAGGACATATCCTCAAGGACAGTTAGCTGCCCAATTACTAGGATTTGTTAATGAAGATGGCGAAGGTAAGTACGGAATAGAGCAGGCTCTTGGAAATGATCTAAAAGGTGTGCCTGGAGAACTAAAGGCGATTACTGACGCTCAGGGAGTGCCGTTAGTTACAAATACTGACAATATTATTACCGAGCCAAAAATAGGCAAAAGAGTACTGCTGACACTTGATATTTCCATGCAAAAACAAGTTGAAGATATACTTAAAGCAGGATTAGATGCTGCTAAATCTAAGTCCGGAAGTGTGATAGTCATGGATCCAAATAATGGTGCAATAAAAGCGATGGCAAATTTCCCGTCCTACAATCCTGCAGAATACTTTAAGGTTGAGGATGGTAACGTTTTCAATAACGATTCCGTTAGTTCGCCTTTAGAGGTTGGGTCTGTCATGAAGGTCTTAACTGCAGCTGCCGCACTAGACAAGGGTCTTGTTACGAGAAACACATCTTATTATGATCCTAGTTTTTACAAAATAGATGGTTTCAAGATAACTAATGTCGAAGAAGATGGCGGGGCAGGGCAGCATAATATAGCCGACATCTTGAGGCTTTCGTTAAATACGGGAGCAACATGGCTACTGATGCAAATGGGAGGAGGCGAGGTAAATCTTAAGGCGCGAATGACCTGGAACGACTACATGGTTAATCATTATAATTTTAGCAAGGCGACGGGTATTGAGCAGGGATTTGAAGCCGAAGGTACAATCCCTGACCCTAAGAACGGATATGGACTTAATCTGCAATACGCTAACACGGCTTTTGGGCAAGGTATGACTGCAACGCCATTACAGCTAGGTGCGGCACTATCTAGCGTTATTAATGGAGGTAGCTACTATAGACCCCATTTAGTGGACCAGACTACGGATAGTGACGGCAAGGTTACGATAAAGAAGCCAGAAGTCTTAAACCAATATGTCGTCAAGCCGGATGTTAGCAACGATATTAGAAGTTTAATGGAAGAAACAGTACAAAAAAATCATACATTTTATGGATTACCGAATCTAAGATCTGAATATGCAGTTGGAGGTAAAACAGGAACAGCTCAAATATCTAAGCCTGGTGGAGGTTATTACAGTGATAAGTTTAATGGTACCTTTATAGGCTATGTAGGTGGAGATAGGCCTCAGTACGTGATAGTCGTGCGCGTTAATGATCCGAAAACTAACGGTTATGCAGGCGCTCGTACAGCTGCTCCAATATTCTCCAATGTAACAAATATGTTAATTGATAATTTTGGCGTAACACCAAAAGGGCAATAGGCTATATAATGGTAAGTATAAACAAATATAAAGGCATAAAATGAATACACAAACTCTAATACTTGCTGTTGATACTGGATCTGTAATACGCATATTACTTCTCGGAAGTCTCGGATTTTCACTGAGCATGTTATTAACTCCGCTCTACACTAACTTAGCTTATAAGCGACAGTGGTGGAAGAAGGCGCGTCAAAACACTATAACTGGTGAAGTAGCCAAAGTGTTTAATAGTCTTCACGCCGAGAAGCACAAGAGAAATATCCCTACTATGGCGGGAATTATCTTTGTAGCTGCAGTTACTGTCATTACTATTGTTACGAACTTGAGCAGATCAGAGACTTGGTTACCTCTAGCAGCATTTGTAGGAGCAGGTCTCGTAGGTTTGATTGATGATTTCATCAATATTCGTGGAACTGGTCAGGGTGTAGCTGGTTTGCCGTCTAAAATTAAACTAGGATTCATCACAGCAATTGCATTAGTAGGCGGGCTTTGGTTCTATGTAAAATTAGGAGTCGACTCCATTCACGTACCATTTGTCTCAGCTGAACTATTTATTGGATGGTTAATTGTACCGCTTTTTGTTCTGGTAGTTGTTGCTACTGCAAACGCTGTTAATATATCTGACGGCTTAGACGGATTAGCAGGTGGCTTAACAGTTAACGCTTTCTCCGCATACACGGTTATAGCTTTCTTAGAAGGTAGATACGGTATCGCAGCATTTTGTATGACTATAGTTGGATCGCTACTGTCGTATACCTGGTTTAATATATATCCAGCCCGATTCTTTATGGGTGATGTCGGATCATTTGCGTTAGGTACCGCCTTAGGAGTTGTCGCATTACTAACAGATACAGCTCTAATATTACCAATCATCGGAATTGTATTCGTTGGTGAGGCTGGATCAGTCATTCTACAGGTAGCATCGAAAAAATTACGAAATGGCAAAAAAATATTTAAGATATCGCCAATACATCACCATTTTGAGGCATCTGGATGGCCCGAAACCAAGGTTACTATGAGATTTTGGGTTATTGGACAAGTTGCTGCTGTTGCAGGCTTAGCCGCCTTCATAATCGGTAGGTATATATAATAATGAGGCCTCGCCGCCGCCCAATATTAGCTTCTGGTGAGGCAAAAAGACGAAAACATCATCCTGATTATTGGCTTTTAGTTATCTCAATAGTTTTAATGATGATTGGACTAATTGTAGTCTACGCCATAAGTCCCGGATTAAGCGTTCAAAAACACGTTACCGAAAATTATTATGTCAGCAAGCAGTTAATAGCTATTGGGTTAGGCGTGTTTGCTTTTATAGTTGTTTCTAATATGTCTATTCAGACCTGGAGGCACATTGAAAGGCCTTTGATTATTACTGCCGGTATTGCGTCTTTAGCCGTTAGGGTCGTCGGTGAAAGAGTAAATGGTGCCTATAGATGGATACAAGTTGGCGGAATATCATTCCAGGCCGCAGAATTAATCAAGTTTGCTTTACTTATTTGGATTGCAGGATTCCTTTCAGACAGAATAAGAACAGGTGAAATTAATGACTACCAAAAATCATTCAAACCACTAATTATTGCTCTCGTATTAGTAGCGATCGTAGTGGGTAAAGTACAGAGCGACCTAGGTTCTACAGGTGTAATCGTAGCGATAATGGGAACAATGATATATGTAGCTGGGCTACCTCTAAAGAAATTAGCCGTTATCGCAGGAGTCGTTGGTGTGGCGGTAGTTGTGTTAGTGCTAGGATCGGGATATAGGAGGGAAAGGCTTAATACATATCTTAATCCAAGCAAAGATTGTCTGACTACTGGCTATCAGGCGTGTCAGGCTTTAATATCTGTAGGTTCGGGCGGAATGTTTGGGCTGGGTCTTGGTCGAAGTGTCCAAGCCTATGGTTATCTGCCAGAGGCTGCCAATGATTCTATTTTTGCTATCTTTGCTGAGAAGTTTGGTTTTGTTGGTACGACAGTACTTATAGCGCTTTTTGTCGCATTCTTTAGCAGGTTGAAAAAGATTATCGAACATTCGACGGACACATACAGTAGATTCCTAGTTACAGGGATTCTAGCTTGGCTTAGCACACAAACAATAATAAACATCGGTGCGATGATAGGTTTGTTGCCGCTAAAGGGGATAACTCTGCCTTTTATCAGTTCAGGTGGGACGAGTATTATATTTGTTAGTGCCGCAATAGGCATAGCCTTTCAAGTTTCGCGTTATACTACATATGGCTTAATCACCAATAATGACTCGGAAGGAAATCGCAATGACGATAGTTTTAGTCGGCGGCGGCTCAGGGGGGCATATCACCCCAATTCTGGCAGTCGCTGAACAATTAAAAAAGATCGAGCCGAACATAAAGTTGATTTATATTGGGCAAAAAGGTGACAAGTTCGCAGACCTGCCAGCAAGCTCTCCTTTTATAGACAAAGTTTATAGTATTAGCGCAGGCAAATTCCGTCGTTATCACGGTGAGGGCATTAAGCAATTACTAGACGCGCCAACTACATTTAAAAACGCTAGAGATATGATTAGGGTTAAGGTAGGTTTTGTTCAGAGTATGAGCCTGTTGGCTAAAATTAAACCAGACGCTGTATTTATAAAGGGAGGATTCGTTGGCTTGCCAGTTGGTCTAGCCGCCGCCATGAAACATATACCTTATGTGACCCATGATTCCGATGCGATTCCGGGCCTGGCTAATCGATTAATTGCAAAATGGGCAAGTGTCCACGCCGTCGCAATGCCAGCTGAGCTGTACAAATATCCCAAGGAAAAGATTAAATACGTTGGCGTGCCGATTACAGCGCTTTACACCAAACTATCAGCGGATCTCGTAAGTAGTTATCGCAAGAAGCTTGGTCTAGATAAGTACGACAAAGTTATATTGGTCACAGGTGGTGGGCTTGGAGCCCTAAGACTAAATAATGGAGTGCAGCTTATATCCAGAGATTTATTAGAAGAATATCTAGATTTAGTCATCGTTCACGTAAGTGGTAGTACTCAAGAAAAAGATGTAGAGCAATACTACGACAGTAATTTACCAAGTGAGTTAAGAAACAGAGTTAAAGTGCTTGGATTTACGACCGAACTCCATGCCTATAGCGCCGTCGCAGATGTCGTTATTTCTAGGGCAGGGGCTACTCATATGGCAGAAATGGCAGCTCAGTCAAAAGCATGCGTTGTCGTGCCTAATCCTAATTTAACTGGCGGCCACCAAACCAAGAATGCCAGTTATTTAGCGGACGCTGGGGCTATAAGACTAGTTACAGAGGACCAAATCGCAAAAGACCCCTCTATACTGCGCTTCGTAGTAAAAGAACTACTTAATAATAAGAACTCTAGACATGATTTAGGTATAAAGCTACATAGTTTTAATATGCCTAATGCTGCAGTAGATTTGGCGGAAATACTCCTGAAAGTCTCAAAAAATGAAATTTAGATCGAAGCGTCCTGTGGGCAGGGAAAGGTCACCAGTAGTAAAAGTTACAACAAGCAGTAATGTACCTTTTTATTCGTCTCGGCTGAGCGGTCGAGAAGCCCAGGCCGTACGCAACCCTGCTAGAAGCGTAGTATCAAAAAAGTATCCTTTACTTAGAAAATTGCCACTAAAAGTGATAGCCTTAATTATCTTAGTGACCGTCGGATATTTAAGCATTCTTAGCACAACCCCAAAACTAATATCTGTTAACGGTACGAGTGATTTTTCTTTCTATAGAAACAAAGCTGATTATCAGAAGTCTGCCGAGAGAATATTAGGAGGGTCGATATTTAACAGAGATAGGATAACTATAAATACCGTCCATATTGAAAACGAAATAATGGCAGAATTTCCTGAACTAGGTCAAGTTTCAGTTAGCCTACCTGTATTTGGAAGAAATCCTGTGATAAGTATTGTCGCTAAACAGCCTGCAATGGCATTGACGAGTCAGCAAGGAGCGTATGTGCTGGATGCTAATGGCGTAGTCATGGCCAGAGCTTCAAGCATCACTGGTTTCGATAACATTAAGCTGCCTATTGTTAACGACGAAAGTAGCCTGACTGTTGAGATCGGCAAAGGCGTGCTCACCAGTCAACAGGTTGATTTTATCTCAGTTTTGGTTACTCAGTTAAATCTAAATAAAAAGCAGGTATCTTCTGTGACCTTGCCCCCAATAATTAATCAGGTTCAGATAAAGCTAAAAGGTTTTAATTACTATATAAAGTTTGATATGCAGAACGATCCAAAAACTTCGGCAGGCGCATTCATAGCCCTCTCTAAGCGGCTAGCCAAAGACGGTGCTACTCCGGCTGAATATGTGGACGTCCGGATAGAGGACAGGGCATTCTACCGTTAATAGAATATATTTTCTTTTGCATACAGGGGAGGGGCTTGGTCAGGGGGTATGAAGCAATCAATCACAAGAAGTTCATAGTATGTACTGCAAACATATATATAGTTTAAAAGTATCTATTTTGCCCCACTCTCCCCTAGATGTTCGTAAAATGTACACATTTCAAATAATAGTAGAAAATGTAAAAAACTATACTAACATAACGAAAACGAAATATGTCAAATAATTGAAAAAACACGAGATAGTGGGGGAGATAGCAAAAACATATAACACAATATGGAAGTGATAAAAAGTCAAATGTACACGTTGTGGAAAACTATTGAGACGTCGTAAAAATTATAATGGCCCCAAACGGCAGAGTGTGATGCACGTATTAGTAAGGCGCTAACACGGTATTAACTTATGGATAGAATCATAACTATACCTTTATGGCAGTACTATGCACAAAACTTCCCTGTTAGGGACGTATGAGTTATCAAGTCTATGTACTATATTAGAGTCGCAAAATATACATTGTGCGACGTTGTGTATAGCTTGCCTTTGATCTATGTATCGATCCTATGTTCTATTTGTTTTCTTCTCATTCATGACGAATTTTTATAATATTTGCTATATTGCCTGTTAGTACAAAGGATGCGTGTATTTACATATTATGGCGCTTTATCTAGTACAGCCGTCTACTAATTTGATGTTCGTATTTTGTACGTTTAATTTTTTAGCTGGTTTAAATATTGGATCGATCTTCCATAGCTGAGGTAATGAGTCTTCCGGCTGCTATTCTGTGTATATTCAATGCTGATCTTCGAGTAGTAGCGTGCGTATCTTCGGCTACCGCTACTCTTCTGGCGCTTTCAGCAGCTACGTATAGACCAAAAGGTGTTATTTTATACTCTCTTGATTGTACGCGATAAGATCCATTATAGCTTCCAGATGTATTGTCGTAGTATGCTGGAGATATCTTATCATGTGGGTCTGGCGCGCTGTAGTCTATTAGTCCATCGATCATGCAGTCGCTCAATGATTTTTTGGCGGTCTTGGCGGTCTTGGCGGTCATGGTGCGGTCTGTGTTTACGGGGTATGCATTACGTAGCGACCACGATGTATGTTTTATTAAATCACCCTGTTTTACAGATTTATTAATATTCTTTTCGCTAAGTCTAACGGCACCCCATAAAACTAGACGGTGTAATTTATCAGGTACAGGTAGTTCTCCGCCGTCTGTATATTCTAAGCCCACATAAGAGCTAGTACCACGGCCAGGTATTAATATGTCAGGACTTTCAATTGGATCTAGTTCTGACATGATATTTAGTTATTTAGCGTCGGCGATCGTATAAGTTGCTTTAGCAACACGCTTGAACTGAGCCTTGCCTTGTAGATTTAGTAGAATAGTAGTCTCTTTAACGTGGCGGCTTTTTAGGACTCGCTTAACGATTTCGTCTCTGTGCAATGGTTCTCCGGCCTTTTTTAGAACCTTAACAATAACATCAGCTACTGTACCTTTGTCGTATCCCCACTCTTTTAGAGCGTAGATGCCGCGTCCGATTAGTACGAAGCGCTTGTCTTTAATTAGCTCGTTATGAATAGCCTGAGTCGTTACATCTTTACGCTTAAAGCTAGAATCTTTAATAGATTTTGAGATTTCATTAAAGTGGAGTGGTTTGCCATGTTCGTGCAAGATTACATATATTTTGTCGCGAATGTTCTTTGGATTGACCATTGGCCATTTGATAAGTCCCCAACGGTTGTTTAGTGTAGCTATATCTTTAGATATGCTGGCTAGGGCCTGTACGTGCTTAACATCCTTGTCGCTAACTTTATCGGCAATTACATCAATAGTTATCGGCTCTCCGATTGTTTTGATAGCTGCGATGATTTTGTCTACCTGGTTACGGATTGACTTCTCGTCGTGCTCGCTCTTCTGCCCTACTGCCAAGAAGAAGTGGTCATTATCGTCGATAACTGCTAGCTTTGGACTAAGTTGTGCCAAGAAGGATACGCGAGCTTGGTCTAAGCGATTGTTCTCATCTGTTGTGCGAGAGCCGAGTTCGCTAATACGAGCAACCTTCCCTGTTGATAGTAGTACTTCAGTAAATTCTGCTTGAACTTTGTCGATATGAGGTAGATCTTTTTCGGCTGAAGCACGAAGTTTAGTCATAACAGCTTTTTCTAGCTGACGTACACGTTCTCTAGTGATGCCGAGTAGTTCACCTATCTGTTCGAGAGTTTCTTTGCGGTCGTATAGACCAAAACGGCGGCTTATAATCTCGCGTTCACGTTCTCGGTCAATTGTTGCTAGGACGTCTTTAATAATAGCTTCGATGTCTAAAGTTTGAGTGGTTAGTGTCTTGTCTGTCATAGTCGTCGCCTTCTCTGAAATAAGCCCGTTAATATCTGTGTATTAAACTAGATTATATCACTTTAATTTTTATAAGTCAAACATAGGGTTTGCTGAACTTATTCTAGCACGTATTCGATACATAAGCATAATACATGGTATCCTAATATCACAACGAAATCTTCTTGCCCAGAGTGCAATTAGTGGATAAATGCCCAAAAATCTAAATAATTATGACGATCATCCCTACAAGAGCCACGTCTAATTCATCATTCGTGGCTTGTGATGACTGGAAACTACTGCCGTATTTAAAGCGATTGAGCCTAGGTAGATCGCTGATTCTAGGTGGCTGTTCTCTGGCATCTCGAAAGTAAAGATCATGTGGGGTCCGGCATAGGTATCTTCGTCATCTTCAGTGCTATATCTAGTTGGATTTTCATCCGGTGTGATAGTTAAGTACTGTACTTTTACCGGTCCGAGCATGTCTAGACCGTAAATTACATCATCAAATTCAACATTTATCGAGGGGCTTTCTAGGATTAATTCATTATCAGGCTTCACAGAAGTTTCAAAATCCTCAAGCTCATCAAGTACATTTGTTTGACTATGTAATTGATGCAATCTCTCGAAGTCGTCAGCCAATCTAAAGCACGCTTCCTCACTATCACTAGTAGTGTATTGGTTAGTGGTGCGTCCGCTCATTTTCTCTTTTTTCATAGCTATTTCACACTCGTTTATTAAGCGCCTGTGGTTGCTTCTGTAATTATCTTCTGGCATATTTTCCATATTATTTACTTAGTTCCTCTTAATAGCTTAGTTGCATCGATAACTCTTAAATAATCACTAGCAAATGGCTTAGATGATGGCGAAACCATTTCATCAATTTCGCTTATATGCGAGAAATCCACATCTACTCTACTTTGATAATATTCTGATATTTCTATTCTAGAATCGCCAAACGCATTAACGCACAACTGGCCAATACCCTCTGATTTAAAAATGGTACTTCTAAAATGGTCGGTAGATAATGTATAACTGCGGCCTTCGTATCTCAAGGTATCTTCTGTGCTTTCGTCGTCAGACTCATCCATATAACCAGGGGAAAACTCTTCTTCATCCTCACCGCTAGCTTTATAAACTAATCTTTCGGGAACGAAAATATCCATTTCGTTATGAATGCCAACCGGGTTATCGTCAACCTCGATTATGGTTCTTGTCATTCTGGCAAATTGACCATCCCTCAGTCTCCGCTCTTTAATGTCACGAGCAGACTCGGGGTTTGGCTCACCTAATAAATCAATAGCGATTTTCGCCATATGTCTAAGAAGGTTCCTCTGTTCTGGTAAGGATAATTCATAATCGAAGTTGGTCTCACCGGTGCTCATAAGCGTATATTCTACCACATTACCTGAATAATACTAGTAATATTCTACCGCTAGCTAATATATAAATGTGAGTTGATGCTTATTGAGCGAGAAACTACTTTTTGGCTTTGCGTTTAGTAAAGCGTCTACCCTTGCCCTTAGCAGGTGCAGCAGCAAGCATTTCTTTTGCTACGGCTTCAGTGATGCCTTTAGGGTCTGTTTCTTTGTCGATCTTGGCGTTCTTCTTGCCGTCAGTAACAAATGGTCCGTAGGGCCCGTTAACTATTTTTATGCCACTAGCAAATTCAGCTATGTATTTATTGGCGTCTTTTTCTAATTTTGCAGCATATAAAGCCTTGGCCTCAACAAGAGTGATAGTCATAGGGTCTAGTGGTTTGATGGACACAAATGTTTTGCCGACTACGACATAAGGTCCAAAACGACCAATATTAGCCTTCATTTCTTGGCCATCGTCGGTAAGGCCGACAGTTCGCGGTAACTTAAACATTTCTAGTGCTTGCTCGAATGTCACGCTTTCAATAGCTGTTCCTGCTGGCATAGGCGCAAAAACTGGTTTTACTTCGTCTTCTACTTCGCCAATTTGCAGCATGGCTCCGTATCTTCCAAAACGCGCGTACATTGGACGTTTTGACTTAGGGTCTTCGCCGAGTAGTCTAGCTTGTGAGGTTTCTTTTCTGCTGGCGCCCTCTGACTCAACTACTAATGGGTGGAAGTTCTTATAGAAGTCACCGATCATTTTTGGCCATTCTTGTTTGCCCTCGGCTACAAGGTCAAAACCGGCTTCAACCTTGGCAGTAAAGTCGTAATCAAGCACACTTCCAAAATATTTCACCAAGAAGTCAGTCACTACTTCTGCTAGATGTGTCGGGATTAATTTATTCTTATCAGCACCCGTAATAACAGTTGACGATCTTTGTTCGACAGTAGATTTTTCTAATACTAATTCACGAATTTCTCTCTCGTCACCTTCTAGGTCAGACTTAGTCACATATTCCCTGGCCTGGATTGTGCTGATGGTTGGTGCGTAGGTACTTGGTCG
>Ga0209190_1003396_pt1 | contig 10557 bp, 5 predicted proteins | sample M_140205_XF_Meta_FD_187315 | JGI IMG/M metagenome (GOLD analysis project Ga0209190, IMG submission 187315) | Freshwater microbial communities from Lake Montjoie, Canada to study carbon cycling - M_140205_XF_MetaG (SPAdes) (version 2) | ecosystem: Environmental > Aquatic > Freshwater > Lake... | reverse complement strand
AAGCCCTTTAGCAGCAGCAAGTTTATTTAATGGCAAATTTCCCGGGCAAAGGTCATACGCAATAATCTCATTTCCTTTTTTATAACTAAAATTCGCAAATCCACCTATGTTCAAAAATGCTTCTGCGTATGAATGGAATAGTCCAAAATCTCCAATTGGAACAAGCGGTGCTCCTTGTCCTCCTGCAATTACATCTCTGGTTCTAAAATCATTAATAACATCTAGTTTAGTTAAATAGGAAAGCGCTGAACCGCAACCAATTTGTAATGTAAATCCGTTTTTTGGTTGATGTAAAATTGTTTGACCGTGACTAGCAATCGCTCGAATGGATTTTTTAGTGATTTTCTTCTTATCGATAAACTGGTTGACGCATTTTGCGAAAAAAGCACCTAACTCTTTATCTAACATCAGTATTGACTGAATAGAATAGTCAGGGGCATCTATTATTTTTTGTTTTAATTCAGCTGGAATTTCTATTGTTGAATAATTCAAAAGGTTAAAACTATCTTGCTTCTCAGAATCTAAAATAAATTCAACATGCGCAATATCTAGTCCATCTAGTGATGTTCCAGACATTAATCCAATAATTTCGAATGTATTCATGTTTATTAAGATGAAAAATAAAATTATTACTTTAAATTTGTAACAAGGCAAGATATAAATAAAAACAAAATATACATCATGAATTTTGAATTAACTGAAGAACAATTATCTGTTAAAGAAGCAGCAAGAGATTTTGCACAAAATGTTTTGAAGCCAGGTGTAATTGAAAGAGATAGAGATCAAAAATTTCCAACCGAAGAGGTAAAACAATTAGGCGAATTAGGATTCATGGGAATGATGGTTTCCCCAGAATACGGAGGAAGCGGAATGGATACCATGTCATATGTTTTGGCAATGGAAGAAATTTCTAAAGTTGATGCTTCGACAAGTGTTTGTATGTCAGTGAATAATTCTCTAGTTTGCTGGGGCATAGAAAAATATGGTTCAGAAGAGCAAAAACAAAAATATTTAATCCCGCTTGCAAAAGGAGAAAAAATTGGTGCTTTTTGTTTGTCAGAGCCAGAAGCTGGTTCAGATGCTACATCACAGAAAACTACTGCTTTTGACATGGGAGATCATTATTTGATGAACGGAACAAAAAACTGGATTACAAATGGTTCTTCAGCTTCTGTTTACTTGGTTATTGCTCAAACCGATGTTGCTGCTGGACATAAAGGAATCAACGCTTTCATTATTGAAAGAGGAATGGATGGTTTCCTTGTTGGAGCCAAGGAAGATAAAATGGGAATTAGAGGAAGTGACACGCATACATTGATGTTTACGGATGTTAAAGTTCCTAAGGAAAATAGAATTGGTGAAGATGGTTTCGGATTCACATTCGCTATGAAAGTGCTTTCAGGTGGTAGAATCGGTATCGCAGCGCAAGCGTTAGGTATTGCCGGAGGTGCTTTAGAGTTGTCATTGGCTTATTCAAAAGAAAGAAAAGCATTTGGTAAAGAAATTAGCAAGCACCAAGCGATAGCTTTTAAATTGGCCGATATGGCAACAGATATTGAAGCTGCTAAATTATTGGTTTATAAGTCTGCTTTAGATAAAGACATGGGTAGAAATTACGACCAATCAAGCGCAATGGCAAAATTATATGCTTCTAAAGTAGCAATGGAACATACGGTTGAAGCAGTTCAGATTCATGGTGGTTATGGATATGTGAAAGAATACCATGTTGAACGTTTAATGCGTGATGCAAAGATTACTCAAATTTATGAAGGGACTTCTGAAGTTCAGAAAATTATAATTTCTAGAAACCTTCTTAAATGATAGTAAATTATACAAAGAGGAAAGGAGCTTAATTTATTGAGCTCCTTTTTTTTATTATAAATTTTCTTCTAATGTTTCAAGCCCAATTCCTCGTGATCCTTTTAATAAAATCAACTTATTCGTAATTGGATTTTGCTTTAGATAGAGTAAAGTATCGTTTTTATGCTCGAATTGTTGGATGAAAGCATCGGTTTTAATTGCTTCAAAAAGTGGACCAACGGAATAACCTTTTAATCCGAGTTGTTTTACCAATTCTGCAATTTGAAAATGCTCTTGAACGGAGTCAGTTCCAAGTTCCAACATATCACCAATAATGAGGATTTTGTCCTCATCTTTAATAATTGCAAAACTTTCAATTGCTGAACGCATACTCGAAGGGTTTGCATTATAACAATCCAATATTAAGGTGTTGTTTTCAGTTTTTTTAACTTGAGAGCGATTGTTTTCTGGAGAATAGTTTGCAATAGCATTATTAATTTTTTCTTCTGGTATTTTAAATAGTATACCAAATGAAATTGCTGCTAAAAAATTGTAATAGTTGTACTTCCCAATCATATTCGTTTGAATAGTGGGGGAGATGTAATCCTCTTTTTTCCATTTGAGCTGAACAAAAGGTGATAGACCTATTAATTCCCCTTGAATTTCACTTGATTCACTTGACCCATAAGAAATTGTTTTAATTCCCTGAGGAAGATTCGCTGCTAGAATATCATCATCTCCGTTGTAAACAATCGTTCCAGAATTCTTTGAAATTGAGATATAAAGTTCTTTCTTTGTTTTTAAAACCCCCTCAAAATTGATGAATCCTTCTAAATGAGCCTTTCCAATATTCGTAATAATTCCATAATCAGGAAGAGCAATAGTGCATAATTCTTCTATGTCCTTGAATTTATTTGCTCCCATTTCAATGATTGCAATTTCATGCTCCTCTTTTAAATTCAAAAGTGTTAACGGAACACCAATATGATTATTGAAATTTCCTTTGGTACAGAGAACATTATATTTTTCGGATAGTACACAATTAATTAATTCTTTAGTGCTTGTTTTTCCATTACTTCCTGTAATACCAATGATAGGGATATTAAATTTGGAACGATGAAAAGTTGCTAGTTTTTGCAAATAGATTAAAGTGTCAGGAACATAAAAAATAGCATCATTTGTTTTGAATTGTTCTTCATCAACAATAACGTATTTGGCTCCTGCTTCAATTGCTTTTGCAGCAAATGTATTTCCATTGAAATTGGCGCCTTTCAAACAAATGAATAAACAATCTTTGTTGATGTTTCTAGTGTCAGTGCATACACCTGTTGTTTCATAAAATAAATTAAACAACTTCATGATTTTTATATTAAAAAAAAGCCCGCTTTAGACGGGCTTTTCAATATTTAATATTATGATTTTTTCTTTTTCTTCTTACCGTAATTCATTCCGGCTGGACTTCCAACTCTATCCATTGCGCAACGGAAGCCAATTGCATCTGTTGATCTGTCTTCATCTAGGTAGCGTCTGTTTCCAGCTGCCAACCAGTAAGCTCTGTCTTTCCAAGAACCACCTTTGTAAACTCTTGATTTATCAGAAACTAAAGATGTTGGCCATGACGTTCTTCCAATTGGTTTGATTGGCGAACCGTCTAATCCAAATTCTTCATGCTCACTTTGATACATAATCAAATTAGGATCACGACTTGCTTGGTTAATTCCATTTTTAACTTCATCATTTGAGAAGTAGATTGAACTTTCTATATCTCCATCTAAATAATCGATATAATCATCTCTTCTGTAATTCAAACGTCCAATGTTTTCTTCTTCAGTAACATTTCTGTATTTCAACTTACCAGGAGTGTCTTGAATGAAATCATTGAAACCTTCACGTAACATTGAAATAATTTCAAATGCATACTCTTCTCCATCTGGACCAGTTCTAATTTCATCGGCGAAAAGTGTCCCAAATAATTCATCTTGAATTAGCGTAGAAGCTTCCGAATCATATTTATCGTTTTTATACCCAATTGCTTTATCTAGAATATCATTTATTTTGCGTAACAGACTTAATTCCATTGAATCTTTTACATTTTTGTGAGAAACAAAGAATGGATCTGGCGCATAACCTCTTCTTGATGGGTTACGTGAAGAAACATTTGCTGCTAATCCAACTGGTATAATAGTATCATTTGGATCATGCTTATCAGCAGAAATACGCTGGTAACGAATTCTTTCAAATTCATTCAAATATTCTTTCATTCCATGAACATCATATGAAACTTGTTGGTTCTTGATATCAATTACACCTTCGTTGTTCAATAATTTTGTTTTGAAAACATTTCCTCTAAATGGTCTAAATTCATCAAAGTCTTCAGAAGATAAAGGACGATAAACATCCAATACCCATTCTGAAACGTTTCCAGCCATATGGTATAAACCATAATCATTTGGCCAATAAGATTCTACAGGAGCAGTTACATCAGCACCATCATTTAAGTTACCAGCAACACCCATATAATCTCCACGCCCTCTCACAAAGTTTGCACGAATACCACCCTGGAATTGTTCATCATCGTTACGAACCCAGTGCCCATCCCAAGGATAAATTCTTCTATCTGACATATTCTCAGTTCCTTCTTGTAAGTTTCCTATCAATCCAGAAGCAGCAAATTCCCATTCCGCTTCAGTTGGTAGACGGTACCGAGGTAATAGAATTCCATCTTCCATGCGAACGATACGCGTTCCTAATTTTTTTCCTTGAACATTTGAAGGATTTAAATCTTGTACGTTTCTTGCAACAGCCTCTTCATACTGTCCAGCATAATAAGCTTCAGTGTTAAACGTATTTTCGTCTTTTTGATCAACATTCCATGCTAATACACCTTCACGCACTAAAATATATTCATTTACACGATCAGATCTCCATTTACAAAAATCATTTGCTTGTAACCAAGAAACACCAACTACTGGATAATCTCTATAAGCAGGGTGTCTTAAGTAATAATCAACATATTTCTCATTGAAACCAAGTGGAGATCTCCAACATAATGTGTCTGGTAAAGCATTTTTCTGAACCATTGGGTAAGTTTCATATGCTCTAGAAATCCAATATAGATATTCTAACCATTGAAAATTTGTAACCTCTGTTTGGTCCATATAAAACGAAGAAACAGTAACCTTTGCAGCACGGTTATTCCAATCATACATTACATCTTGTTCAGATCTACCCATTGTAAATGTTCCACCTTCAACAAGAAGTAAACCTGGACCAGTTTCCTGATCTAAGAAAGGTACTTTTTGAAAACCGCCTACTTTCGGATTATTATAATCCCATCCTGTAGTATTTGAAGCTTCACGAGCACAAGAGGCAATAACAACTCCTCCTAGCACAACTGCAACGAATTTTATCAACTTCATATTTTTGATTTTTATTTTCATTATTTCAATTCGCAAATTTAGTCCTTAAACGTTCAGAACAAAAAAAGTTACATTTTGTTATTTAAAAAGAAGGACACGAAATCGTTTTAAACGAAATTGGTTTCTTTTTACAATTTAAATTAATTCCCATTGATATTTCATGTGACCCACCTGAAACGCCGTTATTCAATTTTGATACAGTAACATCATAGCTGTATCCTAATTTGAATTTACCCGTATTGATTCCAATCGTCAAAATAAATGCATCTCTATTTCTATACCATGCACCAACGTTGAAAGTACCATATTTAAGATATGTTCCAATACTTAATTCTTGAAAACCATTTTGATATTGGTATATCACGTTCGGCATAATCGAAGTAGAATTCGAATATTTTGATTTTGCTCCTAATTGAATTTCTGCACCCATGTGACCAGTGAAACGCATTGGCATTGGTGAGTCTCCAATGATCATAGATTCATTTGGCATATTTAAATGGTGTGCTGCAAACCCAGCGAAAAAGTGTTTGTTAAAAATTACTGTTCCAGCAGATGCATCAAAGAAACCGCGTGAACCTCCTCTTGGAACGTCTCCTGTAGCATAAATAAAACCTCTTCGTGGATCAATCATATCTCCAAAAGTCAATTTATCCCAATCCAATGATTTTTGATACCAAGAAGCCCTTGCTCCAAAAAGCCATTTCCATTTTCTTCCTAAATTCAAATGGTAAGAATAAACAATTCCGAGCATTGAAGTCTTAATTGTCCCTTGACCTTGTTGGTCATGTGTTGCTAAAACACCAAATCCACCCGAAATATTTTTGAAATATTGATCGTAAGATGCGCTATATGTTACATAGTTTCCTGATAACTGTGGCCATTCATTACGATAGTTTAATGCAAATCTTGGACAACCAAAAGAACCAGCAAAAGCGGGGTTCAAATACAAGGGATTTGAATAAAACTGTGTAAACGTTGGGTCTTGAGCACTTACTCCTGAGAATAAGCATAAGAATGAACAAGTAGTTATAAAACGTTTAAATCCTTTCATTAGTGTGTGTTAATAGAACAACGAAATCTGACCAAAGATAACGCAAATTTTAAATTAAGGTTACAAATATTATAAATCAAACAAAATAATCAAAGTTTTATTCCGTTTTTTGTTGAGTTATTTTATTTATTAAGTTTTTAAGAATGGGTTTGTTGAAATTAGTAAAGACATTTTTGTTGTTCAATATCATCTTTGTTTTTTTATTTTGTTGTGTGAAATCGGTTCAAGCTCAGGAGGTTATAGAGCAAAAAATAGGTTGGGAAGAACCAATTACCTTGAAATATGAAGGTAAAACAACAATTGCACCTTCTATCACTGATCAGATGTTGGATAACGGTAAGCCAAATTATTATTGGACGAAACAATTGAAATCATTAAATCATGAACTCAGTATTTCAACAATAGTTACCGCTAGCGCTCCAAATAGTGATATTGATTATTTAAAAGAATTTTCATTCAATGTAACAGATTCACTTCAAATTGAATATAAAATAACAGAATCCGGAAAAGAAATTTATGCCGTAGTTTCGCTTTTTCCATATATTTTAAAAAATGGTGTCGTTAATAGAATAATTTCTTTTGATATTATTTTGGAAAATGTCAAAAAACCAATTTCTCATGAAAAAAGCTTTGTAACAAATTCAGTTTTACAAGATGGTTCAGGATCTTGGTATAAAATAAGTGTAAAAAAAGATGGGATCTATAAATTAGATAAATCTTTTCTAGAAAGTTGTGGTATTGATGTCGCAGGATTAAATCCGCAACAAATAAATATTTATGGTAACGGTGATGGCAAATTACCAGAATTGAATGCTATACCAAGAACTGATGATTTAGCGAAGAATGCAATTACTGTTTTTGGCGAATCAGATGGTGTTTTTGATGAAACAGACTATATTTTATTTTATGGATGGGGTCCAAATAGATGGTATGCCAATGGCACAGCCCAGTTTGATCAAGATAAAAATATTTATTCCGATTATTCATATTATTACATTAATATAAATTCTGGTGAAACGCCTTTAAGAATTCAAACAATTTCAAATTCACCAAGTCCAATTACAAATACTATTACTAACTATTCTTTTTACGATGTTCATGAAAATGATTTAATAAGCTTGGTGAAAGGAGGTCAAAGATGGTACGGCGAATTGTTCGATACTGAACTAGAAAAAACATTTATTTTTTCAGTTCCAAATATCGTTGCGAGTCAAACTGCTTTTTTTAAAACTGCCATTGCAACAAATTCTGCGAGCTCTGCTGGTACTAGTCAAGAATATTCGATAAATGGAACGGTAATTTCAACTTCTAATTTACCTTCTGTTTCCGACGACTATGTGCAATCAACAAAATCAATGAGCTTAGTCAATCCGGCAGCATCAATACCTTTTAAAATTTCAATAACTCGAAATTCACCGAGTACATTGGTTTATTTGGATAGAATTTTATTGAACGCTAGAAGATCTCTCGTTTTTACTGGAAATCAATTTAATTTCAGTGATTTGAATTCAATCGGTATTGGAAATGTGAGTGAGTTTAAAATTTCCAGTTTTCCAATAAATGGTTCAATTTGGGAAATAACAGACAGGCATTTACCAAAATTAATAAATGGTGCGTTGGCAGCTGGAACATATAATTTTATTCAGGAAACGGATACACTGAGACAATTTGTCGCAACAGATGGAAATGTTTTTTTTACACCTGAATTTGTTGGAATTATTGAATCACAAAATTTACATGCTTTGCCTCAAGCAGAGTATTTGATTGTTACAAATAAGACTTTTCTATCGTATGCAAATCGTTTAGCTGACTTGCATCGAAATGAAGGAATGAGTGTAAATGTTGTTACAACAGAACAAGTTTATAATGAGTTCAGCTCAGGAATGCTCGATCCAACAGCAATTAGAATGTTTGCGAAAATGTTTTTTGATAGAGGGGTGTTAAATTCAACGCAACGGCCTAATTATCTTTTATTGTTTGGTGATGGAACATATGATCCAAAAGATAGAGTATCAAATAATAATAATTATATCCCAACCTATCAAATGTTAAATTCAGAAAATCATATTTCTGCGCTGGTTACTGATGATTATTACGGAATGTTAGGAGATGACGAGTCAATAGCCGCTACTGACATGTTAGACATTGGAGTTGGTAGACTTTTGATTTCTGATTTGCAGATTGCGAAACAACAAGTTGATAAGATTGAACATTATATGAAGAATGGTTCAAATTTATTTACAGAATCAGCGACAAATGGCAGCTGTGCTTCGGGGGGAGTGAACTCAACATTTGGGGATTGGAGGCTGAATTATATTCAAATTGCAGATGATGAAGAAGGAGGTTATTTCCTGAATCAAGATACTGAACCACAATATTTGTATGTAAAAGCCAATCATGCTCAAATGAATTGTGATAAATTGTATACAGATGCTTTTGCGCAGGTTTCAACTGCGGGTGGGCAAAGGTATCCTGATGTTTTTGATGCGATTACGAATAGGACTGAAAGGGGCGCACTAGTGATGAATTATGTTGGTCATGGAGGGGAAGTTGGTGTTGCCGAAGAAAGAATAATTACTGTCCCTCAAATTCAAAGCTGGAAGAATATTGATAAATTAAATCTGTTTGTTTCAGCAACATGCGAATACACAAAGTATGACGATCCTTCTCGCGTTTCAGCTGGTGAGTGGGCTTCTTTAAATCCTTATGGCGCTTCAATTGCTTTAATGACAACCACGCGCTCTGTCTTTTTTGGTGTTAACACAATAACCGGAAAAAGGTTTTATGAAAACGTCTTTACGAGAGATGTCAATATGGAGCCACTTGCATTCGGAGAGATTATAAGGTTGACCAAAAATGCCTCTGGCTCTTCAGATAATAAAAGAAGTTTTACATTAATCGGCGATCCTGCTTTAAAGTTAGCGCTTCCTAGATTACAAATTGTGACAGATAGTATAAATGGGTTAAGTCCGTTGATTGAAATTGATACAATTAGGGCATTAACAAAGATGACAATTAAAGGTCATATTGAAGACAATAGTGGCGCAGTAATGACAAGTTTTAATGGCGTTTTAGCACCTTCTATTTTTGATAAAATAAAAACGCAATATACGCTTGGTCAAGATGCTGATTCGCCAATTATTCCTTTTGATCTTCAAAGAAATATAGTGTATAAAGGAAAAGTTTCTGTTATAAATGGATATTTTGAATTCACATTCTTTGTACCAAAAGATATAAATTACAATTATGGTGCTGGGAAAATAAGTTATTATGCTGATAATAATTTAACAGATGCATCAGGGTCTGACACACGTTTTGTTATTGGTGGAATTGATCCAGTCGGATTAAATGATATTACAGGTCCTGATATCGAATTGTATTTGAACGAAGAAACTTTTGTTTCGGGGGGAATAACAGACGAAACTCCGAATTTGATTGCCAAGATGTTTGATGAAAATGGAATCAACACAGTTGGGAATGGAATAGGACATGATTTAATGGCTATTATTGATGAAAACAGTTCTAATCCAATTATTTTGAATGAATATTATTCTGCAGATTTAGATACATATCAATCTGGAACTGTAAATTATGCCATACCAACTTTGGAAAAAGGACCGCATACATTAAGCTTAAAAGTTTGGGATGTGAATAATAATTCATCTGAATCAACTATTGATTTTATTGTGCAGGAAAAGCAAAATATTGAATTAGACCATGTTTTAAATTACCCTAATCCTTTTACTACACATACTGAATTTTATTTTGAGCATAATCAAGCTTGTGCTGAATTAGAAGCTCAAATTCAAATCTTTACAGTTTCTGGTAAATTAGTTAAAACAATCAATCAGTTAGTTCACACTGAAGGCTTTAGATCTTCAGGAATACCTTGGGATGGGCGAGATGATTTTGACGACCAGTTAGCAAAAGGAGTTTACATTTATTCTCTAAAAGTGAAATCTTCTGACGGAAAAATTGCAGAGAAAACAGAAAAATTAGTATTATTGAGGTAAACTATACAATAAAAGTGTAAGCTTTGCGTATATTTGTCAATCGAATTTGTTTTATAATTATGATGTATAAATTAATTAGTTGTTTTTGTTTGTTTGCATTACCATTGGTTTCGTATGCACAACCAACAGGAAGTGGTGTTACTCAAGGAGATTTACAATTAAACACAATTACGACAGCCGTCCCTTTTATGGCAATTACGCCTGATTCTCGCGCTGGTGGAATGGGTGATGCTGGAACAGCATTGAGCGCAAACTCTAATTCTATTTATTGGAA
>Ga0209190_1003392_pt1 | contig 10560 bp, 16 predicted proteins | sample M_140205_XF_Meta_FD_187315 | JGI IMG/M metagenome (GOLD analysis project Ga0209190, IMG submission 187315) | Freshwater microbial communities from Lake Montjoie, Canada to study carbon cycling - M_140205_XF_MetaG (SPAdes) (version 2) | ecosystem: Environmental > Aquatic > Freshwater > Lake... | reverse complement strand
CGACTCTCACAGGCATGGGCGCAGACGCTGCCTCCGGCTCGACCCGCGGCACCATAAATCGAGCTCGACCGTCTGCACCGCCGACCGGGAAACTCATTGATACGGGAGCCGCGGACGCAGCCAAAAAAGCAATGGATTTGGCTGAAAAAAACCAGCGTGATTCTTGGGCAATGCTCGATGCTTCAAACGCTAAACGCGCTCAGTGGATGCAGCAGACAGAAACAGACTTGCAGAAAGTTCAGCGCGAGATGCAGGACTTTGAAAATACGCTCATTGATTTGCTGGCTGGCGGTGATATCTCAGAGCAAGAAGCAAAGTTTAGATGGCTAGACTATCTAGATAAGATGCTTCCAGAAATTGAAGTAAAAATGAAGAAACTCGGTAAATCAACCGAGGAAACTTCAACGCTAATGCAGTCCATCGCCGAGCAGGCTGGCCGCAATATGCAGGACGCCTTCGCCCAGTTCCTGTTTGACCCGTTTAAGGGCGGGCTTAGTGGAATGCTTAAGGGCTTCATAACCACCGTTCGCCAGATGATTGCTCAGGCGGCATCGGCTGCCATCCTGAAACAGTTTTTCGGCTGGATGAGCAACCTCGGTGGCGGCTTTGGCACCATCGGCACAGCCCTGCTCGCAGGCATGGGCAAGGCTATTGGCGGCCCAGTCATGAACAACCGAGCCTACATGGTCGGCGAGCGCGGTCCTGAGATGTTCGTGCCGAGCTCCGGTGGCTCGATTGTGCCGAACAACAAGATGGGCGGTGGAATGACCATCGCGCCGGTCTATAATGTGGACGCTCGAGGCGCAACCGCTGACCTCGTTAAAGCACTGCCGGCCATCCTCGAGGCCAACACCCGCCGGGCTGTTGAACTAGCTCGAGCAACCATCTATGACGACTACTCGCGCGGCGCGTTTGGGAGAGCTTGATGGCTGAACTTTTCTGGCCGGCTGACATCGTTCCATCATCAATGGAATGGCGCATCATCGACAGCACAGCCGTTTTTAATTCGGCGCTGTCCGGCGTCACCCGCACAGTTTCGCGCCCTGGCACCCGCCTCGCCTGCACAATGAACTTTCAAGCGCTGTCCGGTCAGGACCGCGGTCGGGTGCAATCCGTGCTCGCCAACCTGCGCGGGCGGTCCAATCGCATTTGGCTATACGACTCGTCCTATACCCAGCGCGGCGCATTCCCTGTCACCGAGCTGGTGGAAAACAACACTTTCGCGGCGTCTACCGGCTGGACTGCCGGCGCATATCATTCGCTCGTCCTGCAAGACCGCGTAATGCGCGTGGCTCGTTCAGTGACCGGAACTTCAGCGCCTGCCCTGTATGAGACGACGGGCAGCACTTCGACGACCTATGCCGCCTACGCCTCTCGCGCTTTCCTGCGCGAAGGGCGCGGAACCTTCACCAGCACGGGCGTGAGAATCAGCACCACGGCGGGCGGGTCCTACGCTGGCACCGATACCACCGGCTACGGGCTGAAGACCACACAGAGCAGCTCAGGCACTTCCACGAGCCTGTTTTTCACCTTGCAAGACTCGCAAACCTCCGGCACCGTGGCCGGCGACTACTTCGACGTTCTGTACACCTCGCTCGCCCGCTGTGCCGTGATCGACAATGGTCTAAACGCTTTGACGTATTCGGACCAAATCGACAACGCGGCATGGGTCAAAACTAAAACAACTTGTGCAGGCGCGAATATCAACGCCTTTACGGCACCGGATGGAACCTTGACGGGCGACCGGCTGGTTGAATCCAGCGACGCGGGCAACGAATATCACTACATCACTGGATATTTAACGAAGTCCGCCTCGGTTCAATGGTGGTGCATTTACGGTGCATTCAGGGCTGGTGATGGCGGCACATCAAGACCGCAAGTAACTCTAAAAATTGGTGACGTTTCTCATTATTTTTCCTGCAATTTCAATTTAAGCGCAGGAACGATGGGGACGCCATTTAATTTTGGCTCTGCCACTAGCGCGAAAGCCTATATGCAAGACTTGGGCGGTGGCTGGTACTACTGCGTCATAGTGGGCATTTTGCCAGCAGCAGTTACTGGTATTAACAACCAGTATTTCGTCACAGATTCGTCTGGCTCGACGCTATACACGGGCAACGGCGCGGGAAACATCGGCGTCTGGCGTCTCGGCGCTGCCGCCTCACAGTACCCGGTACGCCTGACACAGACCACGACCGCAGCCACTACGGGAACCTCGCAGACAGGCATTACGCTCAATCTGAAGGCGCTGCCAGTGTCCACAAACAGCCTACTGTTGCCGGGCGACTGGGTGGAATGTTCCGGCCAGCTAAACATGGTCACAGCTCCGCTGAACTCCGACGCCGCCGGCCTTGGCTTCCTTCAGCTCCAGCGGCCATTTACGACCGCGCCGGCTGACAATGCCCCGGTAATCATCAATCGCCCGCTGGGCCGATTCCTGCTGGCCGAGGAGGAGGTGGGCTGGAGCAGTCGCCCAGGCGTGCTCTCCGACTTCTCGATTTCCTTTGTGGAAGACATTGCATGACCCGGTTTGCGTCTGCTAGCAACTCGACGGAGGCCGACAAAAAGGCCATTCGGATGTTTGTCGCGGTGGCGCTCGACTTTACCTCCGGCATGGTTCGAGTTCACGACGGAATCGGCACAATCATCTGGGGCGGCAACACCTACGAGGGCGTCGGCACCCTTGGCGGCATCGAGCAGGTCGACGAATCCGTTGAGGTAATTGCCCGGCCTTTATCGCTCACGCTTTCCGGTGTGGAAACCTCGCTCGTGTCCACGGCGATGACCGAAACCTATCAAAACCGCACGGTCACGATTTACCTCGGCTTCCTCGATGAGACCACCAACACGGTTATCGATACGCCGGAGGTGAGCTGGGAAGGCCGCATGAATCAGATGTCCATCTCCTCCTCGGATGGTGGCGCGGCCATTCGGCTGACCTGCGAGCACCGCCTGCGTCGTGAAATTCGCATCGCACGGTATACCAACGAAGACCAGCAGCTGCTGCACTCTGGCGATAGGTTTTTCGACCTTGTGACCAACATTAAGGGCTTCGTCAGCAAGTGGGGCGAGCTGTCTGTTGGCGGTTCCGGCATCGGTAGCAGAACGCAGAATCTTGCGCCGTATGATATTGGGCCACGCAAGGAGGCTCGGAACTAATGCGCCGCGAGGACTGGGTAGAAAAAATGTGGCTGGCCATTGAGGACCACGCCGACACGGAATTTGTCTGGGGCGTCAATGACTGCTGCCTATTTGTGGCTCGCGTTGTCGATGCCATGACAGATAGCGACATTGAAACTGAACTGAACGCCAGCTACACCGACGAAGAAACCGCGCTTGCCTACATCGCCTCGTTCGGCTCCCTCGAGGCGGCTGTCAGCTCGTACCTTGGGCAGCCTGAGCCGGGCAGGCCCCTGCGCGGAGATGTGGTCCTGATAGATGGCGGCGAAGGGCCAGCGCTTGGGATTCTCGTCGGTGGTCACATTGCCGGAATGGGTCCGAACGGCTTCGTTTACCTGCCACGCAGTGAAGCACTTCAGCGGTGGGCGATTCAATGAGCAAAATTGTAAAAGCTGTCGCCATTGCTGCCGCTATTATATTTACGGGTGGCTTTGCAGCTCTTGCAGCTACTACCGCAGCAGCTACGGCAACCATTATAACCGTCACAAATATGCTGGTTATTTCCACGCTGCTGGGAGGCGTGGCGGCACAATTTGCAAAAAAGCCTAAATTTCCGCGAATTGTGCAGGACGTTGAGTATTCGGGAACCATTGAGCCGCGCCGCATCATTTACGGCAAAATGAAAGTCTCGGGCATGAACGTCATTCCCCCAATGACGACCGGCTTAAATGGCGAAATGCTGCATCAAGTTCTGGCCATTGCCGGCCACGAATGCAACAGCCTTGGTACCGTTTATTTTAATGAGACAGCGGTCGGCACCATCTCGGCCATTACCGGCACAGTCGATGACGGCAAAGTAACGACCGGCGTTTATGCCAACAGAGCATGGGTGCGCCGCTATGTCGGCACGGATTCGCAAACCGCTGACTACATCCTGATCACTGCGAACCCTTTCCAGTGGACAGCCGCGCATCGAGGCCGTGGCGTGGCCTATATCGCGCTTCAATTTCAATATGACCAGGCGGTCTGGAAGAACGGCAAGCCGGAGATAACGTGCCTCGTTGAAGGCGCAAAGGTCTATGACCCGCGCCTCGATTCAACGCAGACCACGATTCCGGGCTCCGGCACTCAGCGCGTCAACGATTCGACCACTTGGACTTATTCGACAAACCCCGCGCTCTGCCTTGCTAACTATCTGATTTCGACCAAGTACGGAATGGAGGAGGACACTGCTCGCATTGACTTTGACCTTGTTGCCGATGCCGCCGACATTTGCGACGAGAATGTAAACATTCCCGGCAGCACAACGCAGAAGCGCTACACGGTAAATATAGTGCTCGATACCTCCAGTCGGTTTGAGGCAAACATCGAGCTGCTCATTGGCGCAATGAATGGCGTTTGCTATTACAGCGGCGGTAAATGGCGAATGTTTGCCGGCGCGTGGTCTGCCTCGCAGTTCTCGCTGTCGGAGTCGGACTTGGTTAACGCTGGCATCGACATCGTTACCGCCTACCCCTACAAAGACCGCTGGAACTCCGTGCGCGGCTCGTTCGCAGATGCGAGTCGAAACTATCAGTTCGTTGAATTTCAGCCGGTATCAATCGCCAGCTACGTCAGCGACGATGGCGCGACAATCTGGAAAGACATCACCATTTCGACCTGTACTAACGTCTACGAGGCGCAGCGCACGGCCATCCTCATTGCTCGCAGGAGCAGGAACGCTCAGGTCATCACGGTGCGCTGCGGGATGTCGGCATGGAAAATTCGACCGTTTGAAACTGGCACCGTCACTCTTTCGGAACTTGGCTGGAGCGCCAAAACGGTTCGTTGTGAGTCGTGGCGGTTTGACCCGCAGGGCTTCGTCGAGCTTGTGCTGCGCGAGGAGGCGTCAACCGACTGGAGCGACCCGGCGACTGGTGATTACGTTGTGCCTGGCACCATAACGGCACCGACGCCCGGCACCTACACGCCGGCAGCGCCCACGGGGCTGACTGCGACCGGCCTCGCGGGGCTGATTCAGTTCTCTTGGACCGCGCCGAGCGTGGTTCCGACTGGCGGCGCGTACCAGCTCTACGAATACACCGCGTCCACGCCGTTTGCCTCGGCCACGCTCATCTGGACCGGCTCCAGCACCAACACGGTAATTGCCAAGACCGACACCACGACCCGGTATTACTGGGTCAGGCTGCTGGCCAGCGACGGCGGCACTTCCTCGACCAATCCGACCACGACTGGGCTTGCGGCTGCTGCTGCGACCATCTCCACAGCCCTGAACGCTGCCGCGTCGCCTTCCTCGCTTTCGACTTCTGGCACAGGCACGCCACTTACCACGGCCAGCACGACCGTTACCCCGACTGGTGGCACCTCGCCGTACACCTACGCATGGACGCGCCTTTCGGGCTCGACCTCTATCTCGGCGAATTCCGCGTCCTCTGCCACCACGACCTTTACGGGAACCTCGCTGGCGTCTGGCACGACCTACTCGGCGGTGTTCCGCTGCACGGTCACTGACAACGTGGCGGCCACCAAGACTGTCGACGTCAACGTCGAAATCATTCGACTGGCTATGACGGCTTCTGCCTCGCCGACCTCGCTGTACAAGTCGGGGTTGACAGCCTCGCAAACCACCGCCTCGACTACGGTCACGCCGTCCGGTGGCGTATCCCCGTATACCTATGCTTGGACGCTACTTTCTGGCGACACGCTAACGGTCAATAGCCCATCAGCCGCGACCACGACGTTCAGCAAAACGGGAATGCTTCCCGGCGACAGTTTCGACGCGACCTATCGCTGCACTGTCACCGATTCCACGAGCGGTACGCCTCTCACGGCAACGGCTGATGTTCCTGTCACCATCGAGCGAACAGACACGGCATGATAACAACAAACACAAGGGCGGCAGACGCCGCAGCGGCAACTTCCACGCTTGGCTGGCTTGCTTCGTGGGCTACAGACGCCCTGCCTATCATTCAGGCGGCAGCGGGCATTGTGGCCATTGTGGCGGGCCTGTTTGCCATCGCGTACCACTGGAAACGGATTTTCCGATGATTTCCGTATTTTTGGCTGTCGTTCTTAGCGTGACCGATGGCGATACTTTTCGCGCTCGTGTGGAAGTGTGGCCGGGTGTGGAAGTCGTGACGGCCGTCCGATTGACTGGCATCGACACTCCGGAGATTCGCGGAAAATGTGCCGCCGAACGGGCAACCGCATTGGTCGCGAAGGCGCGACTCGCCGAGCTGCTCGCTGCCGGGCCTGTCACGGTGTCGCAGATTCAACCCGACAAATATGCCGGGCGCGTCGATGCAATTGTCCAATCTAGCGGTAAATCGGTCGCCGAAACGCTCATTGCGGAAGGCTTGGCGCGACAATATGCCGGCGGCACACGAAAAGGGTGGTGTCCATGAGCCGGAGCCTCAACGACCTGCACCCGGCAATGCAGCCGATGGCCGCTGAGTTCCTGAACAACTGCAAGGCCGCGGGCATTGATCTGCTGGTAACTTGCACTTGGCGCAGCGCTGCCGAGCAGGACGCACTCTACGCCCAAGGCCGAACGGCGCCGGGCTCGATTGTCACCCGCGCCAAGGCTGGGCAGTCTAGGCATAACCACACGCTCGCAGGACGCCCGGCAAGCCTCGCCCTTGACGTAGTACCCCTACGGCTCGGGAAGCCCGTCTGGGCGGCTTCTGACGCGATCTGGCAGGACGTAGGGCGCATCGGCAAGGCTTGCGGGCTGGAATGGGCCGGCGAGTGGACACGAATGCGCGAGTTTCCGCATTTCCAACACCCGAACGCAAAGGCCATCGCGGCCAAGGAGGCGTAATGCTCACGATGCTGGCTATGGGCGGTCTGGGAATCGCTCTGCACTTCCTCGGACGCTGGGGCGAACACTGGCGCACGGTCCAGAAAATCAACGCCTGGCACTACATCCAGCTCGACCCGCCGGGCTGGCTGGCCGCCATTGCCGGCAGCGTCGGGTTCTGGCTCGCCCTGCCTGAAGTGGACAAGCTGCTTTCCGGTCTGCCGTTCACCATCGGGCAGACGCCAATGGGCTGCCTGCTGGCCGGCTACATGGGCTCGTCACTCGGGCCGAAACTGCTGGCGCTGGTTTCCGGTCGCGTCGGTGTCAGGTGACAACGCCCCCGAAGCCTCGCATTCCTCGCCGGTTCAAGGTGATGGGTCACACCGTCACCGTACGCCGGCTTCCCCTTTCGCGCTGGAAACACGCCGACTGCGTGGCCTACTTCGACCCTCAGAAAATGGTGATTGTGATTTGCACCGCGTCCACTGTGACCGCGCAGGAGCAAATCTTTTGGCATGAGGCTACCCACGCCATGCTCTATTGCCTCGGCAGCCCGGACTACAACAACGAGGCGCTGGTGGACCAGCTCGGCGGCTTAATTCACCAAATCACTTCTACTTCGGTGTTCTGATGACAAAAAAAGTCACAAATGCCGATTTCATCGACGCATGGAAACGCCTGCGCTCGCCCGCGAAGGTCGCAAAATTGCTGGGACTCGACATTCGCGGCGTCTATCGGAGGCGGGCGCTGATTGAACTCAACGAGGGAATCTCTCTTATAACCGATGACGATGTGGGCAGAACTGGCCTCAAATCCGACGCCCGAAAGCGCATCGAGCAACTGAACGACCAGCGCTTCACCCACGCCGAATACGAGGCGCAAGTGGACCTTGCCGATGGCGTTGTGGTGGTGTTCTCCGACGCGCATTACTGGCCGGACATCGTGACGGTTGCTCATCTCGCCCTGGTTGAAGTCATCAAGCGCCTACGCCCTGCAATGGTCATCGCCAACGGCGACGTTCTCGACGGCGCGACCATTTCGCGACACCCCCGCATCGGCTGGGAGAGCCGACCGACTGTGCAGCAGGAAATTGAGGCCATGTGCCTGAGGATGCGCGAAGTGGAACTGGCCGCAAGTGGCGCCCAGCTCGTCCGCACGTTCGGGAACCACGATCTGCGGTTCGAGTCTTACATTGCGGCCAACGCCCCCGCCCTCGAGGGCGTCCACGGAACTTCCCTGTTTGACTTCCTGCCGGCGTGGCGCGGTTGCTACGCCCTGCACCTGAATACCAATCTGCCGGGCTGGACCGTCGTTAAACATACTCATGTGGCTGGCGGTGTCCACTCCGCGTACAACTCAACCCTACGGGCTGGCGTTTCCTACGTCCACGGCCACCTGCACAAGCTGCAAGTGGTCGGTTATGGCGACTATCGTGGTCGGCGCTACGGCATCGACACCGGCACCCTTGCGGAACCCAAGGGCGAGCAGTTTCGCTACACCCAAGGCGGGCCGCTAAACTGGTGCTCAGGCTTTGCGGTGCTGACCTACCGAGACGGCGAGCTGTTGCCGCCGGAGCTGTGCGAGGTGGTGAACGGCAAGGCATGGTTCCGTGGCGAAGAAGTTATCCTTGAAAATTGACCAGCAGACGGCAGATTTTCAAGGAAGTGGAGCTAAAATGACAAACATCAACCCCGACCACTACAAGGCCGGCGGCGTCGAGACCATCGACTTCCTGCGAGCCAAGCTCACGCCGGAGGAGTTCGCCGGGTTCTGCAAGGGTAACGTCATCAAATACCTGAGCCGAGCCGAACTGAAGGGTGGCGCCGAGGACTACCGGAAGGCGTCGTGGTACGCGAGCTGGCTGGCCGGCACTGACCCGCGAACGCTCCCATGATGGGACTCGTGCCGTGGCGCCTGTGGCTGTATGGCGGCGTACTGGTGGCCGTTGCGGCTGGCCTGTGGGGAATCCATCGGCATGGCTATACCACGGGCTACGAGGCCGCTAGCGCCGAGATTACGGCTGCTTGGGACGCCGATAACGTCCTGCGCGAAAAGACCCGCCAGCGGGCTCAGGCTGCGGCTGAAGAAGAACTGAGGAGACAGCGTGAAATTACTCGCGACGTTGAACAAAATCTCACGGCTCGGCTGGATGCTGCCGATGCTCGCGGCCGCGACTTGGCTCGCCGGCTGCGCGACGCTCTCACCGCCGGAACCTGTCCCCTGCCCCAGCCCGGTAATGCCGCCAGTCAGGCTGATGGAGCCGGCCAAGAGCCCGACAACCAGGCAACGCTTGGAGCAGCTCTTGCCGACCACCTCGCCGCCTGTGAATCCGACGCCCAGCGGCTGACCGACCTGCAAACGTGGGTCGGTCGCATCAACCGAAATTAGCGCTTGAATTCCTGCCGCTGGTCGTTCCCGAAGGCCAGCGCAGCGCACCACAACTGCCACTTGTCGGACACCTCTAAAAAGGCGTAGCCGGCGCCACGGCGCTGTAGCCAAACGTCCTGAATGCCACGGCGGCGCATTTGCGCCTCGAATGCCGGTCGGCTCGCGTCAGTCAAATCATCGACTCTCATCGCGAAAATCCCTCCAAATTTCTTGAAAGACTGCCATTGGCCACCAGATTGTAAAAAGCACAATGCCGAGCGCCAGTAACGCAATTATTGCCAAAATCCTGAACGGCAAAAGCAGAACTTTCATTTCGGCACCATTTCGCGCCGAGTGGCATAGCCCGGCTCCACAATGAACGTAGGACGCGGAAGCCGTTCTTTGTAGTCAGTGCAGACCCTTTTGTGGCCCCAGTGCTCTGGGCTGTCATATTGCCACCGCAGCCCTTTGCCCTTGTAGAAACGTGGCTTGTGGCCCTTGTCGCATGGGTCACGACCGTCCCAGTCGGTTACGGGAAAGTAGTGGCTGCACTTGTAGCAGTTAACGGCTTTCACGGCGCCACCCGTAATCACTCATCACCTCGGCTTCCGTCTCGCCCGTGCAAATGCGGGTGTACGCCGCTTGCAGCCAATGCTCGCCCATAATGCAGCCGGGGTGGCGCTTGGGCTCCTCACCCCTCGCACGGATGGCCCTTGCCAGTTTCACTTCGGTTGATACGGTTCCATCAAAAGGACCATACGAGTAACACAACTGAGCACACGCCTCCCGTTCCGCAGCGGCAACAACGGCGGCAAAGGCTTCATCGCGAACCTCGTGCCAGTCAGGATGGAACTCGCCACGCATCCTAATCTTCCTGTCGGCAACCTCGTCGGCCTGTTCGCCAAAGCGGATGATGTCGTCGCGGGTCATTTTTCGCCCCTAGCACTAATGGCCGCCAGCAGCTCCTCGAGCGAATCTAGCTCGCGACTGCCTTCCAGCAGATACCAGGTAGTACTCTGCGTGGCCGGCGTTCGCACTGCCTTGCCGATTCGGTGTTCGCGATTCACGAAGAAGAACTCCGACTGGCGGGCGGTGATGAACTCAGCCACCGCAACCCAGCTGACGTTCCGCAGTTCCTCGAGCGTCATTCCTCGCCCTCCTCTTCAGGCTCAATCTCCAGTTCGTCCTGCTCGTCGTCGGTCAGGTCGCACACCTGCAAGGTGCCACGGCCATTGCAGCGCCGGCAGTTCCTCGCGTTCCCGTACTCCGGGTCT
>Ga0209190_1003390_pt1 | contig 10561 bp, 26 predicted proteins | sample M_140205_XF_Meta_FD_187315 | JGI IMG/M metagenome (GOLD analysis project Ga0209190, IMG submission 187315) | Freshwater microbial communities from Lake Montjoie, Canada to study carbon cycling - M_140205_XF_MetaG (SPAdes) (version 2) | ecosystem: Environmental > Aquatic > Freshwater > Lake... | reverse complement strand
TCCCCCCCCCCCCCGCCAAAGGTAAAGGTGCTTCTTTCCATAAACGACTTCCAGCAGGATGCTCTAATATACCGCCATTCAGTCTTACTTGAGCTAATGCTAAATAAGCTAATTGCTTTTCGCCTTCTCTAGGATTTGCCATGTGAGATAACATACCCCAAGCTCTACATGGTGGATGTGCTATAACAGGCATTTTTTTACAAAATGTTCTAGCATCACGATTAATGTCATACACATCATACACATTAAAATCTTTATAACGACTATCATCCCTTGCAAATAAAACAGCTATCACAGATCCCAGCTCCATCCCATAGTATTTGCCCACAGCTCCACTTGTTGTTGATAATCTGTCATTTCTGCTGTAGTAAGTTTAGTAGTAGATTTTATAACTTCACATGGAAATCCACCTATTTCAGTTTGCGATCTAAGTAGACGCCAAGACATGAGTTCGTGAACCTGCTGCTTGTCTAGGCCTAAATGGTTACCAATGCTTGTATAAAGCTCCCACAATCTTTCATTTTGTTCTAGGCTTCTATTTGCTTTTGCTTCTACAACTGTGACTCGCCAATGTTTAGTCCAATCAAGTGATCTTAACTTTGTAGTTAGATTTGCTAGGTTGTCTTTTGTTAAATTCCATTTCAGCACGATCATATCCTTTACTTTTAAATGTTCTGCCATCTTTCATGACAGCTTTGTAATTCATAGTGGGATCAAACTTTAGTACAGCTTTGATAAACTTATTTGCTGAATTATCATCACTCATGGGCTTTCCTTGTATCGTAATCCTTTAGCATCAAACCAAAAGTTAAAACTACCTTCCCATTGTGCGTTTCTCTGCTTCTGAACAAACACCTTGCAGTCTGGAATAATTTTAAGTTCGTCATCAGATGTTTTGCCTTCATCAATTAATTTTTCCTTATAACGATTGCGCCATACACATAAGATTGAATCTGATAAATTACGAATATGAGAGCTGCCCATCAAATCTGTTGCATCAGGCACTTCTGTTTCATCTTTCATCTTACGAGTATGAGCTACTAAGAATACATGAATGTTTAAATCTCTACATGTAACTGCTAGTGAATTAGTCAGCCTTTTTTGTGCATCTAAAGATTCCTCACTTACATCCTGAAGCTTCATTAAACTATCTATCACAAATACATCACATCCTAAAATATGTTTTCCGTAGTGCAATGTAGCAATCATATCTTGAGATGTTGTTGTGCCTGTTTGATCGTAGATATATAACTTGTCCGCAGCTCTGCTACAAAACTTTCTTATGTAATCATCCGTAGGCTCTGGTGATCCTAATGCTTGTGTAATCATACGAGATAATGTTAATACTGGTCGCATCTCTAAAGACGCTACTAAGCATTTAGTACCTTGTCGCATCATAGATAATATAACTTGAGATAACCACATTGACTTACCATGACCAGAAGGCCCAGTAATTATCGTAAGTTCAGCCATCCGAACACGAAACTTATCTTCCGTCTTAACCCACCCCAACGATTTACCAGAATGAATTTCCTCACCGAAATACTTGATGACATCATCAGTAAATATGTCTGTGCTTTTAACTTTAAACTCTGCTTGAGAATATCCTTCATTGTAGAACTCCTTAACAGTTTCTTGGGTTACTGTGAGTTTTTCTATTACATCTCCTAAGTTCATACTCCACCTTCCCAGCTCTTACGCTTAGGAGTTAATTCCGTATCAAATCTTGATTGTCGTAAATATGTAGCTGGCATGGGTATGTATTGTCCGTTGTCTTTTTTCCAATCTGTGTCTGACATCATTTTAACATGATTAATAATTTTGTCACCTATTGGTTCAAGATTCTGAGATTGCCATAATTTCATACATCCAGATTTATTTACTTTACGATTACTAGCTGGATACGTTTTCCAAAATTCATTAAATTTATCCAACACTATATCTTCTTCTCTTTCTCTTATCTTATTCTTCTCTATGTTAGTAGGCTGCGAATAATTTTCTAGCCAACCTCTAGTAAATAACTCATCTACTATTTTTTCAATAAAATCAATAGAGTAATGTAATCTAAAAGCAATTTCAAAATTCTCTGGTAACACTCCGTCACTCTCTGATCCTAGACACCATAATTCGACTAAAATAGCTTTTTGTTCAAAACTCAACTTGTGAATTTCAATGTTATTTATGTAATCCGTACCATAAAATTTGAACCAAGTCATCTTTTTTTGGTATCTAGGATTCTTGGCATTGTATAAATTAAACTTCTCCCAGTTCTTAATCTTTAGCATATTTTTCCTTAAAATAAACATTCTTCGTAAAGTTCTGTCATTGGCACAGCTTTTGCTTTAGGTAATACATGGAGCTTACAATCAGGTCTATTCTCAAGAAACCACTTAGCAGAAGCCCTATTACTAAAGGCCCTGATAGGTTTTCCGTCAAATTCATCTAATATAACAAAACGTAAGATTTCCATAAGCAAAACACTACCACAAACAATTACTAGAAGCAAACTAATTTATTTCTAGTATTTTGTTAAATAATGCTTGACATGGTTCAAAATGCCATTAATATGGGTATTGCAACATTTAACCCTTAGGAGAATTACATGAGTATAAAGACAATGATAGTAACAGCAATAGCGTTTTGGTGTTATGTGGCATTATGCCTATATGTAATTGGTAAATTGTCAGGAGCAATATAATGGAAAGACATTTAGATCCTGATGCTTATTTAGACGAAATGGATCGTCTTGACCAATTAGAAGAAGAAGCGCAACATAAACTAGATCAACAGGAGAAACATGATGACTAAATTTATTGTTTGCTTTATGATTGTGTTTGTAGCATACTTTGCATGGAGAATTATATGTTAAAGCCTATATCAGAAATATTAAAACAATTACAATTAATTAACCAAGATTTAAAAGATCATAACGATAGGATGGATGCTAAATATGGATCAACTGATGTTTTACCAACAAGTGATGCAAGAACTGGAAATGCTAGAAGCTGCTGCGGCAAATGTAAAGGAGAATGTGAATGAGTAACGGAATCGTAAATATCAAAGGTAAAGAATATAAAACAGTAGCTCTTAGAGTTGCGGAATTTAGAGATAAATTTCCTACATATTTTCTTACTACTGAAATTGTAAAGATTGATGATGACCAATGTATTATTAAAGCTTATGTTGGCCAACATAAAGATAATGGAGAGAATCATGTATTTGCTACTGGCCATGCACAAGAGTTTCGTAAAGCAAGTCAAATCAATGGCACATCTTATGTGGAAAATTGTGAAACTTCTGCTATCGGTAGGGCTTTGGCTTGTCTTGGTATTGGTGGTACTGAGTTTGCTTCAGCTAATGAAGTTGTTAATGCTATTTACCAACAAAGTAATCCAGTTAAAGAAGTGGTTACTGAAGCTGCTTTAACAGTTGCTAAAAACAAACTTGTAGAAGCTAGTAAAGAAGGTAAGCTTAAAGAAGCATTTTTTGCTTTAACACCAGCAGTTCAAGAAGAATTGCGTGAGTATGCTAATGATCTTAAAAAGTCTGCATGAGTCACCTACTAGACAATCGTAGGCATAACATAGTAACAGCATCTAATGCTTGGGCTTCTGTCAATGAAAGACAAAAGCTCTGGCGTCAGATGACTATGCGTGAACCACCTTTTGAAGGTAATGAAGCTACAGCTTGGGGTACTTTACATGAAAGAGATGCTTTATCAGCTTTTGAAAAAGAGATGGGTGACTTTTGTATGCCTGGCAATAAACTTATAGTGCATGACAGTTTGCCTATGGGTGCTAGTGCTGATGCTTACTTTAATGATGATCCTGTAGAGCTTAAATGCCCTTTTAGCATGGAGTTTTACCCTACTATGCCTGATCGTTATTATTACCAAGTACAGATGCAAATACATTGCACCGGTAGAGATCAAGGATGGTTTAGTGTATGGACACCTAATGGCATTACAGTTGAGCTTGTAAAGAAAGATGAGAAATGGCTTGACTGGTATAAGCCTTTGTTGTTAGAATTCATGGAGTTTGTAGAAACAGATGTAGAACCAACAAGATGGAAACGTAAACCAATTTATACTAAGGAGTAATATATGGCAGAATCATTTATACCTAAACCAGGCGTTGCATATTTAAGACCTAACACAAGAAAGACTGAAGATTGGATGGCAGATTATCAAGGCACTATGATTACGCCTGAAGATATACAGCCTAATACACCGTATTATATTAATATTACTGATAGACCTGAAAAAGGTGATTTAAAATTTAGTCTTGGTAAACAAGTGATTCCAAGAACACAAGAATCTGCTAAGGGTGCAGATGTTGAAGATGACTTGGGAGACGTTCCATTTTAATGGTGTCTCCCTTATCATTTATAACTATTTATTCATTACATACATGGTTACTTCAAAGCCAAAACGCATTTCTGTAGCAGTAGGTTTAGTCCACATGGTCTATTCTCCTTTCTTTAGATTTATATGTGAATTATACGCTGCTAGTCATTTTGGGGTAACAGTAAAACCATTAAAGAAGGCTGTGTAATATATGGATATGACAAATTTAGAATTAGATATAGCTTGTTATGCTACTGCTGTTTATCACGAAGTAAATACTCGTTCATTAGAAGAAAAGGTAGGGGTTATCAATGTTATTCGCAATAGGTTGCATACTGGTCGCTGGGGTTATTCTGTATGTTCTGTCGTTTATGCTAATAATCAGTTTGCTGTGCAAGATGAGTCCCACGATCCAGTTGATGAAAGGGCGTATTTGGAGACTAAACTTTTGGTTATTGATACGATTGTTTATCATAAACATGCTAACCCAGTTGCAAATGCTTTATATTTCCATGATGATTCTATTGCGCCAAAAGCTCAATGGTTTGGCAAACGCAAGAAAACAAAAATAGGTAAGATGATATTTTATTAAGGAGTATATGATGAGCTTTGAAAGAGTATCAAGATTTATACATAGACATGCAGAAGCTGTAGCTGTATATAAGCACAATTCTAAATTTATTGTTAGGCCTGCACGATATAGAGATATTCCAGAAGTTCCTAGAGAGCTTATGAGCCAAAAATTAGTAGGCGTTTATAATGCTACTAAACCTGAATACAATGACAATCAATTAGAATCAGATATGATGTGGGCGGAAAAGAATCTTAAATGAACGAAGATACGCCTATGAATAGATGGCTGCTTAAAGTTCAAGATCAAGTAGATGATGAGATGCAAATTAGACGTAAAATGGCATCTGATATAAATGATCTTATACTAGCGTTAGATGATATTATAGAAACTCTTACACAAGGCGATCCTAGATGGGCTAAAATAGCTTGCATTAAAGATGCTCAATATACTTTAAAAAAGGTTAGGGGATATTAAATGAAAACTGTCTTGGCTTATTTGTACGAAGAATATGATGTTAAATCAGGTGATTTGTTAAAGTCTTATTTATGGTCGTTTCATCCTAATCAATTATCGTATTTGAACGATTTAAAAAATACGACTCATCACATCAAAATAACGCCTTTGGTAGCAGGCAGTCCAGTAGAAGAATACAAAGGATTAAGTAAGTATGATAGTAAACGTTTAACAGAAGCGGAAGGTGGACTATAGATATGTTAGAAAAAATACTTGAATGGCTTGTGTGGATATTAATATTTGGTGGTATAATCGGTTTGCTTGTTGGAGTGTATGAATTAATTGATCTTTTACTTTTAAGGGGACATCATGGTTGATTTGGTAAACAGACCGCCACATTATATTGTGAACGGATATGAAACAATTGATATTTTAAAGGCTTATTTTCCTAACGATCCACTTATGTGGAATGCAGGTAAATACTTTTTAAGAGCCGGTAGAAAAGGTGATATGGTATTAGATATTGATAAATGTATCTTTTACTTACAAGAAAAGAAACAAGCAATTAAAGAAGCTGAAGCTGAAGTTGCAATTCCACAAGATATTGCTGCTCAATTACAACGTCTTGAAATGGCAGATGATTAAGTACCTAGATTTGGTAATTACTACACGTTTAGTAGAAAGCCTAAAAATACTAAACTTATTACATCCTCTAACGTAGGCTTGACGGTACTTAAAACTTTATTAACACTTTATTAACAATTTGTTACAATTTGTTACAATTTAATAATAATTCATTTACAATTATGTTTTAAAATGAATGTACAGTAACAAATGGAGAGTGTTATGAGATTAATACGAATCCCTCAAACCTTCTTCAATGACCATGAATGGAGAGAACTACCAACTCCTGAAGTAGTCAAGTCTACAAAGCAACATTATTGGATTTATGAAAATTTAAATGATCCAGGGTATGTTGATTTGTTAGAAGATGCCGATATGTATGCTGGAGATGGTGCGCCAGATTGGGATGAAGGCAAAGGAATTAGGTTAGCAGCAAAAGCATTACTTAAAGCTATTAATAAATAGTGTTTAAACAAACATAAAGGGCTGTTTAAGCCCTTTTTTTTTATTTAGTGAATGGTATCATCATCTTGATTAAGTTCAGCGTATATAGATAGTTCTTCGCCACTTATTTCTATGTATGATGAATCTGACAGCTCTAAAATAATAATATTATCGCCATAGTCTAATTCGGCTGACACAACAGTTTTGCCTATAAGGTGATCGCATATTTGTTGTGCTGTAATTGCCATATTAGTCCTTAAATAGTTACTAACGATTCTTTACTTTTCTTTTCAGCTTTTATAGTCCTAGACCAGCTACCACATTCTTGACATTGAAAACGCTGATATACAGCAACTCTTGATCTTTGTGTTCCTCTAGCTTGTAATTTGCGTGATGCGCAATTTGGGCAACATACATCAGGAGAATATGCGTTATGGTTTGGATGTGACTTGATCCAGCCTTTAAACTTGTTATATACCTTTTCAAGTAAGATAACGTCATTCTTATTGTATTGTTCCATGATCTTCCAAGCCTTACGATCATCATTCATACATTTTAACCATAGCGTATGGCCTTCATGTGCTGTTTTAGCACCTAAACCTAAAGCTTGTGATACATAGTCTAGTTTGTTAGAAACAAATCTAAATTGCCTACGAGCTACTTGTAATAAATCTATATGTTTAGCTGGGCTTGGTGGTGGCATACCACTTAAAAGAAATTCTTTGTTTAGGATAGGAATATCAAAACGACTTCCATTGTAATGCACGACTGCATCTGCTTGATCTAACAAGGCATGGACATTAGCTAACATTTTATCTTTGCCTGACTTCTGAACTGAGTCAAACATAATTTTAGGATTGCCATACCATTTAGCAGCATAGCATAAAGTGTAGGATGATTCTAGTAACTGATTGATTGAGATGTTCTGGTCAAAGATACCCCAGACGTGAGCTGTGTTTGGTGCTACTTCTATATCTATGAGCAAAATCTTCAAGTTACTCTCCTAGTGTTGAGTTACATTATTATACACTATAAGAATAATTAAGATTGCAATAACATATTTTAAATGATCTATTGCACAAAGCAAACTACAAAGTAAATAATCTAACATACAAGTAATGTGGCAGTTTGAGCTTCCTTTAATTTGTCAAAGAAAGTATTAAAAGCTACTTTAGAATTGGTTATAAAATCTCCGCCTGTCCATGCTGTGCCAAGTAAGATACAGCCTTCTGTATCTTTAGATGTATTGCCAGGATGAATCCTAATGCCTTCAAAGCCAGGCACACTTAATACATGGGGAAGTTGCTTACCAAAACGAGCAGAAAGATCAATAATGACAGGGTAAGTGCCAGTTGGAATAGCTGTTTGTCCATTTACCTTTTCCTCTTTTCTTACTACATCCTCTAAAGAAAAACTATGATAAACACCATCAATGTAGAATTTGCCGATTGTATAAGTACTTCCATATTCAAACCTCTCTAATCGTAATTTCATCTTTTTATAGCTAAGTACATTCTTTCGCCAATGATAAAGCTCATACAAGCACCTGTCATATCTAGAAATACGCTTACAACAGCTACAGAAACACTAGGTGAGTAGATAACAAAGATAGTAGCTATAAGTATGAATGATACGATAACGTATCTATAGCAAGCTCTAAGATCAATAATCCATTTAGAAGGTTCGCCATTAGGTGTGTCTAATTGAGCTAATGCTTTTAAGCGTTCTGTTTCAGCTTGTATAAGATCTATGCGTTCTTGCATGTTTTGTGGTTGGCCGCCAGCTCCGCCTGTAAGTTTGGCAAAGATACCTCTAACGCCATCTGTAAATGCAGGAACTAATGCTGGTAATATAAGTGAGATTAAGCTACCCATTATGTTGTTGAACTCCCATGATTGTGATGATGTAATTCAGGTGTGTCAGTTTTAGGTTTAGGCTTTGTAGGGCCTTTAGCAAAAAATTCTTTAAGTTTTTCTAGTATTTTCATAACTCTAACGGATCAAATCCAAATTGTTTAGCAACCTTATGTTGCATACGCTTAAATTCGCCTTTATGGGATAAGTATATTTCTGATTTAGGATATTTGATGTAGATAATTTGGTGAATCATCTCATGTAAAAGCGTTTTTATAACAGTATCTAAATGACTACATTTACCTAATGAGATTGTTATTGTGTGTGGTTCTGGTTCGTATTGTCCGTATAGTTCAGGGTTATTACATACCACAAATTCTACACGCTTGGCAGGTGGAAATGGCATAGATGCAAAGGGTTCTATTTGTATAAATGCGGTATATAAAGCTGCGATAGAATCTTCGGTTATCCACATTAAACACTTGCTTTCGGTTGAAATAACTTAGCATCAAATACTGCTGTTTGGTTAATCTCTGGAAAGTATATAAATACCGCATGCTTTCCTTCGTAACTATCAGACTTCCAGCATCCTTCGTGATTCACATGGCCTGTTTCAGTAGCATAAGCTGCATACTCATAACCTTGTAATCCCATCTTTTTAAATGCACATTCTTCTGTAGTAAGTACTATTTCGCCTACTTCTGTTTTCATGCTCATTTGTTTAATTGTTTCTTGAGCATAAGGATATTCTAATAACAATACCCATAAAACAGCTAATACCGTAATATAGGCTAATAGTTTCATTTTATTTTCCTGAAAACAGGTGCATAAAGTAACCTATAAAGCCACCAATAGATGATGCGATCATCATGCCGGTCCACAGTCCGCCCTTCGATTTATTGGCTAATTCTAATAGCTCTTTTATGTCTTTTTCAAGGCTTTCTACTTTATGTTCTAAAGACTCTACCTTGCCTATTAGTTTTCCGTATGATACAGGGTTAATATCGTTCATTATTAAGCCTTCATAATGTATGCAAGTGCATAGTACGGTGGTAAGTTTTGATTAGTACCACTAGAGCCAGCAGATGCAATACTAATACCTGTTGTAGCAGAACCTGTATTTTCGCTTGTTGTTGTCATTGTTGGGTGAGCATCAGGGCCTGATGTTGTTCCAAAATTACTATTTTTAGCAAGATATGTATGAACGTGACCAGGATCTGTTACAGTATGTGTATGGCTTACTGTAATAGCATCTTTAGTGCCACCAGTTTGTGTATCTGCACCTGTAATTGTAGTATATGCAACACCAGAAGTATCTTGATATGCACCAACAATAAATCTATTGCGTAAATCTGGAGTACCGCTAGATCCATTACATAATAACCATCCAGAAGGAATGGTAGCAATAGTACCAGACCACATTGTAATAACGCCTGCTGGAATAGAAACAGCCGGATTTAATAATTGAAATTGTGTACCATCATAAATGACTGTTATGGCAGAATTAATTAAAATATCATTAGCTGTTAAAGCTGTTGTACCATTTTTGGTAATTGATTTAGCACCAATAGAGTTAATATTAAGTGTAACTGCACCTGTATTAGTTGCAGCAGCTACAAATCTAAATGTTTGTCCAGCAGCTAAAGCTGACATAGATAAAGCAGCAATACCAGTAATAGTATTAGTACCAGCTACGGATGTTAAAAATTGAAATGTACCATCTTGAACCTGACCTGCAGCAGCATACATGGTACGCACAGTTGCGTTACCTACTCCAGTATGAGCATAAGTAGCCATAGGTAAGTTAGCTACAGGAGCTGTTTGACCATCATAAGCAAGAGATGTTGTTAAACCTGATGCAATATCATTTAGGGTATTGTTAGCCCATGTAGATGATATCGTTGTTCCTGTGGTGACTGGATTCCCTGCTGGTAGGGTATACGTTCCTGCGCCATTTCTTGCCATGTGTTACTCCTTGTTCTGATTCATTTGATATAAAAGTGTGCCAATTTTATTGGCTTGATCTACTGATAATGGCACTTGATTTAATGCTTTTTTGCCTAATCCTTTAGTTTGACCATATTTGTATAACAATTCACCCATAAGTCTAGGTGATGCAAATGGTGCGCCAAGTAATATAGATGGATTAGATACAGCAGCAAGACCACCGCCATAAGTTTCTATTTGACCGCCTAATCCTCTAGGTAGTACAGCACTCATAGATTGACCTGCTAATGCTGGTTTTAATTCAGAAGCACCTGCTCCTAT
>Ga0209190_1003388_pt1 | contig 10563 bp, 6 predicted proteins | sample M_140205_XF_Meta_FD_187315 | JGI IMG/M metagenome (GOLD analysis project Ga0209190, IMG submission 187315) | Freshwater microbial communities from Lake Montjoie, Canada to study carbon cycling - M_140205_XF_MetaG (SPAdes) (version 2) | ecosystem: Environmental > Aquatic > Freshwater > Lake... | reverse complement strand
ACAACCACCTATTTAGTGTTGTGAAATTCTGAAGCGAGTCTTCGGAGATTGCGCTTGTAAATAAAACGATCGCTATGGCAACGCCAAAAAAACTGCCAAAACCAGGCGCGCGAGAGCGGTTCACTCGCAACACGCTGAATCCAACACCAAAAATAACTGGGAGCGCAATTCCAAACAACAAGATTCGCATTTCCATATTGGAAACCTTTCAATCGCAATAATGGACCACAGAAAACGCTCTTGTGTAATTTGAAGAAATCACCACGTCTATCCCCCACTTTTATTGGGAATAAGCGCTGGTCTATGGAATGAATTAAGAAGAGGTGGCTTCAAGCGCAACAATAATCCGCACACTTTTCCCAATTGCATTTTTTTCAATTCCGTAGGTCATTCCAAATTCGCTGCGATCAATTGTAAAAACGGCTTCAAATCCTATTTTGTTTCCGCGTGCGGATTCTGATTGCCCAGTCAGTTCTATATTCACCGTGATTGGTTTCGTGATTCCGTGCAAAGTAAAATTACCGTTGACAGACCACGTGCTGCCTTCAAGTTTTTTAGCGGAAGTGCTTACGAACGACATTTCCGGAAATTCTTTCACACTGAAAAAATCTGGGCTTCGAAGGTGTGAATCCAAATCTTTATTCGCGCTTGATACGGAGTTGGTGTCTATGACCACATTCAGGGCGAGAGTCTCCATTGGTGTTCCACTTGTTGTAATTGTTCCGGTGACACCATCAAATCTTCCCCAGAACATTCCTGCGCCAAAGTGTTGGACTCGGAATAATCCCATTGAGTGCGTGTCATCAATTTTCCAGGCCGTTGCGGCGGTTGATGTTTGCTTTGCGACTGTTTGCGTAGGTGATGCGTTTGGTGCGGGCGCCACCACTGCTGGTGTCTGCGTGTTTGAAGTATTGGAATTTTGTCGCGTATTCGCGGCCAACATAAATATAAAAGTTGTGGCAAGGGCGAGTACGGGGGTGATAGGTAGAAACATAATTGCTCCGTGTTGGGGTTTGTTTTTTCTAGACCGCGCAACTGTATACACGCAGCATTGATGAACGAGAACTATTTTTAAGCATCTGGCAGGGTTAAAATCAAAGACACAAAAATTTTTTTAGTCTTGTAAACCGGTTTCATATTGAAACTCCATTTTGTTAGAGAGCAATAAATCAAACGAAATAGAATTCAATAAACGGAACATGATCGCGTCAACGGTGGAGGGAAATATATGAATTCTATAAACAGAGTCCTATAATACAAAATATAGAAATTGTTCCACGTGGAACACAATTATAAAATTTGATTGATACATTAATTGGACAAACTTCAATATGGAGACCAACATGTCTAACACACCTAATCATAATAATGACGTAAATATCAAACCTTCATCAAAAACAGAGAAAATAAACTCCACAACCCCGACAGAAAAACCGGTTGTACCCGTGGTCCCACATACATCCGTTGGAAAACTTGGTCGCGGACTTGGCCGATTGATTCCAATTAAAAATTCGCAAGATAACAGGCTAAAAACACCTGTTTCTGGCACTAGTCCCAGTGTCCCTGTTACACGAATTCCTATTCAATCTAGTCTTTCAACAAGTATTTTAACCCCCGAAACAGGCGCAATAAGTGCTGAATTTGATAAGGGTTTAAAAGTTTCTGGGTTTGTCTTTGGAAAGGGTGTTGAGGAAATTAATGTTTCTAAAATTTCCGCAAATCCAAGACAACCAAGAACTGAATTTAAAGTTGTGGAACTAGAGGGCTTGGCGGCTTCGATTAAATCAAATGGGTTACTTCAACCAATCATTGTAAGGCCAATAGAAGATTCGGTCGGTCAATTTGAAATTGTCGCGGGCGAACGTCGCTGGCGCGCCTTCAAAATGCTGGGGAAATTGTCAATTCCAGCTATTATTGTTCAAGCTTCTGACGAGCATTCTGGTGTTTGTGCCCTTATTGAAAATGTTCACAGAACAGATCTAAACCCAATGGATCGGGCTATTGCGGTTCAAAAACTATCTGAAGAGTTTTCGCTTACCCATGACAAACTTGCGGAAAAGCTTTCTTTAGATCGATCTACAGTCACTAATTTGCTTAGGTTGGCCGAATTAGATACTCAAACTGCCAGGTTGGTTCGCCAAGGAATTCTATTACAAGGCCACGCTAAAGCCCTGCTTGGAGTTTTGGATATTAAAGTTAGATCAACATTGGCCGAATCAGCTGTTCGGGGTGAGTGGTCGGTTCGTGCTCTTGAAAGAGAAGTACAGAGACTATCTGCAGAATCTAAAGGCAGGGTTCCACGTGGAACACAACCCGCAAGACGTCAGGCAAACGTAAAAGATTTAGAGACAAGATTGAGTTTGCTCTTAGGAACCCGCGTCACAATCCAGCTTGGTCGAAAGCCAAACACCGGAAAGGTCTCTATGGAGTTCTTTTCTCTAGATCAGTTTGAAGGAATGTTGGCCAAGCTTGGACTTCGGACTGATCAAATTCAATTTGAAAATTAAATTAAGACCAGTGAATATCTAGCAGTACGTTTTGGTTTTATATAAATGTAAAAACAAACTGCAATATCGCCCAGTTAACCAATCAATTTAGAATTTACAAAAATAAGCCCGGTTGTAATGATTTAAAAATGCATTGAACAAAGTTATTAGGTTATAAGACCTCAATACTCTTCATAAAGTCTGGCAATTCGGTTTCCAAACCAAGCGATGCTTGAATTGCTCCCGAAAGCGCAACGCGCGAAGCCTGCTCACCGTGATTCAAAATCACTCTGGGGGTTCCGCCCTCTCTTGCACCAATCCAAGCGACTAAATCCCCTTGATCCGCATGCCCACTTAATCCTTCCAGATGAACACGCTCTGCCTTCACTTCAAACATTCCTTCCTTGAGCTCAATCAACTTCGCATGATGCAAAATTGAATGTCCAAGCAAGCCAACAATTTGATGGCCCGCAAAGAGAAGCGCGTTTCGTGAATCTGCAACAAGCGCCGCAAGATGATGCAGCACTGGACCAGCATCGCAAAATCCGCTGCCCGCCAGAATAATCCCAACCTGTGAGCTCTTGGTCAATTTTAAACTTTGTCTGCGATTAAATAAATGTTGCAGACCCGCGAAGTGAAGCGGATCATTACCGGCTTCTGATGCGGCGCGAAGTGTCGGTTCAAGCAGGGCTGGATATCGACCGCACAATTCGGATGCACGAATAGCCATGGGCGAATCTAAATACACGTTCATTCCATGCAATTGGTTTGAGCGCGATAGGTCCGCCAAGCGTAATAATAATGTTTGCGCGCGGCCAAGCGCGAAAGTTGGAGCCAGTATTTTTCCACCACGAGCCGCAACGCGCTTTACAACATCGGCAAGCGCATCCGCTGACGAAGAGCTGGGAGAGAAATTGCGCGCTCCATTTGTGCTCTCCATGAGCACAATATCTACATCTGGAAGTAATTCGCGCGCGCGAAGCAGGGGGCTGCGAGCGGGACCTAAATCCCCAGAAAACAGCACTTTTCGCTCTTTTCCGTTTAGTATAAATGCAACTTCAACACTTGCCGAACCTATAATGTGCGACGCATCGTGAAAGCGAAAGCGGAGGCCCGGTTTAATCTCCCGCCACACATTATATTCAACAGGACAAACTGTTTCGGCCGCAAGCATGGCGTCATGCGCGTCGTATAAAATTGGCGGCTCCGAGCCTGAAGCCTTGCTTTTTGTTCCAGGCTCTGGAGGTGGATCAATCACGCGCGCAATGGGAGTGGTTCCATTGCGCCACTCTTCATGGCGAAGTACTTGCAAGGACGCACTGGAGCGCAATACGCGAGGCAACAAATCTGCCGTTGGGGGAGTTGCAAAAATGGGCGCGGCGCAGCGAAGTCGCGGCAACATTCCCAGCCGACCACAGTGGTCAACATGGGCGTGCGTGACAATCACGCCATCCACATGTGGCCAATCAATTTCTGGAACCTGCAAATTTCTGTGCTCTTGCTCTGGCGATCCTTGGAAAAGTCCAAAGTCAATCACAACGCGACCTCGCGGTGTATCCAATAATGTGCATGACCCCGTTACTTCTCCCGCAGCACCTAATAATGTGATCGTTGCTCGTTCAGACACAGAAACTGAGCATAGCCATCATTTGAAATAGCGCACCAAATTGGGCAAAGATTCAGATTTAGTCGCCCGAGCAGGCGGCAATAGCGGCTCGCAACTCGGCTTTGGAATCTTTTGAGGGCATGAACTCGTGTCCAATGAATCCGCGGTACCCCGTGGCAACAATGGCCCGCATAATTGCCGGGTAATACAACTCCTGTTGCGTATCCAACGGACCGCGACCAGGCACACCGGCCGTGTGATAATGAAGAATCCACGGCGCAGCCTTTTGGATGGTTCGAATCACGTCGCCATCCATGATTTGCATGTGATAAATATCAAACAGCAAACCAAATCGATGGTCATTCACCGCTTCGCAAAGCTGAAGACCCCAAGCGGTGTGGTCGCCCATGTGATCTTTGTGATCAATGCGCGAGTTGAGCAACTCCATCACCACTCCAAGATTTGATTTTTGAGCGATGGGCAAGAGCCGCTTTAATCCAGCCGCGCAATTCTCCAAACCTTTTGTGTCATCAAGGCCAACACGATTACCGGCAAACACAATCACAAGCGGCGCGCCAGCTGATGAAATTTGCGGAAACAAAATTTCCGCGCGCTTCATAATTTCGTCATGATGTTCCAACCGATTCAATCCGTCCGCGATTGTTGTGGGACCATTGGCAACAGGGCACGCTAATTTTGCGGCGCGCACTTTTTGAATGTCGGGTGGATCAAGAAGATCAATCCCATCTAGGCGGACAGACTTCGCCAAGTCGATCACTTGTTCTATGGTCATGGAACCCAAACACCAACGTGCAACGCTTTGTCGAAGCAATCGACCGTCATCTTTTGTCGCGCGACTTCCAAACTGTTCCATCGCGTTGGACGTTGGAAGATCAACCGCATGCGCGCCACGAACCGCCGTTGCCAACAAACCAGCCGCGAGAATTTGTCGGCGGTTCATCATGTGTTTAGTGGTACGCGCTCAGCGGCTCACACGAACACACAAGATTGCGATCACCATATGGATTGTCCACGCGACCAACCGCCGGCCAGAATTTTCGGTTACGAACCCACGGCAATGGATACGCCGCCTGCTCGCGCGTGTACTTGTGATTCCATGAGTCGGAACAAATTGCCTCGGCCGTATGTGGCGCGCCCTTGAGAGGATTATCTTTGCGATCGCTTTTCCCCTGTTCAATCTGCGCAATTTCAGCGCGAACAGCAATCATCGCCTCGCAGAATCGATCCATTTCTTCTTTCGATTCACTCTCCGTTGGTTCAATCATGAGTGTGCCAGGCACGGGCCAACTCATGGTCGGCGCGTGGAAACCAAAATCCATTAAGCGTTTTGCAATGTCATCAATTTTAATTTCTGCTGACTGGTCAAACGTGCGGCAGTCAATGATGAACTCGTGCGCGCAACAACCGTTTTTGTTGACAAACATAACCTTGTAATCATTTTGCACGCGCTTGGCCATGTAGTTCGCTGCAAGAATGGCAACCTGTGTGGCCTTGCGCAAACCATCCGCGCCCATGAGCGAAATGTACATCCAAGAAATTGGAAGAATGCTGGCGCTTCCATATGGCGCCGCGGACACTGGACCAATCGCATGTTTACCAGCGTTTGCTGGGTTGATAACCGGATGACCCGGGAGAAAATCACACAGATGCGCAGCGACTCCAATTGGACCTACGCCCGGACCACCACCACCATGCGGAATACAAAACGTTTTGTGCAGATTCAAGTGGCACACATCAGCGCCAATTTCGCCAGGGCGAGTTAAACCAACCTGAGCGTTCATGTTTGCGCCATCCATATAAACCTGACCGCCGTGTTCGTGAATAATATCGCACAACTCCTTGATGCGATCCTCAAACACTCCGTGCGTGCTTGGATAGGTCATCATGCAACACGCCAAATCATTGGTGTGAAGCGCGGCCTTGGCGCGCAGATCCGCAAGATCAACATTGCCTTCACTGTCGCAATCAACTGCAACAACGTGCATGCCCGCAACAACCGCGCTTGCTGGATTTGTTCCGTGCGCGCTTTCTGGAATCAAGCAGACATTGCGATGGCCCTGTCCGCGTTGCTCGTGATATGCGTGAATGACCATTAATCCCGCGTATTCACCGTTGCTTCCGGAGTTTGGTTGCAAGCACATTCCCGCGAAGCCGGTGATGTCGCACAACCAATTTTCCAACGTGCGGAATAGTTCCACGTATCCGGCGCATTGATCAAGTGGCGCGAATGGATGCAATTTTCCAAATGTTGGCCACGTCACTGGAATCATTTCTGAAGTGGCATTCAACTTCATGGTGCACGAGCCAAGCGCAATCATGCTGTGCGCAAGGCTAAGGTCGCGCCCCTGTAATTGGAAGATGTAGCGCAGCAACTCGGTTTCGCAGTGGTAACTATTGAACACGTCTTGCGTCATGAAACTTTTGGTGCGCTTTAGGGAAGTTGGAAGCGCGTCGGTGGCGTGAAGCGACGCAATCTTTGGCGTCGGTTTGCCCGTGCCCGCGGCAAAACATTCAAGAATGTCTTGTAAATCAGTTGGAAGAACAGTTTCATCCAATGAGAAGCCCACGGTTCCGTCCGCGTAGTTTCTAAAATTAATTTTGTGCTTCTTGGCGGCGGCGTTCACGTTGTCCGCGGTGGTGCCCTTGAGTTGCACGCGCACCGTGTCAAAGAAATGTTCTGGACCGGGCAGGTGTCCAAGCATTTTTAAACCCGCAACCACAGTGGTGGTGGCGCGGTGCACACGTTCGGCGATTCGCTTCAGACCATCTGGTCCGTGATACACGCCGTAAAATGCCGCAATGTTTGCCAACAGCGCTTGCGCGGTGCAAATATTGCTGGTGGCCTTGTCGCGGCGAATATGTTGCTCGCGCGTTTGAATGGAAAGCCGAAGCGCTGGACGTCCCGCGGAATCGCGACTAACACCAATCAATCGTCCGGGCATTTTTCGAACATGCTCCGTTTTTGTGGCAAAATACGCGGCGTGCGGACCGCCGTATCCCATAGGAACACCAAATCGTTGCATGGAACCAATCGCAACATCCGCGCCCAATTCACCAGGAGAAGTCAGCAGAGTCAACGCAAGTGGATCAGCGGCCATGACCACCAATGCGCCGCCGGCCTTGATTTTTGTAATCGTTCCGCGCCAATCGCAGATCCGACCATCGGTCGCTGGATAAGAAAGCAACGCTCCACAAAAATCATTCTTGGAAAAATCAATTTTGTCGGCGTCACCAACCACAACAGTGACACCAATGCCGTAAGCGCGGGTTTGAATCACGCCAATAGTTTGCGGATGCGTTGCTGCGTCAATGAAAAACTTCACGCAGCCATCTTTGGCCATACCAAAGGCCATGTTCATAGCCTCAGCCGCCGCGGTCGCTTCATCAAGCAGACTGGCGCCAGCAATTTCTAAACCCGTGAGTTCCGTCACAATGGTTTGAAAATTCAACAAACTTTCAAGGCGTCCCTGCGAAACCTCTGGTTGATAGGGCGTGTACGGCGTGTACCAACCTGGATTCTCCAGAACGTTGCGCAGAATCACTCCAGGTGTAAGGCAATCGTTGTAGCCCATTCCTATATAGGAGCGGAACACTTCGTTCTTGCCAGCCAACATTCCAATCGCCGCAATGCATTCCGCCTCGCCGCGCATTTTGAAAGCGCCGCGATTGGTTGGATCGGTAATTATAAGTGGACGCGTTGAGCGAATGGATTCCGGAATAGCCGCGCGCGTGAGCGCGTCCAGACTTTCATATCCCAAATAAGTGAGCATTTCCGCAATATCGGCGTCGCTTGGACCAATGTGGCGGCGCGCGAATGTATCGAGCGGCTCAAGCAAATGAATGGTGCTGCTGGTTGAAGACGCAACTTTTTCAAGCATTGACATGCGACGAGTATAGAGAGAGTGAATGGCGAAATTCTCGCCCATTTGATTTGATTTTTACAAAAAAATTTTTTTAATTTTGAATGAATCCCGAGCAACCAAATTTAAAACCGCCCCGAGGCGGCGGTTTCAATCGGCACAAATTGATGAGCAAGAAGCGGTCGCGCCCAATCAAGAGTTTCTAGCGCGCTCACTTTTCCGTGGTCATCGGTCGATAATTAAATTGCTGTCCACCAATGGATGCGTCAAACATAAGTCCAGAAGGGTTGGTCATAAAGACGGCGACGCCTTCCTTATATGAAGCGCTGCTGCCGGCGCCAGCAGCAATAGCAACCGCCGATGCGTTTGCCGCGAAGACGAATTTTCCATTGATGAAGTTTTCGTAGCGCTCCTTGTCCTTAAAGAAGATCAACTCGGAAAATGTTTGGCCGCCCAAGGTTGCACCAATTGTTCCTTTGCTCAGGTCGCAATAACCGGTTGCTTTACCGCCCTGAAATACTTCTCCGCGCCCGTAACTGAAAGCAAGTCCGGCGCCGCCGTTTCCAACTTCAGGAAAAATTGCGTAGCCATAATTGTCTTTAAAAAATTTGTCAAGCGATGGATCTTTTGCTTTTGAGTTCGCAACGGCCGCGTTGACTGAAGCCGTGAGCGCTTCGCGGTCGGCGGCGGTTTCTGGAACAGTTGAGCAATGAACCATTGCGAGCGATGTGAAAACCAGCGTGGCGGTGAGCGATATTTTTTGAAACATGGAATCTTTCTTTCATTGCATTGTGAAATTTGAAATGTGCGAAACAGGCTGCGCGAACATGCGATGACCAAGCCTGTTCTTGAGTCTATAGAAATTAAGTTTGAAACGGTGTTGCTTGTGAGCGTGGTCGTCTTGCGCGTTCGAAATGAATGAATCATTTGATTCCATTGAAGCGGTGTGGTTTATCAAAAACGCCCTAGTATGAGAGTCACAACCATGGAGCCACGCATGTATACAGCAACAAATTCTCTCGCCATTTTATGTGTGACATTTTCGGCCGCTGCATTCACGGTCATCCCGCCAACAACAACCGCGCCCGAAGCGCCAAGCCAAATTCAATCATCGGCGCAAAAAACAGAAGCCGCGCCAATCAATACACAAACTGATGCCGTGGCTCAATCTGGCGCGCCATCTATGGCACCCAAGACGCCACACAAAGGCGAATTGGTAGAAGGTAAGAGCGTCAATCCGTACACCTATTCACCCGATGAAATTCCCGCGGATCCAAACAATCCCGCCGAAACAGATTTGCGCGCAGCTCTTACTGCAATGGGTCCGGTTGCTATTGAGTGGTATCAACATGTGCAGACGCTTTCAAATCCATTTTTTCAGGGACGCGTTCCAGGAAGTCGCGGTAATGATTTAGCCGCGGAGTATGTTGAGTTCTTCATGAAGCAAGCGGGGCTTGAGCCGGCGTTTACAACACCAGGAGACGCGTCGGTAAAAAGTTTTCGTCAGCCATTTGAACTTCAGGGAGGCGCACCCAAAGTTGAAACGGCCGTTGTAAGCATGGGCGGCAATTCACTCAAGCGCGGTGATCAGTTTGAGGTCATTGGAAGTTCGGGCAGTGGCAATGTGACCGCTCCACTTGTATTTGCGGGTTACGCCATTGAGGCGGGTCAAGATGATTACACCAGCTTCAGTAAAAATGATGATTTTTCAGGTAAAATAGTTATGTTTTTACGATACGAACCGCTCGATGAAAGTGGACGAAGTTTGTGGAGCGATCGTCGCTTTAGTGGATACGCGGGTATGCGTCCCAAACTTGACGCGCTTGCAGAGCGAAAGCCCGCCGCGTTGATCATGGTGAATCCACCGGAATGTAAAAGCGGCGCCAAGGGACTTGAAGACACCGAGAGCAGCGTGTTTGGTTCAAGCTATGACTTTCCAATTGTGCAAATTACGCAGGAGCAAGCGGACGCGTTGTTGAAGTCCGCTGACGAAAGCGGTCGGTCATTAATGGAGTTACGCCGTCTAGCCGACAAGGGAAAAATAAAAACTATCGCGCTGAAACCCGATGTCAAGGCAAGCATCAATGTCGCCATTTCTGAAAAGGGTTTGGCGGCACAAAATGTTGGCGGCATTATTACTGGCAAGGGCGCGCTGGCAAGCGAGTGGGTGATTCTTGGAGCGCACTACGACCACGTTGGCATGGGTTACTTTGGCGCGCAGCCAAATAATCGTGGCAAGCTGCATCCAGGTGCGGATGACAATGCAAGCGGAACTTCCGCCATGTTGTGCCTTACGAAAAAGTTGAAGGACTACATGGGCTCTCAGGAAGCGCCGGAAAACTGCCGCAGCATTTTACTTATGGCGTTCACCGCTGAGGAAATGGGTCTTGATGGAAGCCGCGAGTATGTGAAGCATCCGACCATTCCAGCCGACAAAATTGCGGCAATGGTGAACATGGATATGGTCGGTCGCCTGAGTGGTGATCGTTTGGCCATGAGTGGCACTGGAACGGCCGAGGGTTTTACCGATCTCATTCGGCCCGCGGTGGTTGCGAGTGGTTTGACGGTTGACGCGGACGCCGCAGGTAGT
>Ga0209190_1003383_pt1 | contig 10576 bp, 5 predicted proteins | sample M_140205_XF_Meta_FD_187315 | JGI IMG/M metagenome (GOLD analysis project Ga0209190, IMG submission 187315) | Freshwater microbial communities from Lake Montjoie, Canada to study carbon cycling - M_140205_XF_MetaG (SPAdes) (version 2) | ecosystem: Environmental > Aquatic > Freshwater > Lake... | reverse complement strand
CTTCGTCCGCTTCGCCGCTCGTCACCGGTTACACCGAGATTCACCAGAAGCTCGAGCACACCCTCGCCGCTTGGCAGGGTTATGCGCACGGGCTCGTGATGAACACCGGCTTCTCGGCCAACTCCGCCGTCCTCGGCGGCCTACCCAAGAAGGGCGATCTCATCCTCGCCGACCGCCTTGTGCATGCGAGCATGCTCGACGGCATCATGGCCTCGGGCGCCCGCCTGCGTCGCTTCGCCCATAATGACCTCGATGCTCTCGAGCTCATGCTCCACGAGGAGCCCGCCTTGGATGGCGTCATCTTCGTCGTCACGGAAAGCGTCTACTCCATGGACGGCGATAGCCCCGACCTGAAGCGACTGGCTTCGTTGCGGAAGCGCTTCGGCTTCTGCTGGGTACTCGACGAAGCCCACGCCACCGGCTGGTATGGCGCCACCGGTTCCGGACTCCAGGAAGAGCAGGGTGCTTTCGCCGCCGCGGACATCGTCGTTGGCACGCTCGGTAAAGGCCTCGGCTCGCAAGGCGCCTACGTGCTCTCACATGCCCCGGAAGTGCGCGACTCCTTGATTAATTTCGCTGGCGAGTTCGTCTACTCGACCTACCTAGCGCCATCTTGCGCCGCCGCCGCCCTCGCCGCGGTCGAACGCGTGAAGGCGATGTCGGGCGAACGTGCCGAACTCCACGCGCTTTCGCATGCTTGGCGTGATGGACTCCTCGAAGCCGGCTTCGCGGTGCCCTCCGGCGATTCGCCTATCATCCCGCTCATCCTCGGCGATTCTGACGTCACCCTGAAATACGCCACCGCGCTGCGCGCCGCTGGCTTCATGGTCTCCGCCATCCGTCCGCCCACCGTGCCCGTGGGCACTGGACGGATTCGTATCTCGCTCCGCCGAGGGCTTTCGCCCGCCGTGCTGTCCTCCTTCCACGCCGCCTTGAAGGGCGTCGCCGCATGAAGATGGGCTGGATCGGCGGCTGGGGCGTCTCGCTCGAGGAGATGAAGGTTATTGCATTGGCCCATGCGCCCGACGCCGAACACCTTATCTATCCGCCGGTGGTCGGCGCGGCGGAGAACCTTTCTGGTTGCGATGCCGTCATCGCTTGGTCGCTCGGTGCGCACCTCGTGATGGAGGCTGGTGCCCGGGGCGTGAAGTTCCCGGCCAAGGTGCTGCTCTTCGCTCCGTTCACGTCGTTCTGTTCCGAGCACGGCAAGTGCGGGAAGTACTCTGAGACTCAGGTGAAGTATCTCCGTCGCTGGATTGACACCGACGCCCTGGCGGCCTTGGCGGATTTCCGCAAACGTGCCGGCCTGGCCCCACTGGCTGGCGACGCGTTGCCTTACGAAAAGGAATACCTCCAGGCCGGCTTGGATCTCCTCGCCCAGCCCGCGGGCATCTCGCTCATCACCTTCGGACGTCAGGGGCTCAGCCCCGGTTGGGAAGCCTATGTCGGCGACCAGGATGCGCTCTTAGATGCCTCGGGCGTTTGCCAAGCCATCATCGGTTGTCATATTATAGAAGGACTCGGGCACGACCTGCGCGAGTTCCTCGCCCTCTAATCCCATGCGTTTTCATGAACGAGCTGAGAGCTACGACGCGCACGCCGCGCCGCAGAAGCGTTTTGCCGAAGCGCTGGCCGCGTTCGCGCCGTTCCGTCGCGGCGTCCGCGTCACTGAACTCGGCGCTGGCACCGGCTTCCTGACGTCCGCCTTACTGGCGCAGGGCGTGAGTGTCGACGCCACCGATGCCTCGCCCGCGATGGTCGAGCTTGGCCGTCAGGCTGTGCCCGCCGCCAACTGGTCGGTGCACAATGCGTTCGGACCCATCGAGAAGGCGGGAGCGCTCGCCTCTACTGGACTGTTGCATTGGGCGGCCGATCCGGCTGCGGTGCTCCGTCACTGGCATGCCGCACTGCCGGCTGGCGGCCGACTCTTGCTCGGCGTCCCATGTGATCCATGTCTGAATGAACTGCGCGACCTCATTGGCGAAGGCCCCGTGCGCTGGCGCGACGAACCTCAGTGGCTCGCTTTGCTCAAAGCGGCGAAGTTCGACGTCCATGCCCATGGCGTCCTTGAGTCCGAAGAGATTTACCCGAGTGCCATCGATTTCTTTCGCCATCTTCATCGCAGCGGCGTGACCGGCGAGCCGCGGCTCTCGCCGAGCGAGCTCAAATCGCTCCTTCGCGATTACGATCGTCTCAATGCGCGACCCGACGGTGTCGTCGCCAGCTGGGCGTGGTTGTTGGTGGATGCAACGGCGCGCGCTTAAGCGCGCGCGTTAGTTGACCGGTTGAACAGTTGGCCAGTTGGCAAGGGATGCATCAGGTAGGGATGCGATGACATCGCATCCGTCTGTATCGGGTAGGGACAGCACCACGTGCTGTCCTAGTTGTCTCGGGTGGGCGGCCTTGGGAGGACAGCACGTGGTGCTGTCCCTACCTTAGGATGATCAGAACGCTCGGCGGATACTGAGGGCGGCGGAGACGTCGGAGGACGGGCCGGTGGCGGCGGCGTGAACGGAGAGGTTCAGGAGTGTGTCGGCCGAGAGCCGGTGATCGACTTCGAAGCCGAAGCGAGCCTGGTCTGCGGTGGGCGCGATGCCGGCGGCCGTCAGGGTGCCCATCGTGGAGTTAGTGGCGGTGAGGCCGGAGCCCGCGTCGTCGAAGCGGTGAATCCACTCCGCAGTGAAGAGCAGCGTCGTACCGGCGACGGCGGCGAATTTGGCCGTGAGGCCGAGGCGGCCTTCCTGCGCGGTGTGTTCCTGCACGCCGAAGCTGGCTGGGAAAGAGCCACCGGTTTCCGTGTAGGCGTTGGCGGTTGTACGGGTGGCGGTGTACGAGATGAAGGGCGTCGCCGAGAAACTACCCGTGAGCTGTTGGGCTGGGCCGTCGAAGCGCAGGCGGGCACTGGAGGTTTTTAGGCCCGTGCTGCCGCTGGAAGTGTCATTGCCGCTGCCGGTCGCGTAGCCGCGGGTGGCGTCGGCGTCGTAATCGCCGCGCAGGAGGACGAGCGATACGATGCTTTCCCGGTCAGGTAGGCGGTAGTCGGCTTCGGCGAGGAGGTAATTACCCGCGATGCTGGCGCTGCCGCCGAAGAGCAGGTCTTGGTTGAGCGAGGCGTGGCCGGCGGCGATGCCGAGGACGAAGTCGCCGTAGGCCTGGCTCACGCCGATCTCACCTGAGGTCATATGGCTGTTGGACTGACGGGAAGAAGCACCGAAGTCGCCGGTCGCCCAGACTTGGCTCTGCTTACCCATGGTGTCGTAGGACATCAGCGGACGGTGGTGGGCTCCCTCGAGGGGGAGCTGGTTCAGGCTAGTCGTCATCGCGAGGAGGCTGCCCGGGCCGTTGAGGGAGCGGAGCCACTCGTCGGCATCGAGCATCGTCTGGTTAGCGTAGACGAAGGCGTGACGGTAGGCACCGCCGGCGATGATGCGCGAGTACCCCACGATTACCGTGCCATCGGCGGAGACGCCGGTAGCGTCGGATTCGTCGCCCGTGCCGAGGAAGCCCAGGCCAGTCATCGCGCCCGACTGATAAACGAAAGCTTCGGATTTGCCGGCGAGGTTCGAGCTCTGGCCGACAATCACCGAGCCATCGTTGCTGACCGCGCGGGCGACGGACCAGCCGCCGATTGTGCCGAGGGCGGCATACGTGCCGGCGGAGGTGCGGCTGAAGGCCAGCGCATCGCTGGGCGTGGAACTCACCGTATCGCTATAGGCGTAACCGACGGTGACCAGGCCGTTGCCCGAGATTGCGGTCAGCTGCGTCAGCGTCAGCGGGATCATGGCTGTGGCGAAGGCCGGAATATTCGCGCTGGCATCGACGATGGTCAGGACCGAGGTCGTGATATTAAAAATGAAGCCATTGGCCACAGAGGGCCCTGGCAGATAATCTCCAGCCGTACCCACAATCAGATTACCGTCAGCCGAGACCCCGGCGGCGCTACTGGCTTGGCCTGCGAAGAAGCTTTTAAGCGAGGTAATGGCCCCCGTGCGGTAGTAGAAGGCGTCATCTAGATTGGCCGTGCCCGTGTTGAGGTAGCCCACGATGGTTGACCCAGTCGCAGAGATGGCCGTCGCGCCAGAGTAGGCGTAGACACCACCGCTGTCGAGGCGGGTCGGGGCGCTGGCGCCGTCCCAAAGCACTGCCCAGTTCTTGGTACCATTATCGGCGTAACCGACAATCTTTGTGCCGTCGCTTGAGGCAGCGGTGGCGGTGGAAGTTGTGCCACCGATGAGGTTGGCGAGGGCCGTGTATTTCGTGCCCTTAATCTTATAAGCCGAGCCAAGGTCGGTGAAGCCTACCGAAGTCGTGCCGTCGGACGAGATGCCCTGCGTGTACGTGCGGGAGGAGACAGCGCTGGCACCCGTATGGGCGTCGGTGAAGCCAGCGGCGTGAAGGGCGGCCGTGGCCGCGGTGAGGAGGGTGAGCCTCGAGAGGGTGCGCATGAGTTAGGTGGAAGCGGCTAGCGGTTAGCGGTGAGGAAAGGCAGGGTGGGCAAGGGAGGTATTCTTTACAGTTCCAGAAGACGGGCAAGCCGGAAGCCCCCACGTCAGCGCTCATAAGGGTCGTAGCGGGTAAGTTCCACTCCCTCCGTGCCCGGGGGCGGCTGCAGCAGGTTGCTCTTTCGGTCCATGACCAGCCGTCGGTCATCCGCCACCGGATTGTAATAATAGCGAAAGGTAATCGCCCCATAGCCGCATCGAATCGCCCCTTGGATTTTTGCGTAGTGCGCGGAGATCACCTTCCCATCCGGCCCGAGCTTGGTGCGGACGCGGAGATAGTAGCCGATAAAGTCATCCTGATAACTCGGATAGGTTAGAGTCGCGTAGGGTATATCGACGGTGGGAGTATAACCCTCGGCGGGCGCGAGGGCGGGCATCTTCAACTGGCAATAAGGCCAGAAGGCGGGAGAGCGTATGATGCCATCGCCAGTTAGAGCGCAAGCGACCTTGGTGATGCCGCGAAAAGAACCATACATCCCGTTGAATTCGGCTTCGGAGAAGCGGGCATGGTCTTTATCTTTCCGGAATTGCTCAACGGTCTCATCCGGCTCGGTCCAACCAATCTGCTCCCCTTCGACCCAGAAGCGTATATCCGACACCTGGCCGCGGCCCCAGGGAGCGACGACATCCCCAATGACGAAATCAAAACCAACCCAGGTCTTCCTCGGCAAGGTGCCCTTAAGCGTGCTGAGTTGCACCTCCTTGTAGTTGAGAGGGATTTCCTTGGTTTCATACGGCAGGGTGATGATGTGCAAAAGATCCGAAGGCACCTTCCCCATCCCGTGGACTTCGGTCACATCCGCATCGAAGTAGCCTTGCTTTTCCGCACGTAGGCGGACCAAGCACATCTCATCCCCGGCCTGAAAACGAAAAACACCTTGGGTATTAGTCGTTCCTTCGAACGATCGCATACTGGAAAAACGCGGGTCGTTCTTTCGGCTGAACAAGGACGACACAGCGGCACCTTCTATCGGCCTATTTAATTCGTCGACGACGGTCAGCGTATAATCCCGCGCAATCAGCGTAAGCGTAAGGAACGGCAGGAGGTGTAAGGGGATTTTCATCGGAGTGCGGCCGTTTTGATCATGTGAGTGAAGAGTGGCGTGACGTAAGGTAGGGCGACGTTCTTGAAGTCGCTGTGTAGCCATCGGCCGGCCATTTGCTTGGATTCATGGCCTTCAGTCGGCCACTGCTTAGGGTCAGTGCGGCCGAGGGTCTCCAGATTAAAATTCACGACTTGAGAGCCTGAGTCCGTCGGGGGTACCGCCGAGGCGCCAGCGGCGAAACTCATCGCGGGGATCGCCCGGGCGAGCAGGTCATAGCGCATATTAGCGCAATCCAGAATCGGTGAGGGCGTAAGCAGGCGGAGGCCGCGCAGGCATCCTTCGTTGAGCGGTCGGAAGAACGGATCCTGGGTAAGTTGTTCCGATGTGATGCGCCCGGCGGTTATCGGATCCATCCGTTCGTAATATCCGCCCGTGCTTCTAGTATGTCCGTTGGGCACGTAGCGACCGCGCCATGCTGGATTGAAGCCCCACCCGCCCTGGGTTCTTTCCATGGCGATTGCCGCAATGGAGCGACTCCAACCCACGCCCTTTAGCAATTCCTGGGTCTTCCAGGCGCCATAGTCGATGGCCCGTCCAGACCAGAGGGTCGCAAGAACTGAGGCTGAGACCATGTCCGTTGGGCAATTGGTAACATCCTCCCCTGGAGAATAGAAACTTGTGGCAATGCCGAGCGTGCGCACGCGCGCGAAGCATTGCTCCCAGGTGAGGGTGCGTCGGAAGTCGCCAGGCGCGAAGAGCTTCGCCCAGTCGGCAGCATAGAGCCTTGATCCGTAAGGCCGCCAATATTCTTCGGTCATCTCTACGGCCTGTTGTTGGGCCTTGCTGCGTCCAGTAAGTGCTTCAATCGGAAGCGCGGCATTGAGTAGGAAGTAGTGTGCCGGTGTGAAGCCCGCTTGCACCGCCTGGCTGGCGACGATGTTACCTAGGCTATGGCCGATGAGAAGCGTGCGCGAGGCGTCGAGGAACCCCAGCGCCCTCGGCACCGCATCGCCGGTCTGAAACGCATGATAGACCGCCTTATGGTAATCTAAGCCAGTATCGCCGTTCCAGGTAACGCCCACGAAGCGAGCTTTGCTGCCTAGGACGTGAAGGCGTTTAAAAGTTTCGGCATGCCAGCCGCGCGCGCTGTCGGCTGGCACGTTGTAACCATGAATCAGTACTACCCACCGGCTATTGGTCTCGATGTCTGGCAGGCCAGTGGGCTCGCCGATTTGTTGCGGCCGGGCGAATTTTTTGACCACGGCGGGACGCCCAGAGTAATCGCATGGTACGCGGGTGAGGTTTACATGCCGGTACATCGTCTCGATAGGTACGATGGACAGTGGCTGCTCGATGGTCGCGACGGTCTTATCGGACTTTCGTATCTCCAGTCGCAGGGGCTTCCGGCTGGCTTTGGCTCCCTCCATGAGGACAACGCCGTGTCCGAAGGCGGTGATACGGTCGATGAATGAAGAAGGAATCTCGATCCTGCCATCGGCGTCAGGCTCGAGGATTTCTGCCGATGCAACGTCGCCATTCAGCTTTGGCCCAAAGGCCTCCAGGTTTACATCGCGGTGAATGGCCCCAACCTTTGAAGGTGATAGACTGGTCAGCGTGACCTGGATGGCTCGTTCGGAATGGGTTACGTAATAGCGAAATCCGTCGGACGGGCGAAGTAGTCCGGTGATGTGCGACAAGTTCAGGTTGATGGGCAGGAAGTCGACGAGATCGCTCATGCCATCAATCCCCGCATGCGCGAAGTCAGCTTGATTCGACGCCCGGCCTGGCACATCGGAGAGCTTCTGGTATTCTCCTTGGTCATCATCATCATTAATCCAATGCCGAATCGGCTTATTGCCAGCGGGTCTCTCGTTATCGCTGATAGCCCCATTACGGTCGACATCAGCTTCGAGGCCAGCTGGCGCGGCCACGAAATCGGCCAGCGAATATCCCAGCTTTTCATCTCCTTCTGGAATGAGGCTCAGCGTGAGCGGCCTACCCTCATCGGCTGGCTCAAGCGAGAAGGGTAAGCCTACGTAGCGCCATTCGGTATCCACTGGGACGGGCGTCTTCCATTCGGCGAGCGTCCTCCCGTCCTCACTCCTGACGGAAACGGTGTAACGTTGTTCAATCTCCAATGGGTTCCAGCGCACATGATGCCGCCAGATAAGTAAAAATGTACCGGCTTTAAGGTCCGACCGGATTACTTCGGCGGCAAGATTAGAAACGGTCCCTTCTGGGTAGAAGTAGCGCAAGGAGAAGTTGGATATCTCTTTGTGGGCGAGTTGGGTACTGGTAACTACCCCTTGTCTTCTCGTTGCCAGTAGCTCTTGAACCTTTAATCTTAGCGCAGGATTAGAGGGTAGGGCGGAGTTGCCTTCGGTGGTAAATCCAATCGGGGAGTCATGGGGATCGCACGGGTCTGTCCCTTGGATGGTTTCGGTGAGATCATCCCAGCCATCGCCATCAGTATCGGTATTATTAGGATTGGTTCCGAGTAGCAGTTCCATTTCGTCGTCTAGGCCATCCTCGTCCGTGTCCACTTTCACGGAGAAAAAGACATTCGTGTTGACCTGTAAAGCTCCTGAGCAGAGGCACGTGGACAGAATCAATAAAAGGCTGAGTTGGATAAGCATGGCACGTTTTAGATTAACCAGCTGGCTAAAAAAACAATGAGCGGGGTATGGGGATTTTATGATGAGTAAAGCGCTTGGGCAGGCTGCGGGGGGAGTAAGGGCTGGCTATATGTCCGCGACCTGTCGTTTAAAGTCCGGGGAAAGCGATAGGGTCGGTTGACCCGGTAACCATCGGGGTTATCTAGTGTCTTATGCGCATGCCCCGCCGCACCCTGACCCTGTCCGCCCTCTGCCTTGCGGCCGTCGCGTTCGGCCAGATCGGCGATAAGGCCGGCGAGCCGCAGATGCAGTTGGTCCCGGACAACCAAATCCCGCCTTCGCCGGCGCACACGCCCCAGGAAGAGCTGAAGACATTCCAGATCGCGAAGGGCTACCAGATCTCGCTCGTCGCCAGTGATCCGCAGATCGGCGACCCGGTAGCCGCGCAGTTCGGTCCGGACGGGCGACTCTGGATCGTGGAGATGCAGGGCTACATGCCCAACCTCGACGGCACGACGGAAGATCAACCGCACGGCCGCGTGGTGGTGCTCGAGGACAAGGACGGCGACGGCGTCTTCGAGACGTCCACGGTCTTCCTCGATAACATCGTGATGCCGCGCGCAATCGCCCTCCACCGCGATGGGGTGCTCGTCGGCGCCCCGCCCCATCTCTGGTTCTGCCGCGATACGAACGGCGACGGCAAGGCCGACGAGAAGATCGAGGTCGCGACGGACTTCGGCGTGCGCGTCGATCCTTCCCGTCCGCAACTCGCCAATCCCGAACGCGCCCCGAACGCGCTGCTCTGGGGTCACGATAACTGGCTCTACGTCGGCGCCTACACGGCCCGCTTCAAGTTCAAGGACGGCCGCTGGCTCCGCGGGCTGAGCAACTTCCGCGGACAGTGGGGCTTGTCGCAGGACGACTTCGGCCACCTCTACCATAACAGCAACAGCGACCAGATGCGTGCCGACGTCATCCCGTCGTCGTATCTCAACCGTAACCCGAACCTCGGCCGCAGCACGGGCCTGAACTGGAAGGTCGCGAAGGAACAGCTGGTCTGGCCAATTCGCGTCAACCCCGGCATCAACCGCGGCTATCGCCCAGAGATGCTCCGCGAGTTCAAGCTCAAGGAGTTCACGGCCGCCTGCTCACCGTGGATCTACCGCGCTGACCTCTTCCCGGCTGATGCCTATGGCAACGCGTTCGTGTGCGAGCCAGCCGGCAACCTCATCAAGCGCAACGTGGTGAAGTCCGAGGGCGGCGCCTTGGTGGGCACGCCTTACTACGACCAGACGGAGTTCCTGGCCTCGACCGACGAGCGATTCCGCCCGGTCAACCTGCTCACGGGCCCCGACGGTGCGCTCTACGTCATCGATCTCTACCGAGGTATCATCCAGCACCGCATCTCACTGACCACCTACCTGCGCGAGCAGATCGTGAAGCGTGGTCTCGATAAGCCCCTCGCGCTTGGACGCGTCTGGCGTATCGCGCCCGAAGGCGCCGCTGTCGCGCCGGCCAAGAAACTTTCCTCGATGTCGCCGGCTGAACTCGTGGCCGAACTCGCCAGCGGTAATTCCTGGCGCCGCGAGACCGCCCAGCGCCTGCTCGTGGAGGCCGCCCCGGACGCCGCGCTCGACGCCGCGCTGGTCGCGCTCGCCAAGGATTCCGCCGTCCCGATGGGCCGGGTGCACGCCCTGTGGACGCTCGAAGGCCGCGGTACCGTGAAGGCCGAGGCCGTACTCGCCGGCATGGCGTATGACGACCCTCGCGTGCGCGCCGCCGCCATCCGCGTTTCCGAAGCCCTGATGGCTTCGCCGGACCGCGATGTGATCGTCGCCCGCTGGACCGAACTCGCCGCTACCGAAGCCGTCACCGAAGTCCAGCAGCAGCTCGCGCTTTCGATTGGTGAGGCCAAGTCCCTCGCGGCCGATCTTGCCGGTGCCGCGCTGATCACGCGTGCGGGCGAAGTCGCCTTCATCCAGGATGCTTTTATCAGCGGACTGGAAGGGCGCGAGGTCGGCCTCTTCGAGGTCGTGATGAAGAAGCCAGCCGATTACTCCAAGACCTTACCCGCCGCCTTGCTTCGCTGCGTCTTCTCGACGCGTAAGCCCGCGCAGGTCGAGAAGGCCCTCGCCATCATCGCTGCGCTGCCGCTCAAGTCGCAGCAGGTCACCTTGCTTGGTTCGCTCGCCACGCACCCGACTATCACCGCCAAGCGACCGGTGAAACTCACCGCCGAGCCGGCTTCGCTGGCCAAACTTTTCAAGAGCAAGGACGCCGCGATGGTGAAGGCCCTCGCCTGGTTCAAGAGCACCGTCGTCTGGCCGGGTAAGCCAGGCGTCGTCGTCCCCGTGGTGAAGGCGCTCACCAACGAGCAGCAGCTCCTCTTTGATTCCGGCAAGCAGACCTTCGC
>Ga0209190_1003379_pt1 | contig 10587 bp, 9 predicted proteins | sample M_140205_XF_Meta_FD_187315 | JGI IMG/M metagenome (GOLD analysis project Ga0209190, IMG submission 187315) | Freshwater microbial communities from Lake Montjoie, Canada to study carbon cycling - M_140205_XF_MetaG (SPAdes) (version 2) | ecosystem: Environmental > Aquatic > Freshwater > Lake... | reverse complement strand
CAAGGCTTCGACTTGGATGTTGACCATGAAAACACTGGATGCGCCTAAGCGCCATGAGACATTAACGATGCGATCACTTTGATTTCGGACTAAATCATCAGCATTAACGCAGTCATTTCTATGAATTGAAACGCCACTGCCCTTAGTAATGAAGCCGATGATTAGATCACCAGGAACTGGTGTGCAGCAGCGTGCCAACTTCACTAATACATCATCGGCTCCTTCAACATCGATTGCATTGCTCGAGCGTCTTGTAGTTGGAGCCCGAGAAGGGAAAATATCCATCGTTGGCTCTGGGTGAGAATCCTCTGCTCCCATTGATGCGACAAGTTTGTCAATGATTGAGGCTGCAGAAACATGCCCGTCCCCCACCGCTGAATACAACCCATCAATATCTGAATAACGAAGTTCATGAGCTAGTTCTAATAATGAATGCCCAGCGAAAATCTTCTGTAAAGGAAGGCCAGCTTTTCGCATCTGTCGAGCTATAGATTCACGTCCAGCATCAACTGCTTCTTCGCGACGTTCCTTGCTAAACCAGGCCTTAATCTTTGAACGGGCACGAGGACTTTTTACAAAGTTAAGCCAATCCCTACTTGGTCCTGCATGTTCACCCTTGTTAGTAACAATCTCTACCACATCACCATTATTGAGCCGTGATTCCAGTGGAACAAGGCGCCCATTTACTTTCGCTCCGGCGCAACGAATACCGACATCAGTGTGAACGGAAAAGGCAAAGTCCACCGGCGTTGATCCGCCCGGCAATGCAACAACACTGCCCTTAGGTGTGAAGACGAAAACCTCTGGTGAACCTAAATCAAAGCGTAGAGCTTCTAGAAACTCAGATGGATCCTCAGTTTCCTTCTGCCATTCGTGCAACTGACGCAGCCATAACATCTCAGGGGATGTCTCATTATTCTCATGGCCTTGTTTGTATTTCCAATGCGCCGCAATACCGAACTCAGCGCGTGAGTGCATATCAAATGTTCGAATCTGAATCTCAATTGCTTTGCCGGTAGGTCCAATAACTGTTGTGTGTAGTGATTGATACAAATTAAACTTGGGCATCGCAATGTAGTCTTTGAAACGTCCGGGAACTGGACTCCATCTAGCGTGGATAGCACCAAGGACTGCGTAGCAATCACGGACATCCTCAACGAGAACACGGATACCAACTAAGTCATAGATGTCGTTGAACTCACGACCACGAACCACCATCTTTTGATAGACCGAGAAAAAGTGTTTTTGGCGCCCAGTAACAGTTGCCTTGATTCCATCACTATCTAAATCTTGAGTGACTATCTCAATCACATCATGAGTTAACTTGTCTCTAGAGGGTGAGCGCTCTGCAACAAGACGGGAAATCTCTTCAAACTTCTTAGGCTCTAACACCTCAAATGAGAGATCTTCTAACTCCCACTTCATCGCATTCATACCTAAACGGTGGGCAAGTGGTGCGTAGATATCCAAAGTTTCACGGGCTTTGCGTTGCGCACTTTCCGCAGAGACATATTTCCATGTTCGAGCGTTATGTAGTCGATCAGCTAGCTTGATCACTAACACTCGAATATCGCGTGACATGGCAACAACCATCTTGCGCACAGTCTCAGCTTCAGCCGTTGGTCCATATATAAGTTTGTCTAGTTTTGTCACTCCATCAACTAATCCAGCGACTTCATCACCAAAGTCTTGGCGAAGTTCTTTAAGTGAATATGCAGTGTCTTCTACGGTGTCATGCAAAAGCGCAGCAATGATTGCTTCCGAAGTCAGCCCGAGCTCGGCCAAGATATTTGCCACCGCGACTGGGTGCGTGATGTAAGCATCACCAGATTTTCGAAGCTGACCCGTGTGCGCCTTTTCAGCGACTACAAAGGCACGTTCAACATCTGCAAAGTTATTCGTTGCATGGTGCTCTTTGAGCGCACTTATAACTGGTGCAATCAAAGTATCCATTTAGGTACCGCTATTTGCGATGTTTACGCTTTGGTTGATTGCGCGGTCCGCGGCGCTCATCTGAGTGAGCTGGAGCAGGTGTTGTTACACCAGTTGGTGCTCCGCGACCATTAACTCGCTTTGCAAGTGCCTGCATCGCAGGCTCTTTCTCGCGCAGTTGGGCAAGAACTGGAGGTGCGATAAAGATTGACGAGTAAGTACCCACTGCTAAACCGATAAAGAGTGCAAGTGAGAGATCCTTCAAAGTACCAGCACCAAGTAATCCAGCGCCAACAAAGAGAATTGAACCTACTGGGAGCAAAGCGATGAGAGAAGTATTCATAGAGCGAATGAGAGTTTGGTTAACTGCCAAGTTAGTTGCCTGTGAGTACGTACTCTTAGAGCTAGCTGTGATTGTGCGCGTATTTTCTCTAATCTTGTCGAAGACAACAACAGTGTCATAGAGGGAATAACCCAAGATGGTTAAGAAGCCAATGACTGTTGCTGGAGTGACATCAAATCCAACGAGTGCATAAATACCAACAGTAATGAAAACGTCGTGGATTACGGCAGCGATTGCAGCTACTGCCATCTTTGGCTCAAAAGCCATGGCCAGATAGAGCATGACGCAGATCAAGAAACCGAAGAGACCATAGAGAGCCTTGCGAGTAATTTCCTTACCCCAGGAAGGTCCAACGATTTGAGTATCGATTGATTCAACTGGAACTGAAAACTTTGCCGCAAGTGCGTCTTGGACTGCATTGTTCTGTGCCGTATCTAGTGCACCTGTCTGAACGCGAACCTTGTCGCTTCCAATTGTCTGAACAATTGCTTCTCCAGGAACTCCTGCTGCGGCAACTGCAGCACGCGCATCTTCAACAGATCCGCCAGCTTTAGTAACTGTGAAAGACGAGCCACCCTTGAACTCAATACCTAAATGCAGGCCTTGAATGCTCAGTGCGCCGAGAGAGAGCAAAACAAAGACAGCAGAGACTGCATACCAACGACGACGACGGCCAATGATTTCAATCGATGTTTCACCGCGATAGAGACGGCCACCTAGACCTGAAAGCTTTGACATTTCTTATGCCTCCCCTGCTACTGGCAGTGTTCCAGTGCTCTTGGCTGATAGTCCTGAAAGTGGATGACCGGATGCAAAGAAGTTCATCTTCGCAAGGATCGTCACGAGTGGCTTGGTAAAGACAAAGACAACGATTAAGTCAACAAGTGTCGTTAGACCAAGAGTGAAAGCGAAACCACGGACGCCACCTACTGCAAAGAAATACAGCAAGACGGCGGCGATGATTGAAACAAAGTCGGCCACCAAGATTGTTCTACGTGCTCGACTCCAACCTGTTTCAACTGCGGTGCGTAATGAACGCCCTTCACGAATTTCATCTCGAATACGCTCGAAGTAAATAATAAAGGAGTCAGCAGTTACACCAATTGCCACAATGGCACCGGCAATACCTGCCAGGGTTAATGTGAACCCAATCCATTTACCAAGAAGTAAGAACATGAGATAAACAAGAGAACCAGCAACAGCGAGTGAACCAACAGTTACTAGCCCCAAACCTCGGTAATAGAGAAGTGAGTAAAGAAGAACAAGGCCTAGACCAAGTCCACCAGCTAATAGTCCAGCGTTGAGTTGATCAGCTCCCAATGTTGGTGATACCTGCTGCACTTCACCACGATCGAAGGCAAGTGGCAGCGCGCCGTATTTAAGAACGTTAGCTAAGTCCTGTGCCTCCAACTGTGTGAAGCTTCCAGTGATTTGTGCACTTCCAGATGGAATAGCTTCATTAATTCTTGGAGCTGAAACTACTAAGCCATCAAGAACAATTGCCACCTGGTTAAGTGGGGAGGCCAGAGAAGTTACACGCGCTGTGATTGCACCGAATGCTTTTGTTCCTTCACCGTTAAAGGTAAGGCTTACATACCAAGCACTACCGCTTTGTGCATCAAGTCCGGCTGATGCCTTGGAAATCTGACGACCTAGAACCTCTGCTGGTGCCAAAATATATTTTGTTAAGCCAGCGCGATCGCAAGCAACGATTGTGTCTGTTGGTGCATCGGCGCCAGAGCCTTGAAGATTTTCAGCCTTTGTGCAATCAAGAGCGGCAAACTTTGCATTTACTTCTGCGCTCACTCCAGTAGCTGGAGTTGCGGCAGGATCAGCGGCGCCAGCTGATGCAGCTGTTGCTAACACTTGGCGGAAACGAAGCTCTGCGGTTTGTCCTACTAACTCAACTACGCGACGACCTGTATCTCCTGGCACAGAGATAACAATCTGACGATTAGTTCCACTTCCCTGCGCCGCTACTTCAGATTCGGCAACACCGAGTGAGTTAACGCGTTGGCGGATGATGGAGACTGCTTGGTCGATAGCTTCGTTAGTAACTTTTCCATTCTCTCCCGGTGCGATACGCGGTTGAAGAGTGACTGAAGTTCCGCCTCGAAGATCAAGACCTAGACGCACTGCGGTGGCGCTTTGCACAAAGACAAGACCGGTCAGTGCGATGAGCACGAGGGCCAGGATTGCCAATGATCGCGCTGGGCGGGCAGTCGTCTTTACTGGTTTAGTAGGTGTAGACATAGGTGCAGAGTCTAGGCGTCAGTGGCTGGTGTGTCGAAAAGCGAGGCGATGGCAGCAGGTGGTGTGCGTCCTATATGGGCAAAACCAGCAGCAGTTGCAACTCTTCCACGCGCAGTTCTGGCCATGAGGCCATTTCGTACTAAGAATGGTTCGGCAACTGATTCAACGGTTTCTACCTCTTCACCCACAGCAATAGCCAAGGTCGAAAGCCCCACAGGTCCGCCATTAAAGCGCTCAACAAGTGCCACCAATACTCCGCGATCGAGTCGATCTAATCCAATCTCATCTACTTCATACATTTCTAACGCCGCACGCGCCTCTTTAAGAGAGATTGATTTACTTGATTTAACTTGGGCGTAGTCGCGCACGCGACGAAGTAATCGATTGGCTATGCGTGGTGTACCACGCGATCTACCAGAAATCTCAGTAATCGCATCAGTATGGATATCAATCTCAAGTAATTGCGCACTTCTAGAAATTACTTGGGCTAACTCTGAATCTTCATAAAAATCAAGGTGAGCGGTAAAACCAAAACGATCGCGCAGCGGCCCTGGCAATAAACCTGCTCGAGTTGTTGCACCCACTAATGTGAAATGTGGCAGTTGCAGTGGAATCGCAGTTGCTCCAGGGCCCTTGCCCACAACAACATCGACTCGAAAATCCTCCATCGCTAAATAGAGAAGCTCTTCTGCTGGACGAGGCAGGCGATGAATCTCATCTAGAAAAAGAATTTCTCCCTCAACTAAAGAAGAAAGAATCGCTGCTAAATCTCCAGCGTGTGTGATTGCTGGTCCACTTGTGATTCGAATGGGTGCTTGCATCTCACTTGCCAAAATGAGCGCCAACGTTGTTTTACCTAATCCTGGCGGACCTGACAGCAAGATGTGATCGGCTGGGCTATTTCTATGGCGGGCAGCAGTAAGTAAAACATCTATCTGCTCCCGCACGCGATGTTGACCTATGAAATCCTTGAGAGTTTTTGGGCGCAGCGCTTGTTCTAACGCTGATTCTTCGCCCTTAATATTCGAGCCCACTAAGCGTTCCTGATTATCAGCCACGTGAGCTCTTTCCACTAGCTAGAGCTAACTTGAGGAGTTCACTTAACGCCATTGTTGCAGGGTCTTGATCATTGCCATGCAAATCATTGACTACAAAACTAATTGCAGAATCTGACTCCTTTGGTGAAAAACCAAGAGAGACCAAGGCACTAAGTAATTGCTCACGCCATGGTGGTTGATGACCCTTATAGGTTGCACCAGAGGAGAGATCGCTCAGCTTGCCCTTTAACTCCAAAATCATGCGCTGTGCTCCCTTCTTACCAATCCCTGGAACTCGCTCAATTGCCGATGTATCTTCCTGTGAAATAGCACGTGCTAAATCTTCCGGAGTAAGTGCACCCATGATTGATAGCGCCACTTTTGGACCCACTCCAGAAACAGTCTGCACAAGTTCAAATAAGTTACGCACTTCTTCAGATAAAAAACCAAAAAGAGTGAGTGAGTCTTCGCGAACAACCAGTGATGTATACAAAGTTGTTTGAGCACCTAGCGTCAATCCCATACTGGTGGGTGTGTTTATCAAAACACTCAACCCCACTCCCCCTACTTCAATGACAAGTTTGTCGTGTGAAAGTGAGCGAATAGTTCCACTAAGAGTTGAAATCACTTATCCACGCAGCTTTCTAAGACGCGACTTTTCAACTTCCACTGCTTGATTAATTCGAGCAGTTGCCCCGCCGCGCCAGATATTACAAATTGCAAGTGCAAGTGCGTCAGTGGCATCAACTGGTTTTGGAATTGAATCAAGGCTCAGAATCTTTTGTACCATCTGGGCAACCTGGGCCTTATTGGCACGACCTGATCCCGATACTGCAGCTTTGACTTCACTAGGTGTGTGCATCATGACTGGTATTCCAGCTTTGGCGGCAATCAGTAATGCAATACCTGCTGCTTGGCCAGTGCCCATCACTGTGCGCACGTTGTGCTGTGCAAATACTCGCTCTACTGCAATCACATCTGGATTCCACAAAGCAATCCATTCATTCAAATCTTTATCGATTTCAAGTAAACGATTTTCAAGAGCCATATCTGACGGCGTCATAACGACTCCAACGCCCAGCATCTTTAGCGGTGAACCAGGGCTTCCTTCAACTATTCCGATGCCACAGCGCGTTAGACCAGGATCAATCCCTAGTACGCGCATCACGGCCACCTTTTCCCTCGGTTCATTGCAAGGTTTCTAGCCTAGGCCTTACCTATGACGAACTTATTCCAGGCTCGCCATGACCTCATCTGAAACATCAAAATTGCTATAGACGTTTTGCACATCATCGAGCTCTTCAATCGCATCGATTAGTTCAAAGACCTTCTTGGCCCCATCGGCATCTAGCGGGATCGACATCGAAGGCAGAAACGATGAATCCGCTGATTCATAGTCAATTACAGCGCTCTGCAGTGCGGTTCGAACTTGTACTAAATCAACTGGTTCACAGACAACTTCAAAAGATTCACCTAAATCATTGACTTCTTCAGCACCAGCATCCAAGACAGCTTCTAAAACTCGGTCTTCAGTTAAGCCATCGACCTTATTAACGATGATCACGCCCTTGCGATTGAAAAGGTATGAAACAGAACCAAGATCTGCCATGGATCCGCCGTTGCGTGTCACGGCAACTTTGATCTCTGATGCAGAGCGATTGCGGTTATCTGATAAACACTCAATCATAATTGCCACACCACTTGGGCCATAGCCCTCATACATAATTGTGATCCAGTCTTTGGCTCCAGCCTCTAAACCAGCACCACGCTTGATTGCTCGTTCAATATTGTCTGCCGGCATGGAAGATTTCTTAGCCTTTGCTACGGCATCAAATAGAGTGGGATTGCCTTCCATGTCAGCGCCGCCATTGCGTGCTGCTACTTCAATTGCGCGAATCTGCTTTGCAAAAACCTTTGCCCGGCGACTATCGATAATCGCCTTCTTATGCTTGGTCGTAGCCCACTTGGAATGGCCGGACATGGCTAACACCTTCAATCTCATTTATACGATTATGAAACTTACTTTACCTTCTCTAATGCAGGCTTTGCTACTTCCTCTATAAAGTAGCGATGAATTCGGTGATCTGCCGTGAGCTCTGGATGAAAAGAAGTGGCAAGCAGAGTCTTTGAGCGAACGGCCACTGGATGTGAATCAACTGAAGCCAAGACCTGAACCCCAGCTCCCACCTTTTCCACCCATGGTGCACGGATAAAGACGGCCCTAATTAAATCCGCTGAGCCATCAGCAAAAGAAATATCTCTTTCAAATGAATCAACTTGGCGGCCAAAGGCATTTCTGCGCACAGTGATATCTAATCCACCAAAGGTCTTCTGTCCTTGTTTTGCATCCAGGATTGTGTCAGCCAACAAAATCATTCCTGCACAGGAACCATAGACAGGCATGCCCGCTGCAATGCGTTGCTTAATGGGTTCATAGATCTCAAAAATCTCAGAGAGTTGGGCGATAGTTGTTGATTCTCCGCCAGGTAGAACGAGGGCATCTACGCGCGCTAACTCAGTTGGACGGCGCACCTCTACCGGATCAATGCCGCAAGCAATCAAAGCGCTCACATGCTCGCGCACATCACCCTGGAGTGAGAGAACTCCGACATTCATGAAAGAAGTTAACTACCAGCCGCGATCGGCAAGACGGTGTGGCGCTGGAAGATCTGCGACGTTAATACCAACCATCGCCTCACCTAAACCACGAGATGCATCAGCAACAACCTTTGCATCATTCCAAAACGTAGTTGCCTTCACACATGCTGCTGCGCGTTGTGCTGGGTTTCCAGATTTGAAAATACCAGAGCCAATAAAGACACCATCTGCGCCCATAGCCATCATCAATGCAGCATCAGCTGGAGTTGCAATTCCACCGGCAGTAAAGAGAACTACTGGCAGTTTGCCACTCTGTGCTACTTCTTTAACTAATTCATAAGGTGCTTGAAGTTCCTTGGCAGCAACGTAGAGCTCATCATCGCGCATTGATGACAGACGACGAATTTCTCCACCGATCTTGCGCATGTGTTGCATTGCATTTGAAACATCACCAGTGCCAGCTTCACCCTTAGAGCGAATCATTGCTGCGCCTTCGTTAATACGGCGAAGGGCCTCACCAAGATTTGTAGCGCCGCAAACAAAAGGAATTGTGAAATCCCATTTGTCGATGTGATTTTCATAATCTGCAGGAGTAAGAACCTCTGACTCATCGATGTAATCGACTCCGAGAGATTGCAACACTTGAGCTTCGACGAAGTGGCCAATTCGTGCTTTGGCCATAACAGGGATTGAGACTGCGGCTTGAATCTTTTCGATCATGTCAGGATCAGACATACGGGCCACTCCGCCTTGCGCGCGGATATCTGCAGGGACGCGCTCCAGCGCCATAACAGCAACTGCGCCAGCATCTTCGGCAATCTTTGCTTGCTCAGCGTTAACGACATCCATGATGACGCCGCCTTTGAGCATCTCTGCCATACCGCGCTTTACTCGCCCTGTGCCTTTTACTTCTGACATTTACTCACCTTCGCCTGTGTAGGGGAACATCCTACTTTGTCTTTGTAGGATTCGCGCTCGCAGATAAATAGGTGAAATCAGGCTCCTTATCAGTCAGAGCTACCCAAATCTGACCCGGGGCAAATCTGATTTCACTTCCATCCTTCAATACCCACGTTGTTCCCTCTTCCTGCGATGCCCTACTCCAGAGAGCTGGGAATGTTTTGCCGTCCCGCAAAATGAAACCACGGCCATTGCCTACGGTTTGCGAAAATGGAGTGATGCCGCCCACTTTGTCGCGGTATTCAGAATCAGTTATAGAAACCAATTGAATAACCAAAGTAGTAGGTCCTAGGGTTAATCCGGATTCTGCAAGATTGCTCTTTGAGTTGTGTGAGAGCAACCAGCGAGACTCTGTTTCTGACCATTGAGCACTATATCTAGCAGCAGGCCAATGCATGATTACTGACTGGGTTGGCTTGCCACCTTGCGGTGCATCACCAAAGCTCCACCCAACGCTTTTCGCACTTCCTATCTGATAATTCTTTTCCACAACTTTGGCCATCAAAAGATCTGCTCGCAGCACCATCGCAACAGGTGCAACACGATTGGGATCAGTTGTGTAGATAGATGGTGGTTGTGCTTGGGCTCCTAGATTTTGAAGATTAGCTGCATCAATTACTGGTAGCAGTTTCTTCTGTGCACCGCTGTAGGCAAATGCGACTCGTCCATATTGAGCCAGAATGTCTATGTCAGAGATGCGTGCGCTACGTATCGGTCCCACGCGCGCTGGAATAACTGATGAGAAGATGGCTGCCAACCTTGTTAATCCACCTTCAACCTGCTCGATATAAACAACATCGGCATCTTCCAAACCTATTTGTGGATGCGCTTCATTTGTATCATCTATTTTCACAGCAAGGACAGGGCCATTGCTTCCTTCCCGACCACTAAGAACATTGCGCTCGGCATCTTTAGGTAACACTCCAGAAATAGCTGAGCAACCGGAAAGCAGAACGGCTAGAGAAAACGCTAAGACTAAGCGCTTATAAAACATCGGATTCGAACTCATATGTAACAGGCAAGGGTGCTGTGCCAGCCAGTCTGAAGGTTCTGACAACAAACTTACGACGCACCATGACCGTCGATGAAACGGCATCGGTGTGAATAGAAATCGCCACACGAATCTTTGCCGTTAAAACTGAAAGTTCTTGCAAGAGCGCTTGCTCAGAAACTGTGGCGTGAGGCAAGCCATCTGAAATAAGCAGACCTAAAGCCCCCGACAGTCCGCTCTCTGCCATAGATCGGTTTTTAATATCAGCATCACGGGCCTGATATGCAGCACCGGTCAGCAACATGGAAGATGCTGGGTCAGCTAAATCGCTATGAGCGATTTCAAGTGCAATCGCTGCCCTTTTTTGCAACAACACATCCAAGTTCGCCCAACTTGTTTCAACCCGGTGGTGCAATCGATCTAGACGTGTTGCTGAAAATGTTAGGTACCAGAGTCCTAGTAACAGAAGGAAA
>Ga0209190_1003375_pt1 | contig 10593 bp, 10 predicted proteins | sample M_140205_XF_Meta_FD_187315 | JGI IMG/M metagenome (GOLD analysis project Ga0209190, IMG submission 187315) | Freshwater microbial communities from Lake Montjoie, Canada to study carbon cycling - M_140205_XF_MetaG (SPAdes) (version 2) | ecosystem: Environmental > Aquatic > Freshwater > Lake... | reverse complement strand
CATCAGGGGTGAACATCTCCCAATGGAAAAATGACCGTATCCTGATTGGTGACCCTGCAAAGGGTTATTTCACTTGGGATGGCACAAACCTCATCTTCATTGGCGCTGTTGGACAGATTGGTATTGTGCAAGGTGGCTCAGGCTACACCTCTAAGCCAGCAGTTATTATTTCTGCGCCTAATACGGCTAACGGGGTGCAAGCAACAGCCGATTGCGTTATCACGGCTAATGCTGTGTCCTCCATCACAATTACAGAGGCGGGAACAGGCTACACAAGCGCTCCTACAGTCACTTTCAATGGTGGCGGTGGTTCTGGTGCTAATGCAGTAGCGGGAATTACTACTTTTGCAACGGGAACAGTCTCAGTCTTAGTGACTGCTGGTGGCACGGGTTATACCAATGCGTCTAACCTGACTGTCACTATCGCTGGTGGCGGTGGAGCTGGCGCTACGGCTCAAGGCATTGTTGCTGGCAATATCGTCACCCAAGTTGTGATGACCAATGTTGGTAGTGGTTACACAAACCAAGCAAACATCACGGTGACCATAGCGGGTGGTGGTGGAACTAACGCCACAGCCAAAGCAATCATCAATACTGAGCCAGTAGTCGGCATCCAGTCTTTTTCAGGTCGTGTTTGGATAGCCAATGGTCGCACAGTTACTTATTCAGGTGCAGGTTCGTATAGCGCTTTCACAAGCATAGATTCAGGTCAAGTAACCCTGACTGACGCTACCTTGCACGGCAACATTACTCAGCTCTTGTCGGCTAACAACTTCCTCTACATATTTGGAGATGACTCCATCAACGTATTCTCAGATGTGCGGGTAACCAATGCTGGCACAACGCTGTTTACCAATACAAACGTAAGTGCGTCTGTTGGTTCTAAGTTGCAATACGCCATTTACCCTTATTTCAGGTCTGTTTTGTTTATGAACAACTACGGCATTTACGCCTTAGTAGGTTCTACAACGACCAAAATCTCAGACTCTCTTGATGGGGTTTTCCCTAACATTGATTTTGACTTTCCCGTTTATGCGGGTCAGGTGTTGTTAAACAACATTCTGTGCGCTGCCTTCAATTTCAAATATACGGGTGGACTCGGCACTTCTAGCTCTAGTCGGTATATCCAAGCCATATTTTTTGAGAAAAAGTGGTTTTTCACTAGCGCAACTAGTGACTTGGCTTACATCACTTCTGCGCCTCTTGGTGGCAAGATTAACCTCTATGGCTCTAACGGCAACTCTTGTGTGCGTCTGTATTCGGATTCGACTTCCAACATAAGCAGTTATGTTCAGACATCCCTCAATCCAATGAAAGACCCGATTCGCACCAAGCAAGCGTTGAAGGTAGGCATTGAAGCTACCTTGACCAATGCTTCTCAGTTGACGGTCACAGTTGACTCTGAGCAGGGTTCTAGCACTCCTGTTCTACTTGGAGAATTAGTCAGTTGGATTAATAATCTGAGTAATGTAATTTCTTGGGTGAACAACAGTTCTACTGTAATCACTTGGTATGGCGGTGGCGGGTATACCCTATACAAGACTGACGCAAAACAATGGGGTAAGTATTTGGGCATGACCGTTACATCAACGGGTGCAAATTTTGTAATCAATGGGTTCGAGTACGAACACGAATTAAGAGTGAGGTTCTAAATGGCAGTTCCATATACCTTTGGTAGCGCAACAACAAGTATTCCTTTGTCTCAACTAGACAGTAACTTTGCTACAACCATAACGCTTGGCAACACAGCTATTCAGTTGGGTAATACCGTTACTACGCTAAATAACATGACGTTGGCTAACGCAACAGTTTCTAGCGGAAACATAACTGTATTAAATGCAACAGTAACTAATGACGCATCTATCTCAGGTCTAACAGTAGGTAAAGGCGGTGGTGCTGTATCTACTAACACGGCTGTGGGTGCTAGTGCTTTAGCAACAAATACAACAGGTGACCAAAATACTGCTATTGGCAATTCTGCGTTAAATGCAGTAACCACAGGCAGAAGAAATACTGCTGTTGGCTATCGTGCTTTGGTTGCAAATACCTCTGATTACAACGATGCTTTTGGTGTTTTTACTTTAGAGACAAATACAACTGGCACTCAAAATGCTGCCATTGGCTATGGGTCATTAAATAAAAATACATCTGGTTCATACAATATTGCTGTTGGTTTCCAAGCGCTTCAAGCCAACACCACAGCATCTAACAACACAGCAGTAGGCTATCAGGCGGGGTATAGCAATACGACAGGATACACCAATACTTTTATTGGAAATCAAACTGGTTATTCAAACGCTGGTGGATATAGAAATACTGCTATTGGCAATCAAGCCATGTATTCAAACACTAGCGGAAACACCAATATAGCAATAGGACATGGTGCTTTATATACAAACTCAACAAGTTCTGACAATGTAGCGATTGGTGCAGATGCTCTCAGTACGACTACTGCTAATAGTAATATTGGAATAGGAAGACAAACATTAGGAGTAGCCACCACAGGAGATAATAATACAGTTGTAGGTGGAAATGCCGCACAAAGTCTTACAACAGGTGGTGACAATACGCTGATTGGTTATCAAGCAGGGAAGTATTCAACTGCGCTAACCACAGGAAGTAGCAATGTAATTGTTGGGGCATTTTCTTATACAAATGGGGCAACAGATAGCAACAGTATTGTTATTGGTCGATTTATAGCTGGCAAGGGTTCTACTACAGGATTTATCAGTCCCGGTGGTGGTGGCGTATATCAAGGCAACAACTCAACCACATGGTCTACCACTTCTGACCAGCGCCTTAAAAAGAACATTGTTGATAATACAGATGGATTAAACAAAATATTAGGTATTCGGGTACGCAACTTTGAATATCGTACAGAAGATGAAGTTACTGATTTACCAAAAGACCAAGCTATTAAAAAACAAGGTCTTCAGTTAGGCGTTATTGCTCAAGAACTACAACAAGTTTTACCTGAATGTGTCAAAACAGAATCTACGGGTGTAATGGCTGTAGATGCAGACAATTTGACTTGGTACTTGATTAACGCAGTTAAAGAATTAACTGCTCGTGTTAAACAACTTGAAGGAAACTGAAATGACTATTGAAACAATCACCCCAGAACAAATCGCACAGCACTACTCTGCCGCAATGGACTCAGTTAATCTAATTAACGCTGGAAAGCCTAACGACTGGATAGGCACAGACGCAGAGTGGGCAGACTGCTTGGCTCGTAATAAAGAGCATTTAAAGATTATGCTTGCCAAAGACTTTTGGACAACTGAAGACTTAACGCCATTAAGAGCTGCGAGTCAATAATGAGTACCAATGCTTTTACCAAACTTGGTAACACCGTAGCGTTTCTCGCTAATACGGCTGCGCCTACTGCTGTGCAATGCGTATCTACTACGCTTGGTGGCAACCAATACCGCATCATTAACTCTGGCTCTGTTGTTGTATTCCTTGGTTACGGCACAAGCGCAAGTGATGCTGCCAACAACTGTGCGGTTGTATCGACTTCAGGACCATCTTTTCCGCTACTTGCTGGAACGGATGAGATTCTTACCTTTGTGCCAAACGCTTACTTTACGGGCATTACGGCTAGTGGAAACGCTACGGTCTACATTAGTCCGGGTGACGGAATGTGATAAGAAAGTATTACTATGTTAAAGACAGTAGCAATTAGTAGCGGTGGAACAAACGGCACAGTAACGAGCGTAGGCACGGGTACTGGGCTTACTGGTGGTCCTATTACAACCACAGGCAATATATCGCTTGCCAATACTGCTGTTGTTGCTGGCTCTTATGGCACAGCCAATTCTGTTTCTCAGGTCACCATAGATGCACAGGGTCGCATTACTAGCGCATCTAATGTAACCATTGCTATTGCTAACTCTGCGGTGTCTGGTCTTGGCACGATGTCAACTCAGAACGCCAATAACGTCACCATAACTGGTGGCACAGAGAACAATCTTACATACACCAATGTATCAATTTCTAGTGGCAATGCAACGCTGACCAACGTAACTGCTGGCAACGTCAATGTTACATACAGAGGCACAAGCTCTAATACTGGTGCGGTTAATGTCGGTGGCAACTTGTCATCTTCTGACATTGGCATCATTGCTAGTTTTGTTGGAAATGCCACTACATACGCTTATGTAGCTGTTCAAAACACTAACAACAGTTCTACATCGTATACGAGCATTTCAACCATAAGTGATGGATTTACTGCTTATAGCGATTTAGGAACTAACAGCACTAATTACAGTTATTCTGCTGCTGGCTTTCCAAATAATGCTGTATCTCAACCAAGCGCAACATTCCTTGTTGGCTATAGCGGTAACGTAGCAATTGCCTCATGGAACGCAAATGCTATTCACTTCCTTGCCAATGCAAGCTCGTCTACAACTAGCGCAATGGTTATCAACGGGAACAACAGCGTAACTATTAACACACTTGGTCAGACCACTTCTGCTACGGCTACTTTTGGAACGGCTAGTTTGCCATTAACGCCAGCAGGATATTTGCAATTTACTTTGGCTAACTCCACAGTTATCAAAGTTCCTTACTACGCTTCATAAAATGCAATTCCAAGACATATTCAATCTTGTTGGCGGTGCGCTACTACTCGGTGTGGGTTGGTGGTGTCGTGAGATATGGGATTCTGTCAAGAGCCTAAAGACTGGCTTGCAATCTATTGAGGTTGACTTGGCTAAGAACTATGCAACCAAGCAAGACATAAATACTCGCCTAGACAAGATTGATTCTGTGCTAGAGCGCATCTTTGACCGCCTTGATGGAAAGGCAGACAAGTGAACTTTGACACGCTCTCTGCTGTTGAATATGGAAACAATGACTCATTGCAAGAGTTTTTGTTTGAGAACGGCTTGCAGCACAAACTGTTCCAAGAAGTATTTATGGACGGTGGAGTGAGTGTTCCTGTCTATCCTTTGATTGACGCTGAAACTTCTAACCTAGATGACTGGCTGCTTGCTCACCAAGTTGAGCATCAAGCATTTTCTTCATTGTTGGGTTTGAACAATCCATTCAATATGTTGGATGTTGACTTCAACAATGAAAATGATTTTTACGATTGGCTGGCTAGTCACTTGTATATCCATCAACAAATTGCTTCTTCACTAGGACTGTAATCATGGCTAAAACAGCAGAAACAGCTTCACCATTAGCGCCAAAGATGCCTGATATTGGGGTGTTGGACACCATAAAAAAGACTCGCGGAGAAGACGAGGGTAAGTCTATGGGCGTGTTGGAAATCATCCAAGCGTCTATGGGCAACCAACTGCCACCCGGTGTCAACATGGATACCTTCATGCGTAAGCTCGCTTCTGCTCTGCGTGACCCAAAGAACAAGATGGTTCAGATAGGTAACTCTGCTTTCCTAGTCACCATGATTGGCGATGGAGTAGTTGAGTTCCACACTTTCTCTGCTGAACAGCCACAAAAGTTATTAAAGAACTACTTGGGTTTAGCAAAGGTTTTGAAGAACCAAGGCATAAAGAAGGCTACTACTTACTCTGACAGACCTGAGTTTGTAGACCTTGCTAAGAAGAGTGGTTTGCCTGTAAAAGTTGCTCAGAGTCAAAAGATGATGGGCAACGAGATGAAACCCGTCTACACATTTGAATTGGACTTGTGATGCCAGCAGTACCTTTTATTATTTCATTTGCCGTAGAGTCTGCTATTGGCGCTGCGGTTGCTGAAGCCGTTGGTGCTGAAATTCTTGGTAGCACTTTGCTTGCTGACGCTGCTACTGGCGCTATTAAGGGCGCTATAAGCGGTGGTATTTCTGCGGCTGCCCAAGGCGGTGATGTAGAAAAAGGCGTGACAGGCGGTGCAGTCGGTGGCGCGGTTGCTGGTGGCGTAACTGGTCAGGCGGGTCAACCCGACCCTTCAATAGATGCGCCATTGCGTGAAGCCTCTGGTGTTTCTGCTATTGCGCCTAGAGAGGTTGCACGGGGTGCTGGCGCGGCTGCGGGTGTTCTTGCTAGGGGCGGCACTCCTAGACAGGCGGCAACGGGCGGTCTTATCTCTGGTGGTATTGATTACATTGCTGGCACTCAAACCGCAGACGCTTCTCAAGCAGAACAGGCTGCGACTAGCGTTGGTAAAGGTTTAGCAACAAAGTATGCAAATGAATTATTTTCTCCTGCTCCAACTAGAAGCGCACAAACTGTTGGTGGAGAAGGCTTTACTCCTACAAGCGTGACTACAACTGGGGCTGGACAAGCACCGGGTTCTCAAGCATTGTCTCAAGCACTAAGAATTGGTGACCCCGGTGCGCCTATTCTTGGCTCTAGTGACAAGGAAGCGGGTGACAAAAAGTCTGGTTGGAATGTGGAGTCTCTAAGATACATGGGTCAGGAGAGTTAAATGAAAAAGATTGCCAAACTGCTTAAAGCAGACCTCAACGGTAGTAGCGACTTAGCGGCTATTGCTGCTATGTTGCAAGGTAAAGGGCGTGGTAAAGACACCATTCTTGCCCACATTACGCCAAGAGAGGCTGAAATCCTCAAGGCTGCTGGTGGTTCAGGCACGACTAACCCTGAGACTGGTTTGCTAGAGTTTCAAGAAGTTGAAGCAACTAGTGCAGAACCCTATACAACGGCTTATGACCCGCCTTCTTATGATATTGGCTTTGGTCCTGATGTTTATGAAGCACCGGGTGGTGGTCAATTTGGTCCAAGCCCTACAAACGCTCAAATTGAACAACAAATAGGGTATTCTGAACCCTCTACAGGAGGGGGTTTAAGAGCTACTCCAGCCGCCTTTACAGAGGCAGTTCCATCAGCACAGCCACTAAGATTTGGTAATGTTGAGGGAATCCAAGCCGCAACTCCATCTACATTTGGTCCTCAAGTTCCAGCCGCACCGAGTTTGGGATATGGTGTGACGGACAGATACACTCCAACGGCAGCTCAAGAAGTCTCCCCCGCCCCCCAAGAAAAATCGTTTTTTGACAAAATGACCACAGACCAAATGATGCGTCTTGGACTAGCGGGTGGACTTGGTTTGTATGGCGCTACGCAAGCCAAGAGGGGCGCACAGCAATCGCAACAAGCAGCCGCAGAGCAAAAGGCTATTGGCGCACCTTATCAAGCCAAAGGCAAAGAGTTGATTCGTGCCGCAGAGACAGGCGAGTTAACCCCAACAGGACAGCAGTCATTGCAAGCCCTACAAGCTCGTTTAGCACAGGGCGCAGAGTCTCGCGGTGGTGTAGGCGCTGCTCAAGTGGCACAACAGGCTGAAGCATATCGTCAGCAGTTATTAGCTCAACAGTACAACCTAGGATTACAAGTTAGTAATATTGGTGACCAGATTGCTCTGGGGGCTATCAGAACTGGTTTACAAGCAGACCAAGCCTTGAACCAAGCAAGTACCAACTTCTATACTAACTTGGCTGCAATTGGTGCTGGCATACCAATGTACGACACAAGAATTGGTACTCAAACAAGGAATACATAATGGCTGCTACACCTGATATTGTTCCTGAGTTGGCTGAATTAAGAACGCCACCAAAGGCTTTTTCTGTTCCTACACCAAAAGAATTGACAGGCTTGTCTACTGAGATGGGCAGAGGTGTGCCGGGTGTGCCTGAAGATTATGCGGCTGCACGAGAAAAGTTTAAGAAACCTATCGATGTCTCTACTGAGCAAGCCAGAATATTGCAACAGCAAGGTAAGTTAGAACAAGACATTGGCATAGCTCAACAAGCCGTAAAACAATATGAAGCTGAATCCGCAGCAAGTATTGCTACACAACAGCGTGAAGCCGCGCAACGGGTTGAGGAAAATTTAGATGCTGTTCGCGCCAAGTTGCCTTACAAAGAGTTTCATCCCACCAAAGACAATATTGAGTCTTTGTCTACTCTTTTTGGTTTGATTGGCGTTATTGGCGCTGCTTTGGGCGGTGCTGGCAAGATGTCTGCAACCACATCATTAAACGCTATGGGCGGCATGATGAAAGGTTGGCAGCAAGGTCGTGCTGACTTGTGGAAAAAGGAAAAAGAAGAGTTTGACAAGGGTATGCAGCAAGTTAAGGCAGTCTTAGAGGATGCGTACAAGGATGCTGACCGTGCCATGAAGACGCTTGCCTACAACCGTCAAGAAGCAGAAGCCTTAGCTAATCAGTCGGCAGCCAAACTGGGCGGTCAAGTTGGCAAACAAATTCTTGCTGTGCAAGGCGTTCAGCGTTATTTTCAATACCTTGATGGTGTTAAGAAAGATTTAACCCATGCTGAAGACATGGCGTTTAAGCGTGAAGAGGCTAGACAAAAAGAAGCATCCGCAGAAAGACGGCACAGAGAAGATTTGGCTTCAAGAGAAAAAATTGCATCTATGAGAAGCGTAGGTTCAAAGTCTGCTAATAGCGAAAGATTTGCTGGCAATGTTTATCGTTCCGCAAATGAAGTCTTGCGTTCTTTAGAGTTAATAGAGCAAATTGGTATAAATACAGGCGGTGGTGCGCTTGGTCAAGTTGTTGGTAAGGGTTCTATACCTTCAGAAGTTCAGCGCTATATTGGTCAATCTTTTACAGAAGAGCAAGAAAGAAACTACAACACCGCTATGTCTGGCGTTGCGCTAGAAATGGCATTTGTTCTAAATGGTGGATACAAGCCTGACGTTGCTATACAACAAAAACTAGAAAATTATTTGTCTGTTGGACCAAATGACACTCGCGGTACTGCCGCCTATAAATTTGCAGACACGGTAGCAAAGCTAAAAGCGGCAATTGAAACTACTCCATCATTTAACGAAACGCAAAAAGAAACTAAAGAGAATTTACTTAAAAAGTTTGAAAATTATGCAACTCCAGAAGTTGTGTATACAAGAGCTTACGGAATACAACCAAGAACTGAACCTATATTACAAAGTCAACAAAATTATCCAAGACCACAAACAAAGGCTGATTTTGATGCGTTGCCACCAGACGCTATGTATATAGACCCAGATGACAATAAGTTGTACAGAAAACCAAGGAAATAGATATGGGAAGATTTTCTGGTGAACCAGTAGAGCAGCCTAAAACTGAAACTCAAACTTCTACCTCGCGTTTTGGTGGCGTGTCGGTTGATGAGCCATCGACCCCAAAAGAAGAGCCAAGCAGAAAAACAATGACTCCTATGCAACGTATGGGAGAAGTTGGAAAAAGTGCATTAGGCGGTTTTGCGCTTGGAGGAATTGCTCCAGAGGCAACAATGCTTGCTGGCAAAGGTATGCAGTTATACGCGCCTACAAGAATTCCCGGTGTTATGGTTGAACAAGCCGGTCGAGGAATGAGGTCTGCTCGTGGCGCGGAAATGGGTATGGGCGCTGTTGGTGGAATGACGAGCGAAATTGCTGGTCAACAAGCAGAGGTTCGTGGCGCATCTCCCCCCATAGTTTTTGCGGCAGAACTAGCGGGTGGCATGGTTGGTCCTGAATTTGTTAAGACCATTACTAGTGGTGTCAAATATTTGGGAAGAAAGTTATTAGGTCTTGAGCCTGTTACTGCAATGAAGACTGTTGCAGATGACCTTGGTTTGGATGTTAAAACTCTTTCGCCTTCTCAAAAAGAATTCATAAAGAAACAGATACAAGATTTGCGTGGCGCTCCACCAGGAGGACAGGCGCAAGAAACCATATACGATGTTCTTAAAGCCGGTTCAAAAGAAATTACAGATGAAGCAGAAGGCAGAGCGCTTACAGCTAAATACCGTGGTGAACAGGCAATGACTGAGGCTGAAAGACGCGCAGAAAAAATGCGTCTAGCAGAAAAAAAGACTACAGACATTGGTGCTGCCGCATCTGAAGAAGCTAGGGCAGCCAGGTCAAAAATTGGTAGTGAAAGAGAAGCATCAGACGTTGGTCGCTCTTTGAGAGACAAAATTATGTCTGTCTTTGGCGCACAAACAGAGTCTAGGTCTGCTGAGTATTTGGCGCAAAAAAAGATTAGAGACGATATTGTTAATGCAAAAGAGAGTTCTGGTCAGTTAGTTAACGCAACTCAAGAGTACAAAAATTTACTTAGTAATTTAAAAGACAAACTGCTTATTGGGGAAGCCGCACAAACACAAAAGACTGCGCCTGTTACCGAAAGAGGTGTTCTTGACGCTTACAGAAACATTTACGATGCCGTTTCTTCTCGTAAAGTTGCTATTTCTTTTGATAAAAAAGGAAAGCCGACGGCATTTAAAACTTTCCCAACTTCTTTTGAAGCGCTAGACGATGTACGCAGACGTTTAGGTGATGTTGCATTTGGCAAAGAAGTAGAAGGATATTCAGCCATCGGTGCTGATATTGCCCGTAAATACTATGCTGATATTAGCAACATTCAATCTAAATTTGCTGGTGAATCTCACGATGCTTTGCAAGGCGGGTATGAAGCAGCATCTAGGTTGCTAGATAAATATCGTGCTGCAGCCGGCAAAAAAGCAACAGCACTTGACCGTTTTGACCCAACACGTTTCAAAACAGACGCATCTGCGCTTCCATCTGATTACTTTAATAGCAAGCAATCAGTAAAAGATTTGTTTGAGTTGACGGGCGGTGATTCGGGTCTAGTTACGAAAGCGGCACAAGATTACACGGCTCG